>Ga0193752_1001921_pt1 | contig 16510 bp, 12 predicted proteins | sample H1c1metaG_FD_144924 | JGI IMG/M metagenome (GOLD analysis project Ga0193752, IMG submission 144924) | Soil microbial communities from a riparian zone of the East river system, Colorado, United States - H1c1 | ecosystem: Environmental > Terrestrial > Soil > Riparian zone | place: USA: East River... | reverse complement strand
TTTTGTTTTAAAGCTAACATGCTGCCTAAAAGAATGCTGCAGTCACCACCAATTACAATAGGAAACTTTCCGGCATCAACAACTTCCTTAATCACCTGTGACAATTTTTTTGTGTAATCAACAAGTTGATCCATATTTAAGACACCAGATTCTTTATCCTTCTTTCCGTCGTAATTCGGCGCCGCTACTTCAATACACTCAGCAACATCTATAGATTTTGGTAAGCCGAGATAACGAAATAAGTTGGCATTTTTCTTACTCCCGGCCCCAGTTCATCAGCATACGGCATTTTTTTTAAGCCCAGGTTGGATGGCGCTTCAATATAAGCAATGCTTCTTTTTCTAATATTCATCGCAAAGAATTAGCAGGTAACAGCCAGGGGCGAAACTAAGATAGTTCCAAATGAATTTCGGTAAAGCATTGTTTCTCCTCGATAGTTGAACAGTTTGGTTGTACGAAAAATTGTACGTATTTTCGTACGTAAATAAGTTTACATGAAAGTAGTCAACTATTCGGATTTCCGCAGCCATCTGACCGAAAATCTCAATGCAGTTAATGAAGACCGCGAAATCGTCGTGGTTTCGCGCACGAAGGGTAAAAGTGTTGTGGTCATGGATCTTGAAGAATACAATTCGATTCAGGAAACCCTGCATCTTACCGGCACGGCGGCCAACCGCAGGCGTTTAACTGAGGCCGTTAGCGAAATGAACAAGGATGGTGGGAAAAAAAGAAAACTGATTGAAAAATAACCATGGATCTCGTTTTTCAAAGCCATGGCTGGGAGGACTACCTCTATTGGCAAGAGCAGGATAAAAAAACTCTTACCCGCATCAATGAACTCATCAAAGACACCCTTCGTTCCCCCTTTAAAGGTATAGGTAAACCAGAACCCCTGAAAGGGGATCTTTCCGGATGCTGGAGCCGTCGCATCACGGATGAGCACCGGCTTGTTTACGCTGCGCGCGAAAATCGCCTTCATATTCTTCAATGTCGGTTTCATTACAAATAGTTTCGTTACTACAGTAACATATATATTAACTGAATTATCCGGTACAAGTTCAAAGGGTAAAATCCCTTTTATCCGCTTCGCCGCCAGTTATTTAATAATCAATGGCGGCAGAAACCGACGTTGGTTTATTCTTACCAGACGTCATAAGTCGATTTTAGAGGTAATATTACCTGCCATATCTGCTCAATTTCTAGAATATACGGCAGGCAATAATTTTATTCCTCGCCATATCTATTAATTTTTACTACTTTTGGCAAGGAATTATGGAATCCAAAACAACCATAATCGGAAGAAAAGCAGAACAGAAAATACTGCAGATACTCCTGGGAAGCAGGCAACCTGAGTTTCTGGCAGTCTATGGAAGACGGCGTGTAGGGAAGACTTATCTGATACGAAATTATTTTTCAAAGGAACTAATTTTTTCCTGCAGTGGCCAACTTAACAGCAGCACACAACAGCAGCTCTATAATTTCACCAGGCAACTCCTGCATTATTTCCCGGCCTCAGACCCGGCAATAGTTCCGGCTAGCTGGCAAGAGGCATTCACACTACTTTGGAAGCAGCTTTCCGTCCTCGAAACTAAAAGCAAAAAAGTGATTTTCCTGGATGAACTGCCCTGGCTCGATACACATAAGTCAGGTTTTCTGGCAGCTTTTGACTACTTCTGGAACATGCACGCCTCTGCAAGAACTGACTTTATTGTGGTGATCTGCGGTTCGGCAGCTTCATGGATTATCAAAAAAGTAGTAAATAATAAAGGGGGACTTCATAACAGGATAACCCAGCGCATACGGCTGCTTCCTTTCAATTTAGCTGAAACAGAAGCCTATCTGCAATACAGGAACATTAACTTAAACCATTACCAGTTACTGCAACTGTATATGACAATGGGGGGCATCCCACATTATTTGAATGCAGTCAGGCGCGGCAAAAGCGTGCCACAAATAATAGAAGATGCCTGCTTCGACAAGGATGGACTGCTCAAAACAGAATTTGATAACTTGTATGCCGCACTCTTCAGCTCTTCGGAAAGACATGTTCAGGTCATACAAGCACTGGCACAGAAAAATAAAGGTATCACCCGTAAAGAATTACTTGAGACCGGTAAAATGGCAACAGGGGGAGGCATCAGTGGAGTACTTGATGAACTGACCGAAAGTGGCTTTATTGAAAAGATATTTCCTCTTGAGCATAAAAACAGGGATAGCATATACCGGCTTGTGGATGAATTTTCATTGTTCTACATGAAATTTATGAAACCAGGAAAAATACAAATAGGAGGATGGCTGGCACAGGCTGAAACACCCTCTTATCGCGCCTGGTGTGGATATGCGTTTGAGAATATTTGCATAAAGCATTTCCGGCAAATAAAGGCCGCATTGGGAATCGCAGGCGTAGAAGCAAGCACCTTGTCATGGCAGTTAAAAGGAGAAAAAAATGATCGCGGCGCCCAGGTGGATATGTTAATTGACCGCCGGGATCAAACAATCAATATATGCGAAATGAAATTCAGCACTTCTGAATTTACGTTAGACAAGAAATATGCCGGCGAACTTGAAAATAAAACAGCTGCTTTCCGCCGCGATACAGCAACCCGCAAAACGCTATTGCTAACACTAATCACAACCTATGGAGTACGCGATAACATATACAAACAGCAACTCATAGACAACGAATGGATGCATTGTTTGAAAATGGATAACGTGAAAGCTGATACCAATGTACCATCCGAATCAACATACAGGGTGGCAGATGTATTGATAAAAGCACACAAAAACTTTGAGTATTTACCTAATTTTGAATAGTTATTGACATAAATTCATATTATGGAATTTGGAGCATTACCTAAAAAAGAGCTGGAAAGGATTACATTCAAATTACCACAGGATGCTCCGCAAAACCTGGCTGTGTTAAAATCGACAAAAACGAAAAAACAATTTGTTTATGTAGGTTGCGCAAAATGGGGACGGAAAGAATGGATAGGAAAAATTTATCCTGCAGGTGTTAAGGAGAAAGACTTTCTTGAAGAATATGCAAAACATTACAATTCCATCGAATTGAATGCAACAAGCTACAGGGTTCCCCAAATTGAACAAATTGAAACCTGGGCTTCTAAGGTTCACAAATCAGATTTTAAGTTTTGCCCCAAGGCTCATCAATCACTAAGCTTTCCCAAGACTTCTACTAATAAGGCCAGAATTACTGAAGAATTTATTACAAAAGTCCGTTCATTCGGAAAAATGCTCGGACCAATATTCATTACTATAAAAACCTCTTTTAAAGAAACTGATCTTCCTGAATTTTTGCTGTGGCTGAAAACCTGGCCAAAGGACCTTACCGTATTTGTCGAATTACGCGATCCCTTGTTTTTCGCCGATAGTGCTTTTCAAAGTAAATTTTTTGATGGGCTGCAGAAAATAAAAGTAGGAACTGTAATAACTGATACTGCAGGAAGACAGGATGTTTTGCATATGCGACTGACCACTCCGAAAGCATTTATTCGTTTTGTTGGAAATAGTCTCCATCCAACCGATTATCCCAGAATAGATCACTGGGTAAAACGAATAAAGAAGTGGTTGGATGAAGGCATTCAGGAGATCTACTTTTTCATGCACATGCATGATGAAGGGAAATCTCCTGAATTGAGTCAGTATTTAATTAACCAACTAAATAAAAAATGTAAACTTCAGTTAGATGAAATCAATTTCGTCAAATGACACTGAAACTCAACAAAGAAACCGGCTAACCCTCAGATCTTTCGAAACGCCGGTTGAAAAAATGAAACTTCCATACTTTCGCAATAAGCTTTGAGCGCTGCTCCCAGGGTTTCCATTTTGAGCGAGAGATCGGTTTTCATTTTATCGGGAACCGGGGTATCACCTACGTTCATTGTGCGATAGAGGAAATCACAGGTGTTATCATCAACCTTTCTAAAGAAATGCTCATGGATCAGCGAGATGTCCTGATCCTGCACACTAAAATTTTCCGCATACAAAATACCCTCTTCAGACAATGCCATATTAAGTGGTGAAACTACACTTTCGAAATTGTTGTATGTGCACTTATGAACACTTCCGACATATACGCCCGGGGTCGCCTGTTCCACTTTTTGAAGACCCGGCAGCCAATCGGTACGGCCGGGAATATTCATCATCACCATATACACATCACGAAAGTTGGCGCCTATACGTATTTCATTAAATGCGGTATTATCTTTTCGATAATAATTTTCAAGGCTCGAATCTTTGCTTTTATCCCGTATGGCATTCAGTCCGGCAAACTGAAATTCGACCTTGCCGATTGAATTATATTGTTCCGATGACCCGGCCCATTCCATACCCAGGGCTTCAGCGGAATCGGAAACCTGCTGTAAAAGTTTTTCTGTAATCAACAGATACTCATTATTATCGATACTATTTTTCAGTAAGCGGTGTGCAACAATTACGTCGGTACCAGATTGTTTTACAAACCGCCCAACCTTTATTTCGGCAACAGGACCGTGGTGTACAATAAACTTAACAGTAAGTTCGCCGATACAGAGGCAAGCCCCGCAAGGACAAACACTATGTTTCTGTATCCACCTCCGCTGAGCGTGGAAGGAATTAAAAATCCTGAGGCAGGTGTCGCAGATTTCTTTTTTAGAAGGCGCAGGCCCTTTTTTGATCATCAACACGGCGTCGCCTTCAATCTCTGCAACTTCATATTCATCTTCAATCGGTGCCACAATTGCGTCGATTAGCATATTAATGGCCTGCGAGCCGTGACTTAGCTCGGTGGTTGTCATAAATTCAGTGAATCCGCTAATATCCGGAATCAGTATAGTTGCTGTGTTGGTGGCCATAAATAAGGGATTACTCCTAAGTTAAGAAAGATTTCGATCTTTCCATTACTTGTCGCTGGCCGGTTTTCATTTATCTTTTGCAACAGATAAGGAGCTATCGACTTTACCTTTTACTTCCAGCTTTATTACGGTTGCAATTTTATCCAGAGGATTTTCAGGCGTATTTATGATCAGCCCCTCTCCGGATGCCGACGTGGTCAATGTTTTGCCACCGGCAAGTAGCCCGGTAAACAATACTTCATTTTTTAATCCCGGAACAAGAAGCTTACCATCTTTGGGCCATTCGAATACCGACAAGTACAATATAGAACCGTTTCCGGTTTCCTTCATAGTACAGCGCCCCCACGGTAATAATCCAAATGGACTTGCTTTGGTACCATATACTGCTTCACCATTTATTTTCATCCAGGCGCCCATCTGTTTTAGCAGATCGATGCTTTCCCGGGGAAATGTTCCATCTGCTTTGGGTCCTACATTCAATAAATAATTGCCGCCCTTTGATGCGATATCGATCAGGTTGCGGATTAGCGTTTCATCAGATTTCCAGTTATTCGCATACGATTTATAACCCCAGGTCTCATTCATGGTCATACAGGTCTCCCAGTCCTTACCATCCAGTTCGCTGAGTTTGGGAATTCTTTGTTCCGGTGTTTTATAATCTCCCGGATAATTGGGCCTCTTAAGGCGGTCATTAGTAATAATATTGGGTTGCAATCGTAAAAGAGCATTTAGCTTTTCTGCAAATTCATCGGTCATATCTGCGGGTGTATCCCACCAGAGAACAGCCACATCGCCATAATTTGTCAGTAATTCTTTAACCTCCGGCACCGCAATTTCATCAATATACTGTGACATTGTTTTAGAGGTTTGTACAGGGTCCCAATGACCCGAATTGGCGGCAGTATAAGCATCGATCTTTGCTGAATCGGGGTTGGCCCATCCCTCTCTGGTCGCCCTTCTCATTGCCGATCCTCCCGGATGAACCCAGTCCTGCGCCTGAGAATAATAGAACCCTAACCGGATACCATATTTACGACAGGCTTCAGCCAAAGGTTTCAGCAGATCTTTTTTGTAAGGTGTTGCATCGGCTATATCCCATTTACTTACTTTGGAATCAAATAGTGAAAACCCATCATGGTGCTTGGCTGTAATGACAATGTATTTCATACCGGCATCTTTCGCCATCTTCACCCATTCATCAGCGTTATAATTTACCGGGTTGAAATCTTTTGCAAACTGCAGATATTCGGAAACAGGTATTTTTCCCCTGTTCATGATCCACTCTCCAATATTGCCTATTTTTTGTCCTTTATATGTTCCTGCAGGAACTGCATACACGCCCCAATGAATAAACATACCAAACCTGGCTTCTCTCCACCATTTCATTCTTTCATTGCGTGAAGTGTCCTGCGCCTGTACTGCAATCATAGAATAACCAAAAAGCGTTATTAAAAGGAATATCTTTTTCATATGTAAGTAAGTTTTATCAGGAATATCTTTATTGTTTTTCCTTACCTGTTGTAAATCCCGTGTCTGCCGGATTTAAAATTTTTGCAATACTGCATATTTTTTCATAGTGCTAATTACTTTTTTGTTTTGTCATAAACCTAAAGCTGGTATTGGCAATGGTATTGGGTTTGCCTTTTTCGGGGGCTGATATGGTTCCCTTTAATTTTCCGGCCTTATCTTTTTCAATTTTTATCGTTCTGAAACTGTACTCCCCTCTTTCATAGTTGAAAGTTTCACCATCATCATCATACAACATATATTTCCCGGGAACTTCACCATAATGTCTTATTTCAAGATCCACTTTTTCACCGGACTTAGGAGCCTGCAATTTTGGAGGCATCATTGGAATAATACCACCGTCTTTTACATAAACTGGAATTTTGTCCAGGCCCGGTTCAACTGTAATGATCTGACCATCGCCTGCAAGTTCGCCGGTGTAAAAATCATACCATTTGCCTTTAGGTAAAATGACTTTCCGGTTTTTCTGTCCTGCAAACAAAGGTGCTACGAGCAAATACTCGCCGGCCATATACTGATCTTTAATTTCGGAAGCAGTTGCTTCTGCATAAGGGTTTTCTTCAAGGTTGGCATTAGCTGATTCTTTTCTTATATCATGTTTAAATCCCGGTTCAAGGTTCATCGCCCTGAAGGGAGGTGTACCTTCAAAATGATACTTAGCAAATTCACTATACCAGTAAGGCATCATTTGCATACGTAATAAAGCCATTTGTTTTACCTGCTCTGCCACTTCAGGATATGTCCAGGGTTTGGTACCACTTGACCAGGCATTGATCATAGCCATGGGTGAGAATACAACGGTTTGAAAACGACGCAGCCATTCTTCTGCTGTTTTTGAAGCCCTTACTTCCGGCGTCCATAATACGCCGGCAAAACTGCTGTTGATGAGTGCAGTGATAAAGTCTTCATGGTTATAATAATCATTATAGATCACATAAGGAAAAGAAACGGCACCGGCATTTGACGCCCGTACCAACCCGTAGGTCCTTCGGTTTTTTTTGTGAAAAATGTCCGCACTATAGCGCATGGCGAGTACTCCGTATGTCTGACGGATCTGTTCCGCACTAAGGCCTGACGGGAACTTCGCTACATCTGGCCATAAATAATAATCATATCCATCAACCTCATCTATTTTATAACCACTGACGCCAATATCAATCTGATCTTTTTCCAATTGCCCGAAGAAGATATCTCTCGCACGCGCCATGCTTAAATCAGGAACAGCACCTGTCCACACGGTATGAGAGCCGATATACGGCACTATACTTTTATAGAAAGAAGCATCTTTGGATATATAAGGATTTATCCAGAGGTTAAGTCGTACACCTCTGTCCAGCATTTCTTTTACAAATTTTGCCGGTTCGGGAAATCTTTTCTTATCCCATTCAAATGTACCGGGATACGACTTGCTTTGCCACCCTGGTTCGAGACCGATATAATCCAACGGGTAACCTCTTTCTTTGAAAGAATCAACTTCTGCTTTTACTTCCCCGGAAGTAAAAAGCGATCTTACTCTTTGAGTAAAACCTAAACCCCAGCGTGGAGGTAACACACCGCCACCATTAAACAGGTTGAACCTGCGCACGACATCCAATGTTGTTGGTCCGGCAAATACATATACTTCCACTCCAGCTGCCGGAACTAATATTTCAACAGCGTCTGAGTATGGACGTGAGCTCCAGGATTTATCAGTGTTCCGATCTTTTTCAACTGGTGGGTCTTTGCTATCCACCCGAATTCCGCTGCCGGCATACACGGTAATATAACGGGCTGCATTAATAAAGACACCATATCCTTTAGAAGAAACATAAAACGGCGTTGGCGCATGTGTTCGCCCGTTATCCCGGCCTCCATAATGGTCAACATGCAACTGCAGTATTTTTCCACGCTGGTGAATAGTTTGAAAATTGAGTCCAAAGCCATAAAGCTGTTCTCCGCGATCAAGCGGGAAACGCAGGCTGGTCTTTCCATCATGTACTACGCCTGCGATATCGGTGGAGCTAAATGGGAATACTGCTCCACCAAGTTTTGTGAGGGCCGCTTTATCCGGCATTGCACCGGATGCTTTTAAGAGATCAAATGCTTCGGGCCGGCCAACAATGCATTTCCAGACGCCGGGCAGTACTTCGGTAAACTCAGGGGTTGAATCATTACTGATCACTGGTAATTGCCGGCCAATTAATGGTCCGGGTATTATGATCAATAGAAAAGCAAACAATCGTTGAGAGAAAATCATATTCAGCTTGTTATTTAGTCAGTTTTGAGAAACACAGGCAAATGTCTGCTGCTGGTTGACCGCAGATCAAATCAAATTTATGGTCATTATTCCCAAACACAATAAACGAGGTTTTAGGTCTGCAGGCGCTTCATAAATTATCATTATAGTAAGCTGGATTGACGAAATCGCCAAAAATGGCAAAAAAAAGTCGCAAGCTTTCTTTTGTTGTTTAAACAACAGAATAAGATAGATTCTTATTAATAACAAGTAAATTTAATTGTGCATAAACAGCAATCATATTTACCTGAAATCGAAATTGTATGATGAAGCAAAAAGCTGATGTGCTGGCTATAGTTATATGCGGAGGACAAAGTTCCCGCATGGGTACCGATAAGGGCCTGCTTAAACTTGAAGCGAAAACCTGGGCGCAAACCGCAATAGACAAAATGGCCGCGCTGAATATCCCGGTAAAAATATCAGTAAATGAAAACCAGTTCTCTGCATATTCCGCTGTCTTTTCAAGCGACAAGCTGATCGCAGACAATATATCTCTTCAGGTAAAAGGCCCCCTGCTTGGTGTATTGAGCAGTCATCTTCAACACCCAACTGAGGACTTGTTCGTACTTGCCTGCGATATGCCGCTGATGGAGCCATTTTTACTAAAAGAACTTTACCACCAATACCTGTTGCATTTATCTTACGATGCTCATTTATTTACCAATGAACACGAACCTGAACCTTTATGCGGCATTTACACTGCCAAGGGCTTATCAGGGATTCTTACCATGTTGCGTGAAGGACGACTGATCAAATTCAGCATGAAATTCATGCTTGACCATCTGATTGTAAACGCAATTGCGGCGACAGACGAACAAAAAAAGTATTTTCGGAATTTCAATGCTCATGCCGAACTAAACGGATTGTAATCCTAACTTTTTCTTTTCTATTTGTTTGAATCCATCTTTTGGCTCTTCGCATAAAGAACAGGTATAATCATCGGGAAGTGATTCGAAACAAGTGCCTGCCTCTATGGCTTTTTCATGTTCGCCGTTTATTTCGTCGTAAATGGTAAAACACTGGCTGCATTGATGTATATATTCCGGCGCTTTTTCCTTTCTCTCTTTCTGGATGGGAATTTCCCTTTCCGTAATTATATTCTTATCGTTCCTGTAATTGTAAAACGCAGTTACGGATCGTCGCAATTGTTCGCCCAACAGGAACTTCGGATTATTACTGCTGAACACAAAACCCGTACGCTCATTGGGGTTAAAATCGTGTGCACATAAAATATCATACGTGTGGAAGAGCTCTATACCAAAAATGGAAAACAGCGCTTTACGCCGTACCAAAATGCTGCTGAACACTTCGCTTTTTTTTCTTGTCTTTATTCCTATGCAGACTCCGAAAGTCCGCGTGTCTTCGTTGTTCAGTCTTTTAACCAGGTAATTCTTGAGCGCCAACCCGTCTTTGCAATTGTCCTCCACCTGGAAATTAAGTTCATTTGCAGCGTGCCGCACATTTATCTGATGCTTTTCGAGTAATCTGTTCCAGGCTGATTTATCTTTTTCCTCAATACCTTTAACCATGACTGATTTCCATGGAGTGGAGCATAATTGACCGATCTTGGTTTTGAGACATAGCAAACACAGGTCCTTTAAAAAAGAAATACTAAATAGCTCATCGCGACGATAGATACCCAGCCAATATTTATTATCGTATCTGTTCAGGCCCTCGTAATAAGGAAGGTTGAAGGCTGGCAGTACGGCCGGCTTTTCAGCCGGCTTAGTAATAAACTTTTCCAGATCTGTTTTTTTAAACAATAGAACTCCATTTGCCAGCTTGTTATCATAAAACTCATCTTTGAACTGAAGGATTATCATCTCAATTTCGGATGAGAGATTTGCAACATCATTGGTATAAACCATTTGATCCCATTCAAAGATGGTGTTGGTTTTTGGAAAACGAACAAACAAATGCCAGAAATGCTGAGCTGTTGAAGATGCAACCCAGTTGATATTTCCGGTAAGCATAGGAGTGAAGCTCTGGTTACTGTCAGAAATATTTATTTTTAACCTCGGCCTGTAATCCATTCCGTCAAAAATGTCTTTATAAACACCTTCGCTTAACCAGGTATTATTGATAAAGGCCTCCTCGGCAGGATAACTGCTGACAATGTTTGGAAAATTATCGGCATCCAATTCATAACAAACAACAAGTTTCTCTAACTCTTCTGTAAAAATCCGAACTGTCTCCGACGGTACATCGATCAGCAATTGCTGACGCAGGCCAAAGCTCACATAATAAACACCGGCTCTTCCTGCCGCTACCAGGATATTATAGAGTTCTCCCGGAGAAATAATGCCGCCGAGAAAATTAATCTTTATAGTAATCAGTGGTTTCATTTTCCAGTTTTTTCCGCAAGAGCGGAGTGATAGTTGCCATGAGACCAAATTCCACCAGAGCCCTAGGAAAATTCCTGCTTTCGTGACCCGGTCTGCACAACTTCAATAAAGCAAAACGTTGCAGGTTGGTCAATCCGGCCCATTGTTGCAGCGAAACCGAAAGTCCGCTCTCTCCCAGCCTATCCTCCAATAAATCCGCCACCTTATCTGTATTGGCCCAGGCAGGATTCCGGTCGATTGCTAAATCCGTAGGTTCTTTGCCAGAACGCTTTTTTACTAATCCGGCGAGATACTCACGGTACTCGTTGGTTTCTTCATCATTGCGGCATATCCGGGTTGCGAGTTCAATTCTTTCTTCAACGGTGAGCCTGGTCCACTGATCCAGTTTTAATTTTATTCCTGCCTTATCCATTTTAAATCGAACGATCATCGGGATGCACCGGATATTTTTCTCAATGAAATCTTCTTCAAAATCGAAATATTCAATGCCGGCTATGCCATTAAACTCCGATGCTGACGTATTCTTTGATTTTATCTCCATGCTCTGATTTTTGTCGCAGTTGTAAAGCAAGTATCTGTTTCACTTCCGGGCGGCAACTGCCGCAACCCATACCAGCCCCCGTTAGCTGACAAAGCTGTAAATGATCATTACATCCCGCTTTTATCTTATTTATTAGATTACCCTCTCCTACATTATTGCAGGAACAGACCAACCGGCCAATCACAGGCTCAGTTACTTTGCCTGACCGCAGTAGTTGCAAACGCTTTTCACTTAACTCAATTTTACCTTCTATCAGGTTACGATATTCAAGAAACTCAGATTTATCGCCAATTAATATTGCGCCGATCAGCCTGTCGTTGTGAATAATGCATTTTTTATAATATCTTTTTGCCTTATCAATGAATACAACTTCTTCATAAGCCGGGTCGTCAGGGCATTCAACTTCTCCCAGCGAGCAAAGTTCCGTGCCGTGTATTTTTAAAATATTCATCAACAAAGAACCAGAGTAGTATTTCGATATATCACCATTCAGGTATCGCGCAACGATTTCAGCCTGTTGTTCAGCAGCAGCTGTTATTCCGTATAAAAATCCTTTAAATTCAGCTATTTCGCCAATAGCAAAAACGCTTTTGTCGCTGGTCTGTAGGTATTCATCTACCACTACTCCCCGTTTGCATTCGATCCCGTTTATTTTAGCTATCTCAATATTTGGAATAGTACCAATAGCTATAACGATGGCCTGTGCTTCTATTACCAATCCGCTTTTCAATTGAATGCCATTTACAACTTTGGCACCAAGGAACCGTTCTATCTCGTCGTTATAGTAAATATCAACTCCTTTGGTAACTAATTCTTCATGCAATAGCTGACTGCCAAGCGGGTCAAGCTGACGATCCATTAATCTGGAAATACGTTGTACGATCGTCACCTTTACGTCTACCTCACGCAATGATGCAGCCAGCTCTATGCCAAGCAAGCCGCCTCCCACAATAATTACTTTACCCTTCGACGGATCAACATGCTCTTTAAAACTGTCGGCGTCTGTTCTGCTACGCATGGTAAAGATACCATTCATTGACGGCACATCGCGCAACATTGCAGGCCGGCTTCCTGTTGCCATCAGAAGAATATCATAATTATGCGTGTGCCCTTTACTATCTGTAACAACCTTAGCATGCCTGTCTATTTTTTCGATGCTCACACCGCGATGCAGCTTTAACTTATATTCCTGTTCTTCTGCATCTGTCATCTTGATCAGGCTGTCCCAGGTTAAAGTACCGCTGATATAATCCGGCAGCAGCACGCGGTTATAAAAGGGAAAGTTCTCCTTGCTGAATACAACTATCTCATCATCTGTATTTAATGCCCGGTAACTTTTTATAAATCCACAGGCACCTGCCCCGGCGCCGATCACAATTATTTTTTGTTTCGGTTTTCTATACCTCCAAACCTGTACGGTTGAAAATTTAAAATCCGGTTCTTTGCTTTTTGGATCAACTAAATTCTTGGTCAGGTTATTTGCCCTGTTAAGATCACTGTTTAGTATTTTGCCCCAATGCATAGGCAAAAAGCAAACTCCTTTTTTTATATCTGAGGAAAGTTTGGCTTTTACCCGAACGTTACCCCTTGCATTAAATATTTCAACCAGCATATTTTCATCAATGCTTCTTTTAGCTGCATCTTCAGGATGTATCTCGAGAAAAGCTTCACTGATATGTTGTTTCAGTTTATTCACCTTTCCCGTCTTGCTCATCGTGTGCCATTGGTCCCGGATGCGGCCAGTTGTTAAAATAAGCGGAAAATCTGCATTCGGTTTTTCCGAGGTATTCTCATCGGGCACAGCGTGAAGAATTGCTTTTTGAGATACGGTATGAAATTTTTTATCTATGAAAAGTCTTTTGGTTCCGTAGCCATTAATCTCCTTTGTGTACGGCCATTGTACGCTACGCTTGTCTTTCAGTATATTATAGCTGAGTCCGCTAATGTCGATGTTGGTTCCGGCAGTTAAAGCCGCATGTTCATCATAAATATCACCAACACTTTTATAATCAAAGCCTGGATAATCCATCTTCCTTGCGAAACGACAAATGATCTCAGCGTCCGGCAGAGCTTCGCCCGGCGCGTCAATCACTTTGTTTAGATAGCTGATACGGCGTTCAGCATTCGTCATTGTGCCTTCTTTTTCTATCCATGCTGCAGCAGGTAACACAACATCCGCATATTTCAATGTCTCAGGTTTACAGCTTACTTCCTGGACCACTACAAATTTTGCTTTCTTTAATCCTTCTTCTGCTATTCTTACATCGGGCAGACTCACAAGCGGATTTGTACACAATATCCAAATTGCTTTTAGCTTACCATTGTTCAATGCTTCAAACATTTCGGTGGCAGTTAATCCCGGCTCCGGACGAATCGTTCCCAATGGAATCTTCCAGAATTTTTCAACTTCATTTCTGTGCGCCTGATTGGATAGCTCCCTGTGTGCCGGCAACAGATTAGCTAAACTTCCGACTTCTCTTCCACCCATTGCATTGGGTTGGCCGGTTAACGAAAACGGGCCTGAACCCGGTTTTCCGATATGACCGGTAATGAGGTTTAGATTAATAAGGGAGAGATTTTTGTTAACACCAATCACGCTTTGATTCAATCCCATCGTCCACATTGTAATAAATCCCTTTGCATTTCCGACATAAGATGCTGTAAGGCGAATATTGTTTTCATCGACGCCACAGATTGCCGCTGATTCGGCGACGGTTCGTTCAAAAACCGACTCGCGGTATTTTTCAAATCCTTCCGTATGATTTTTTATGAAATCAATATCAATACAGCCTTGTTCTATCAGACACCGCCCAATGGCATGATGTAGCGTAACATCTGTTCCCGGATTCAATTGCAAATGAATATTTGCAATTGAACAGGTTTGCGTATTACGTGGATCGCTTACAATGATCTTAATATCCGGATTTTTTTCTCTGGCAGCTTCAATCCTTCGCCATAAAATAGGATGACACCACGCAGGGTTAGCGCCGGCAACAAAAATGCAGTCTGCTAATTCAAGATCATCGTAACTGATGGGTACACTATCTTCTCCAAGGCTCATTTTATAGCCGGTTACGGCAGAACTCATACATAATCTTGAGTTGGTGTCAATATTGTTACTTCCAATAAAACCTTTTATCAGTTTATTTACAACATAATATTCTTCGGTAAGGCACTGGCCGGATGCGTAAAAGGCAATTGAATCGGGGCCATATTTTCCGATAAGCGTTTTAAATACTGCTGCTGTACGTTCCAATGCGATATCCCATGAAACTCTTTGTCTTGGCTGGTTACGGCTATAGCGCATTTCCGGATACAACAACCGGTCTGATGTATCCATTACCGTATGATGCAGGTTCATACCCTTGCTGCAAAGCATGCCTTTGTTCACCGGGTGATTTCGATCACCCTCTACGGTAACACGTCCCTGCATATCTTTACCAACCACAATACCGCAACCTACACCACAATAACAGCACGTGGTTTGCAAGGCTGTGCCTTTGTTTACATTTTCGCTTATTGAATTGGAATCTCTCACTAACAGATCATTTATTTATAGCTACCCTTTGCATTACGAGCGATTGTCCTGTCTGTTGTTCTTCAGCATTGACGACTTCACCTGACTCCGTTTTTTTGCTCATCAACCTCACCGCCATTACAACGACACCAGTTGCGAAAACGCTGCCGCCGAGATAGAGAAACGCTTCGGAATAAGGCATTGATTTAAATAAAAATCCAATAAGCATCGCACCCACATTACCGCCGGCACCTACAATACCCGCTACACTACCAACTGCTTTCTGGTTAATGAACGGAACGATACTATAAGTAGCGCCATTGGCCATCTTCAGGCATAAACCGAAAAAGAACATCATCATAATTGCCATTACTAATTCACGTGAATTTGCAAACAGCATAATTCCAGCTCCTTCCAGTAATAATAAAATTGCCAGCAAACTCACTTTTCCGTTAAAGCCAAATTTGTTCCCAACCTTGTCTGAAACTATGCCACCTAATGCGCGTGCGAAGATGTTAATCCATCCAAAAACACTCGCGAGCAGCCCTGCAAAAATCAATGATGCCTTATAATTATCATGAAAATAGGAGGCGGCAAAATTGTCAACCGTTATCTCCACCCCAAAGCAGGCTGCATAAGCAACAGTCAGTATCCAGGTACGATAGTCTTTAGCGGCCATTAAAAAAGTATTTTCTTTTTTCCCTTTCTCCGTTTGGGGCAGTTCGTCGAAGTTTCCGGCCGGTGTGTCTTTTGTATACTTCCAGTACAGCCATGCCATCACGAGTAACATGACACCAGGAAAGATCATTGCATATCTCCAGCTATCAGCCTGACTTACCCAGCCAGCTCCGACCAGCCCCGCAGCGATCAAAGGCATTAAAATCTGTGTGGCGCCTCCACCGGTGTTTCCAAAACCACCTGCCGTTGCATTTGCCGTTCCTTTGATCTTCGGGGCGAACATGACCGATGTATGAAATTGCGTTAATACAAATGAAGCACCTATCACACCAATCCCGAGCCTGAACAACAAAAAAGTAATATAACTATCTGCAAGGCCGATAAAGATTACAGGGAAGGCGCATATTACTAACAGCCAGGTATATATTTTACGCGGACCATACTTATCAGTCAACCGTCCGATGATCAGCCTGGCGATAATTGTGGCGCTAACAGCGGCTATAGCCACATTGCCTTTTTGCGCTTTGGTTAAATGGAGCTGTTCGCTAACCAGGGGCATTAGCGGCGCAATACCAAACCAGGCGACAAAACAAAAGAAGAAAGTAAGCCAGGTAATATGAAAGGTCCTCATTTGAATTCCGCGACCAGAGAATATATTCAATTTTGTGAGGGGCTGATTGCTTATAAACGACATAGATTCCTTTTTAAAGTATTGAAGTTGCTGCTGTCTTTTTTCAGATAAAATTTATAGCCTGGGGCTCGGAGAGGTGGTGTCTG
>Ga0193752_1001920_pt1 | contig 16526 bp, 16 predicted proteins | sample H1c1metaG_FD_144924 | JGI IMG/M metagenome (GOLD analysis project Ga0193752, IMG submission 144924) | Soil microbial communities from a riparian zone of the East river system, Colorado, United States - H1c1 | ecosystem: Environmental > Terrestrial > Soil > Riparian zone | place: USA: East River... | reverse complement strand
CGCCGAAGCCGTTGAGCGTGTGCTGCGACAGCAGCTTCATGTTGTGGATCATGGGAGAGAAGATAGATCATCTCCCCGTTCTGCGGGGCATCCGTATCGCAGAAGGCGTGATGCCGCGCTCGCGCAAGCGGTACTTCTGCACCTTGCCGTTCTCGGTGCGCGGCAGGTCGTCCACCACGTCGATGAAACCCGGGATGGCGAAATACGGCAGGCGCGCGGCGCAGAATTCGCCCAGCGCCGCGGCGTCGATGGCGCACCCGGGCCGAGGCACCAGCGCCGCCATCACCTCGTCCTCCGCCAGCTCGGAGCGCACCGGGTAGACCGCAACCGCCGCCACATCGGGGTGGCCGAGCAGCACCTGCTCCACCTCGTACGAGGAAACATTCTCGCCGCGCCGGCGGATCGAATCCTTCAGCCGGTCGAGGAAGCGGAAAGCGCCGTCGGCATCCTGCGCCACGCGGTCGCCGGTGTGGAACCAGCCGTCGCGCCAGGCCTCCCTCGTCTTGTCGGGCATGCCGTGGTAGCCGAGCGAGAAGCGCAGCGGATCGGCGGTCTTCAGCAGCAGCTCGCCGTCTTCCGCCACCTTCGCCTCGAATCCCGGCCGCACCCAGCCCATCACCCCGCGCCGGGCCGAGTCGGGCGTGGTGGCGATGACGAAGTTGGTCTCTGTAGAGCCGTAGCCTTCAAGCAGCCTGACACCTGTTCGCTCCAGGAAATCGTCCAACGCGCCCTGCGGTACCCCTGGCCCCAACCCTATTCTGACCTGGTGGTCTTTTTCATTCGTCGATCGAGACAGCAGGATCGGCACCATGGCACCGAGCAAGTAGACAACTGTGGCCTTGCGCTCGCGCATCGTGTTCCAGAACTCGGAAGCCGAGAAGCGCGGCTCGTACGCCACCTGCGCACCCACGAGGGACGCCTGCGCAAAGGTATTGAGCGCATTGATATGGAACAGCGGCAGCGTCGTGCACAGCACGTCGCCGGCGCGCACGCCGAGAATGTCGGCGGTGTTGCGCCCCCACCAGTAATACTGGGCATGCGGGCAGATCACGCCTTTCGCGGGTCCGGTGGTGCCGGAGGTGTAGAGGATCGCGAGAGGATCATTCGGCTCTATTTCCGCCGGCTCGATCGCTCCGCCCGCTTGCGGATAGGTCTCGTCCAGAATCCAGGTCGGCACCCCGGGGCGAAGCCTCGATACAAATGACTTTTCGAGTACCAGCAGCTTCGATCCGCTGTTCGTCACGTAGTACTCGATCTGCGGGCCCATCGATGCGGTATTGATCGGGACCGAGATCGCGCCGATCCAGCCGCAGGCGAGGAAGGTCTCCAGCATCTCGGCGCGGTTGGAGCACATCAGCGCGACGCGGTCGCCGCGCCGGATACCGGCCGCATGCAACGCTCCCGCCCGGCGCGCGACCATGACGGGAAGATCCTTGTGGCTTGAAAGCGGTTTTCCGGAAAAGCTGCAGGCATTGCCGCCGAACCGCCGCGCGGCGCGGCGCAGCATCTTCGGCACCGTCTGGTCGTGCGGGCCTAGGTCTTCCATCGCGCCTTGAGCGAGAGCTTGTCGAGCTTGTTGACGGTGGTTCTGGGCAGCGCTTCGAGGATTTCGAGCGTTGCCGGGATCTTGTAGTGCGCAAGGCGTTCCCTGCAGTACTCCAGGAGCGCCTCCTTTTCTATTCTTTCTCTCAAAGAAACATATCCGTGCAGGCATTCTCCGCGGTAGGCGTCCGGCCCGCCGACTACCGCCGCTTCGGCGACGGCGGGATGGCTGATGAGCACCTCCTCCACCTCGCGCGGGTACACGTTGTAGCCGCCGACGATGACCATGTCCTTCTTGCGATCGCGTATGTAGAGATAGCCGTCGGCGTCGAGCTCGCCGATGTCGCCGGTGTGCAGCCAGCCGCCCTTCAGCGCCTCGGCCGTCTCCTGCGGCCGGTTGCGGTAGCCCTGCATGATCTGCGGCCCGCGCGCCAGCACTTCGCCGTCCTGAATACGGATCTCCGTCAGCGGCACCGGCTTGCCGACCGACCCGGTCTTCTTGCCGAAGTGCGAATTGAACGTCAGCACCGGCCCCGCTTCTGTCTGCCCGTAGCCTTCATACACCGGGGCGCCTACCGCTGCCTCCCACCTTTTCAGCGTCTCTTCGGGCAGCGCAGCCGACCCGGAAAAGCAGGTATGGACGCTCGACCAGTCCGTCTTCGCGAAATCCGGATGCGCCATCAACCCGGTAAACAGCGTCGGGCTGCCGGGAAAGATGGTGATCTTCTCTTTCTGGATCAACTCCAGAACGAGCTCCGGCTTGTAGCGCTCCACGATCACCAGCGTGCCGCGGCAGTTCGCCGCCAGGAACAGCCCCATCGCCATGGCGTACGAATGGAACAGCGGCATCACGCACAGGATGCGCTCGCTGTCCATCGCGGTCGCCAGCAGCGTCTCGCGCTGCGCGACGTTGATCGCGATCGCGCGATGCGTGAGATTGACGCCTTTCGCTTTGCCGGTCGTGCCGCCGGTGTATTGCAGCAGGGCGAGGCCGTCGGCCGCGGGCAGCCGGAGAGGCTTCCCCCGGGAGAGGGAAATTTTCGTGATGACCGTGGCAGGCTGGGCATCCGCCACGATCTCGTCTATCTCCCGCTTCGTATACAGCGGGTTGAGCGGGACCAGCTGCGCGCCCGAGGCAAGCACGCCGAACATGGCGATGCAGGTCTCGATGGAGTTGGGCAGCAGCGTGGCGACGCGTCCGCCCTTGACTCCGTAGTCGAGCAGCTCCTCGGAAAGAGCGGACACAAAAGAGGCGTACTCGGCGTACGTCACGCGCCGCTCGCCGCACACCAGGGCTTCGCCCTGCGGGTTCGCCGCCGCGGCGGCGGCGAGCATGTGCACGACCGTCGGGTGGCTCACTCCGCCCTGCGGCCCGCCAGGCCGAGATAGGTCTCCACTACGCGCGGGTTGGCGGCCAGCTCCGCCGAGGGGCCTTCGAGCACGGTCTCGCCGGTCTCGAGCACGTAGCCGTAGTCGGCGACCTGGAGCGCGGCGCGCGCGTTCTGCTCGATCAGCAGGATCGACACGCCGGCGGCGCGCAGCTCGGTGATGGCGTGGAACACTTCCTTCACGATGAGGGGCGCGAGGCCGAGGCTCGGCTCGTCGAGCATGAGGAGCTTGGGCCGCGCCATCAGCGCGCGGCCCAGCGCGACCATCTGCCGCTCGCCGCCCGAGAGCGTGCCGGCGAGCTGCCCGCGCCGCTCCTTGAGCTTCGGGAAACGGGCATAGACCGCGTCGAGATCTGCCTGCAGCAGCGAGCGCCGGCGGCAGCGCTGGAAGGCGCCGAGCACCAGGTTGTCCTCCACCGCCAGCTCGCCGAACAGCTCGCGCCGCTCGGGCACCAGGCACAGGCCGCGCGCCACGCGGTCCTCGGTCGACTCGCCGCCGAGCACCGCGCCGCGGAAGCGGACCTCGCCGCTGCACGCGAGCATGCCCATCACCGCGCCGAGCAGCGTCGACTTGCCGGCGCCGTTCGGGCCGATCACGGTGACAATGGCGCCCTCCTCGACCTTCAGGCTGGCGCGGTGCAGGCCTTCGACGCGGCGGTAGAAGACGCGCAGGTCATGCACCTCCAGGAGAGATGCACGCAGGCTCACGCCACGCTCCCCAAGTAGGCTTCCATCACCCGCGGATCGGCCTGGATCGCCTGCGGCAGGCCTTCGGCCAGCTTCTGGCCGAACTCCATCACCACCAGGCGGTCGACCAGGCGCATGACGAACTCCATGTCGTGCTCCACCAGCAGGATGCTCATGCCCTCGCCCTGCAGCCCGCGCAGCAGCCCGGCGAGCGCCTGCTTCTCCGCGTAGCGCAGGCCGGCGGCCGGCTCGTCGAGAAGCAGCAGCGCCGGATCGGCGCTCAGCGCGCGCGCGATCTCGACCAGGCGCTGCTTGCCCAGCGGCAGGCTGCCGGCGAGCTCGTCGCGGTGCGCCTGCAGGCCGACGCGCTCGATCTGGCGCGCCGCCTCGGCGAACAGCTGCCGCTCCTCCGCGCGATCCAGGCGCAGCATGGCGGTGAGCCCGCCGGCGCGGCCGCGCAGGTGCGCGCCGATGGCGACGTTCTCCAGCACCGACATGGCGCCGATCAGGTTGACGTGCTGGAAGGTGCGCGCGATGCCGCGGCGCGCGATGGCCGAGGACGCCAGGCCGTCGATGCGCTCGCCGCGGAAGCGGATCTCGCCGCCATCGCAAGGCAGCACACCGGTGGCGAGGTTGAACATGGTGCTCTTGCCGGCGCCGTTCGGCCCGATCAGGCCGAGGATCTCGCCGCGGCGCATCTCGAAAGACAGCTCGCGCACCGCCACCAGCCCGCCGAATTTCTTGGTGGTCTTCTCCACTGAAAGAATCGTCTCGTCAGCGAGCGGAGCGCGCCGCGGCAGCGCTTCGACTTCATGGGTCATCTCCCGCCGGCGCGGCTTGACCAGCCAGCGCGACAGCAGCGGCCCGAGGCCGGCCGGCGCGCGATGCAGGAGCAGCAGCATCAGCACGCCGAACATCACCACCTCGTAGTTGCCGCTGGCGCCGAAGCTGGTCGGCAGCAGGTCCTTCAGCCACTCCTTGAGCATTGTGAGGACCGAGGCGCCGATCACCGCGCCCCACACGTGGCTGGCGCCGCCGATCACCGCCATGAAGAGATAGTCGATGCCGGCGTTGACGTTGAACGCGCTCGGGCTGACAAAGCGCAGGAAGTGCGCGTACAGCCAGCCCGAGACCGCGGCGAACAGCGCCGCGTACAGGAACACGATCACCTTCAGCCGTGCCGTGTCGACACCGAAGCTCTCCGCCATCACCGCGCGGAAGCGCAGTGCGCGGATGGCGCGGCCGGTGCGCGAGTCGAGCAGGTTGGCGGAGGCGAACAGCAGCGCGAGGGCGAAGACCCAGATGAGGTAGTAGATTTTGGTTCCAGTGTTTAAGGCAATTCCTCCAAGTGAAACCGGAGGCAGGTCCGGCAGGCCGGTGTGCTTTCCCAGCAGCTCCATGTTGCCGAACATGAAGTAGATCGCGATGCCCCAGGCAATGGTCGAGATCGGCAGGTAGTGGCCCGACAGGCGCAAGGTGATCGCGCCGATGAACAGCGATACCGCCGCGACGATCGCCAGGCCGAGCAGCAGGCCCAGCCAGGGCGAAGCCGCGTACTTCGTGGTCAGCACCGCGCTGGCATAGGCGGCGAGGCCCGCGAACACCTGCTGGCCGAACGACATCACGCCGGCGACCCCGGTGAGCAGCACCAGGCCGAGCGCGATCATCGTCGCCAGGCCGATGTAGTTCATCAGCGTGACCTGGAACTCGCCGAGGAACAGCGGCGCCGCCGCCACGAAGGCGATGAACGCGGCCAGCGCCGCGCGCGCCGGGATCATCGGTTCGACCCCCTGACAAGGGGGTCGTGACCCCCGCGTACGCGGGGGGAACGGGGGGTTAAGTCGGGGTTGGTTTGCGAAAGACAAACCAACCCCCCGCTCGCGAAGCTCGCTCCCCCCTTAACAGGGGGGCAAAGAAGCGGGGTCACTCTTCCTCCTCTTCTTCGACATGCCTCGATCGCAGCGAAAGCCAGATCAGCGGCGGGATGATCACCAGGAAGACGATGGTCTCCTTGAAAGCGCTGGAGAAGAACGAGGCGTAGGCCTCGAGCAGGCCGAGGAAGATCGAGCCGGCCACCGCCAGCGGGAAGCTCGCCATGCCGCCGAGGATCGCGCCGACGAAGCCCTTCAGGCCGATGAGGAAGCCGGTGTCGTAGTAGATAGTGGTGATCGGCCCGATCAGGATGCCCGACAGCGTGCCGATGGCGGCGGCGAGGAAAAAGCTCAGGGTGCCGGCCAGCTCGGTGCGGATGCCGACCAGGCGCGCGCCGACGCGGTTGATGGCGGTGGCGCGCAGCGCCTTGCCGTAGATCGAGCGGCCGAAGAACAGCCACAGCACGATCATCACCGCGATGCTCGCCCCGATCACCAGCAGGCTTTGCGCGCTCGCCTGGATCACGCCGAGCGCGAAGCGCGCGTCGGAAAACGCCGCGGAGCGCAGCCCCTCGCCGCCGAAGAACACCAGGCCGAGGCCCTGCAGCACGTAGTGCGCGGCGATGGCGGCGATGAACAGCACCAGCACCGAGGCGTTTGCCAGCGGCTGGAAGGCGATGCGCCAGACGATCGGCCCGAGCGGCACCACCAGGCCGAGCACGATCAGTACCTGCCACACCAGGTCCAGCTTCAGCGGCGCGGCCCACCACGCGAGCGCCGCCATGGCGCAGGGAAACGCCACGTAAGCGGCGAGGACCAGCGGGATTTTCGACCAGACCCGGCTACGGAACGCCTTGGCGAGATCCAGCGCGGCTGCAATCAGGCCGCCGCCGACCAGCACGTACACCACGCCCGGCACCTGCCCGGCCTGCAGCAGGGCGAGCGACAGCGCGGCGTAGGAGATGAACTCGCCCTGCGGGACGAAGATGACCCGCGTGACCGAGAAGACGAGCAACAGGGCGAGCGCGAGAAGCGCGTAGATCGCCCCGTTGGTGATGCCGTCCTGCGCCAGCCACAGGACGATGTCGAAGGTCACGTTACTTCATGTAGTGCCAGGCACCGTTCTCGACTTGCACCACTACGCGTGCGCGCTCGTCGAGGCCGTTGTGGGTCTTGGGGTCCATGTTGTAGATGCCGTGCGTGCCGACCACGTTCTTCACGCTCTCGAGCGAGGCGCGCAGCGCTTCGCGGAATTCCGGCGTGCCGGGCTTCGCCTTCTTCAGCGCGGCCGGCACGGCCGCGTCGAGCAGCAGCATGCCGTCGTAGGCGTACCCGGCGAAGGCGTTGCGCGTGCCGGCGCCGAACGCCTTCTCGTAGCGCTGCGTGAAGTCGAGCGATACTTTCTTGGTCGGGTGGCTGTCGGGCAACTCCTCAGGCACCACCAGCGGCCCGGTGACCGCCACCGCGCCGGCCACGTTCTTGCCGCCGACCTTGATGAACTCGGCGTTGACCGTGCCGTGGTTGTGGTAGATCGGCTTCTTGTAGCCGCGCTCCACCAGCGCGACGTGCGGCAGCGCGCCGCCGGTGCCCGAGCCGCCCACCACCACCGCGTCGGGATTCGCCGCCATGATCTTCAGGATCTGGCCGGTGACGCTGGTATCGGCGCGCGCGTAGCGCTCGTTGGTGACGATCTTGAAGCCCGCCGCGGCGGCGTGCGACTCGGTGGCCTTGTAGACCAGGTCGCCCCAGGTGTCGGTGTAGCCGATGTAGCCGACGGTCTTGATGCCCTTCTTCTTCATCTCGCCGGCGATCGCGCCCATCATCAGCTCGGTGGTCTGCGGCACGATGAACGACCAGTGCAGCACGTTGCCCGAGACGTTGGCGGGCGTCAGCACCACCATCGGGATCTTGGCCTCGGCCGCGGCCTGCGCCATCTGCACCGCGGAGGGCACGCCGTTGGAGCCCATCAGCACGTCGGCCTTGTCCTCCGAGATCAGCTTGCGCGCGTTCTTCGCCGCGTTGGTCGGGTCGGAGGCGTCGTCGAGGATGATGTAGCGCACCGGCTCGCCGCCGAGCGTCTTGGGCATCAGCTGGTAGGCGTTGCGGTAGTGCACGCCGAGCGAAGCGCCCGGCCCCGTGATGCCGAGCGAGACGCCGACCACGATCTCGGCCTGCGCGGCGCCGGCCACTGCGGCCGCGAGCGCGAATAGAGCAAGTCTTGCTTTCATGCTTCCTTCCTCCCTTTCAAGATGTTCAAGGCGGCCAGCGTGCGGGCGAGGACATCCTTGCGGTACGCCCGGCCGTCGCGGCCGCGGTAATCGTAGAAGCCCTGGCCGGTCTTCAGGCCGAGGTTTCCCTCCCGCATCAATCTTTGCACGATTTCAGGCGCCGCGTACCGCTCCGCGCTGACCTTTTCCGCCAGATAGCGGCTGGCGTAGTACAGGATGTCGTTGCCGCCATAGTCGATGAACTCCACCACCCCGATGGCCGAAAAGCGCAGGCCGAGGCCGTAGCGGGTCGCCTTGTCGATGTCCTCGGCGCTCGCCGCGCCCTCCTCGACCATGCGCGCCGCCTCGTTCATGACCAGCGCCTGCAGCCGCGGCACGATGAAGCCGGGCGTGGGGCCGCATACCACCGGGACCTTCCCCGCCTCTTCCAGCAATGCCTTTAGTTTCTTGATGATTGCAGGCGAAGTGCCGCCGTGAACGGAAATTTCCACCAGTGGAATCAGGTAGGCGGGGTTGAGCCAATGGGCATTGAGCAGGCGCTCGGGATGCGTGACCAGCGGCACGAGATCGGTAACCAGGATGGTGGAGGTGGTCGAGGCCAGAATCGCCTCTTTGGAAGCGATTCCGCATATACGCGCGAAGGCGTCGCGCTTGGCCTCGAGCGTTTCCGGCACCGCCTCGAAGATCAGGTCGGCGTCGCGCAGCGCTTCGGGGTCCTGCACCACGCTGACGCCCGACAGGTCGACCCGCGCAATCGCGCCCAGCTCGACCAGCATCGCAAGGCTCGCCTCCATCTCCTGCATCGCGTCCGTCTTGAGCTTGTCGAAGTCGGAGCGCGGCTTGAGATCGACCAGCGTGACTTCGCGGCCGGCCAGCGTGAACGCGAGGGCTATGCCCCGCCCCATGCGCCCCGCCCCGACGCAGGCGATCTTCATAGACGTTTCATCAACTCGTCTTTGGAGAGCGACGCGAGACCAAGGGATTCCAGCGTTCTTTCTCCGGCAAGAAGATTCTTGTTCAAAACTGCAGAAGCCAAAGCCAACAGCCCTTCCGCGAGCGGCGCGGGTACCCGCGCCCAGCGAGCGACGGAGACGAGAAACGCCAGGCCAAAGACGACATCCTCGGTCATGTAGCGGTGCTCGCGCAGCGGCACCGGCTCGCGCCAGTCGCCGGACTGCACCAGCTTCTTGTGCGCGTCGCCGTACATCCACCGGTCGCTCGTGTAGTGGTCCTTGAGCGGATAGTGCGGCGCGCCGAAGCCAAGCGCCTCGCGCACCGCGATGCGCTCGTTATCCAGGCGGTCGGTCACCGCGCGCACGGCGGGCTGCGTGCCCTCGCTGTGGATGTCGTAGTTGTTGCTCGCCTCGAGCGGGCCGGCGTTCATCAGGATGAGCGGCGGGTGGATGATCGGGCCGGCGTTCATCAGCGCGCCGGAGAGCGCGTTGCCGCAGGGCTCGACCGACGGGAAGGCCTGGCGGATCACCGCCATCGCCCGGTCTTTTTCTTTTACCGGATAAACCCCTGTCGGCAACCGGAGTGCACGGATGGTGATCGCCACTTCCGCCGGGCCGCGCTTGCGCGCGAGCCACGGCAGCGTGCCGGTCTCGGCCCACAGCAGCTTCGGCTTCACGACCTGCGCCATCGCGTAGCTGCCGAAAGTGCCGGGCGGCAGGAACACCACCTGCCCATCGCGCACGTGCGGCGCCATCGCGCGGGCAATATCCATCTGGGCGGTGGCCGGACCCGGAATCAAGATCAGCTCCGCCTTCCCTACGGCATCTTCAATCCGTGTCGCGTAGTTCACCTTCACGGGACGAGAGCCCTTCTCGTCGATCAGGGTGATCACCGGCGACAGCTCGGAGCTCTTGCGCCGCCAGTGGCGCACCTCGTGCCCCTGGTCCGCCAGGTCCGCCGCCGCGGCGTACGCGCCGTGGCCCCCGCCAAGCACCGCGATCTTCATTCACCCACCTTCAACACGACTGCCATCGCGGTATCGCCCGCGGCGCAGCCGGTAAACAGGCCGTAGCCGCCGCCGCGCAGGGCGAGCTCCTCGATGAGCTCGATCACCGAGCGCGTGCCGGTCGGGCCCTGCGGGTGCCCCCATACCAGCGAGCAGCCGTAGTTGTTCATCTTCTCGAGGCTCGCACCCGTTTGCCGCGAGAACAGCACATCGTTCACCGCAAACGGGTTGTGTGTCTTCACCGCGTGCATGTCGCCGATGGCGAGCCCCGCCTGCTCGAGCGCGCGCTTCGCTGCGGGAATCGGCGCTTCGGGCATCTGCGCGAGCTCGGCGCGCGCCTGGCCGAAGCCGAGCAGCCGGATGCGCAGCTTCGGATCCCGGCTCAGCTCGCGCGCGCGTTGCGGCGCCGCCAGCAGGATCGCCGCGTTGCCGTCGGCCGGGTGCGTCTGGCCGCCGTAGGTGACCGTGCCGCCCTCGAGCACCGGCTCGAGCTGCGCCAGGCCTTCGGCGGTGGAGAAGCGGATGCCCTCGTCGCCCTCGAGCTTGGTCGCGGTGCTCATGAAGCGCTTATGGAACCCGCCCAGCGCCTCCTTGTACTGCGCTTCGCGCCGCAGCACGACCTCGTGCTGCTGCTGCGTGGTGATGCCGTTCTTCGCCGCGACGTTCTCGGCGGTGCGCACCATGGCGTGCCGGCCGAGCGGGTCGCAGGAGAAGTTGTCCATCACCCAGTCCTCGTGCGACCCGGTGCCGCCGGGACCGCGCGGGTTCGGGTAGTAGAGGTGCGGGCCGTTGGAGGTGCGATCGCAGGTGAGGGTCAGCGTGACCTGCGAGAGGCCGCTCTCGATCTCCTGCGCGCCGGCGAGCAGCGCGCGCACGCCGGTGGCACAGGCCTGCATCACCGTCTGCCCGCCGATGCCGCCCAAGCCCGCCATGCCGGCCACCCAGGGCAAGCCGTAGAACGAGTGCTTCTGCGGTACGCTGAAGCCGAGCACGCCGTGGTCGATGGCTGCCGGGGAAATGGCGCGCTTCTCGAGCTCCTTGCGCGCCACTTCGGCGGCGAGCTCGAGGGAGTTCAGGTTCGCGTAGGCGCCCTGCCAGCGCGCGAAGGGCGTGCTCCAGTAGCAGCCGTAGGGAATTTCCGCCTGGTACGACACTACGGGGACGATATCACGCTCGTCGCCATCGGATAGTGCGTGACGCGCCCGGAGAACGGCGGCAGCTTCGCGTAGTCGGCGCGCATCTCCGTGCGCACCGGCGAGTTCAGCGCCGCGGTGAGCGCCTCGGCGCTGTCGAACGCGACCTTGTTGCGCTGCATGCACTGCGCCCGCCGCCACCCGGGCGGGCACACCCACTGCACGGGCGTGTAGATCTCGAGCTCGCGGATCCCAGGCAGCTTCGCCATCAGCGCCGGATGGTGCGCGAGGTAATACGCATGCCATGCGTTCTCGTCGTCGGCCTTCCCCTCGTACGCGACGAGGTAGGTAAAGAGCGGATCTTCTCTGGGCTGCGCAACCGTAAACGACCTGACCAGCATCGCCTGCACTTCGCACAGCGCTTTCACCGGTGAAAGCGGATCCGCGACCGCCGCTTCCAGCGCGGACAACTGGTCGAAGTAGAGCTGCAGGACCAGCGGGGGCGGCGAGCCGTCGTTCAGGAAAGGGTCGTGCGCCCTGCCGGGCGTATAGACGTGGACCTTCTCGAGCCCCGGAACGCCGCTGACCAGGGGCGGAATGCCGTCGAACGTCTCGGAAAAGACCAGGAAAAGGCAGAAGCGCACGCTGCGCTACTCCGGCTTGAGGCCCGCGTCGGCCACGACCTTGCGCCAGCGCGCCATGTCCGAGGCGACGGTGGCGCGCAGTTGCGCGGCATCCTGGACAGTGATTTCCACTCCCGTGGGCACCAGGCGATCGCGCACCTCGGGCAGGCGGAAGATGCGCATCAGCTCGGCGGACAGCTGGGAGACGATTTCCGGCGGCGTGCCCGCCGGCGCGAAGACGGCATACCACGCGGTGACTTCGTAGCCCGGCAGCGTCTCGGCGATGGCCGGCAGATCGCGGTGATTCTCCAGGCGCCGCGGTTCGCCGATTGCGATGGCGCGCACCTTGCCGCCCGCGACCAGCGGCATGCCGACATTGATCGTCACCCACATCAGCTGCAGGTTGCCGGTCATTACATCGGTCAGCGCGTTGGTCGAGCCCTTGTAAGGCACGTGCACCATGTCGACGCCGGCCATGGTCTTGAACATCTCGGTGCCCAGATGGTGCGGCGTGCCGTTGCCCGGCGAGCCGAACGAGAGCTTCCCGGGGTGCGCCCTGGCGTAGGAAATCAGCTCGGCGACGCTGCGCACCGGCAGGTTGTTGTTGACCACCACGATGAACGGCGTGGTCGCGACCATCGCCACCGGCACGAGGTCCTTCTGCACGTCGAAGGGCATCTGCCTGACCAGGAATGCGCTCATCGTGAGCGTGTTGGTGCCAAAGAGCAGCGTGTGGCCGTCGGGCGCGCTCTTGGCGACCGCGTCGGCGCCGATGTTGCCGCCCGCGCCGGGCCGGTTCTCCGGGATCACCGGCTGGCCCCATTTCTCCAGGAACTTCTGGCCGATCAGGCGGGCGAGCAGCTCGTTGGTGCCGCCCGGCGCGAATGGAACGATCATCCGGATGGGGCGCGAGGGATAATTCTGTGCGGCAACCGCAGTCGAAACGACGCAGGCCAGCAGGACGAAGACGGCGCGCACCATTAATGTTCTCCTCAAGAGGCCAATACTAAGTGAGATTCGTCATTGTCGGCGCCGGGGGCGTTGGCGGAAATGTCGGCATCCGGCTGATCGAGGCCGGGCATCAGGTGGCGTGGGTGGCGCGAGGCGCCAGCCTGGCCGCACTGCGTCGCGGCATTCGGCTGGAAAGCCCGCTCGGCGACGTGCGGCTCGGCCGCCAGGAAGCCGACGAAGACCCGCGCAAGCTCGGCCGCGCCGACGCGGTAATCGTGGCCGTCAAGATGTACAGCCTGGCCGAGCTCGCGCCGCGCCTCGCTCCGCTGGCCGGCGCCGACACCGTGCTGCTGCCATTGCAAAACGGCATTGAAGCGCACGACGTGCTGGCCGCGGCAGTGCCGTCGGCGCGCGTGCTGAAGGGCATGGTCTCGGTCAAGGCGCACCTCAAGGCGCCGGGGGAAGTCGAGTGCAAATCCGGCTTCTGCCGCATGCGCTTCGGCGGGCAAGGAGCCGTGCCGCTGGCAGAGACGCTCAACCAGGGCAAGGGCCTCAGCGCGGTGGTGGCGCCGGACATCGACGCCGATCTCTGGCGCAAGCTCGTGATGCTCGCCAGCTTTTCTGCGGTGTCCTGCCTGTCGCGCGGTACCATCGGACAGGTGCTCGCCGACCCCCCGACTTTCCGCCTGCTGCTCGACGCCGTCGCCGAAGCCATGGCGGTCGCACGGGCGCGCGGCGTGCACCTCGAAGGCAGCGCGCAGGAGATAGTCGACGCGCAGGTGCGGGACCTTCCGCCTGAGGGCAGGCCCTCGATGCTCGAGGATCTCCTCGCCGGGCGGCCGCTCGAAATCGACTCTCTCTCCGGGGCGATCGAGCGCCTCGGCGCACAATGCGGCGTGCCGACGCCGTTCCATTCCATGGCCGGCCGGGCCCTGGCGATGCACAAGGCGGGGGCAAGATGAAGCGCGTCCTGCTGATCGTCCTGTGTTCCCTGTGCACTGCGGTCTTCGCGCAGGGCTGGCCGGCGAAGCCGGTGCGCATCGTGGTCGCCTATCCGCCCGGCGGCGGCATCGACGTGATGGGCCGGCAGATCGCCGAGAAGCTGACCGCGGCCTGGGGCCAGCCGGTGGTGGTCGAGAACCGGCCGGGCGCGAACACCATCGTCGCCACCGACGCCGTGGCGAAGAGCGCGCCCGACGGCTACACCGTGCTGATGACCACGGATGCCACCTTCTCTATCAACCCGCACCTGTACGCGAAGCTGCCCTTCGACACGCAGAAGGACTTCATCCCCGTCACCATGCTGGTGCTGCTGCAGCAGCTTCTGGTCGCGAATTCGAATTTAACTTTCAATAATTTAGAAGAGTTGATCAAGGCTGCAAAAGAAAAGCCCGGCACCATCAACTACGCCTCCTATGGAAGCGGCAGCCAGCCGCACCTCTCCGGCGAGATGCTGAAGTACAAGGCCGGCATCGACCTCGTGCACGTGCCGTACAAGGGCATCTCGCTCGCCGTGCCGGCGGTGATGGCGGGCGAGGTGCAGCTCACCTTCGCCGGCATCGCCACCTCGACCGCGCCGCTGAAAAGCGGGCGCATCAAGGCCATCGCCATCGGCGGCCCCAAGCGCTCAGTGCTCTTCCCGGAGGTACCGACCTTCGCCGAGCTCGGCTATCCCGAGGTCGAGACGCACGCCTGGTTCGGCCTGTTCCTGCCCGCCGGCTCGCCGAAGGAAGCCGTGGCGCGCCTCTACGCGGACGTAAGGCGCATCGTCGACGACCCGGAGTTCCGCCAGAAGCAGCTGGTCGAGCGCGGCTACGAGCCTATTGGCAGCTCGCCCGAGGTTTTCCATGATTTCATCAAGACAGACAGAGAGAACCGCGGACGCGCCGTGAAGATTTCCGGCGCGAAAGCGGAGTAGCGCATGCAAACCGTGTTCGTCGGCCCCGCCCCCCGCATCGCGCTGAGCGTGCACGGCAACGGGCCGCTGGTGCTGTTCCTGCACGGCATCGGCGGCAACCGCCATCACTGGCGCGAGCAGCTGCCCATCTTCGCTACCCGCTTCAAGGCGGTGGCGTGGGATGCGCGCGGCTACGGCGAGTCGGACGACTACGAGGGCAGCCTGAAGTTCGATGATTTCACGTCGGACGTCCTGCGCGTACTGGATCATTTCAAGCAGCAGAAAGCGCACCTGGTCGGCCTGTCCATGGGCGGGCGCATCGCGCGCAACTTCGCCCTGCGCCACCCCGAGCGGGTGGCCAAGCTGGTCCTGGCCAACACCACGCCGGGCTTCGACGCGCTCACGCCCGACGAGGTGAAGAAATTCGTCGCCGAGCGCAAGAACCGCTCGCCGGAATCGATGAAGGCCCTGATCAGCGCGCATGCGCGCCCGGGCGCTTACGCGGACCTGCTCGAGAGCTTCAAGGCGCTGCGGCAGCCTTCGTACCTGAAGACGCTGGAAGCGTCGGTGACGCAGGACCGCGCCGCGCCGATCGAGAAGATCCGCGCGCCGACGCTGGTCGTGACCAGCGACGAGGACAAGGTCTACCCACCGTCGATCGCGCGCGGCATGGTGAAGCGCATTCCGGGCGCGCGGCTAGCCGTCATCAGCGGCGCCGGGCACCTTTCAAACCTGGAGCAGCCCGGCCAGTTCAATGAAGTAGTCTTGCGGTTTCTATCGGCACAGGAGAAGCAACCATGGCACAACAAAGAGTCGCGCTCGTCACGGGCGCTGGCAGCGGCATCGGCAAATCCGCGGCGCTCGCGCTCCTGAAGAACGGCTACAACGTCGCGCTGGTCGGCCGGCGCAAGGATATGCTGGAGAAGACCGCGTCGGAATCCGGCGCCAAGGACCGCGCGCTGGTGCTGGCCGCCGACATCACCAAGGACGCCGAGGTTGCCGGCATCTTCAATCAAGTAAAAACCCAATGGGGTCGTCTCGACGTCCTCTTCAATAACGCCGGCATGGGCGCTCCTGCCGTGCCGATGGAAGACCTGCCGATCGAGAAGTTCCGCGAGGTGGTGAACATCAACCTGGTGGCCATGTTCATGTGCACCCAGCACGCCATCCGCATCATGAAGGCGCAGGACCCCAAGGGCGGCCGCATCATCAACAACGGCTCGATCTCCGCCCACGCGCCGCGGCCGATGTCGGTGGCCTACACCTCCACCAAGCACGCCGTCACCGGCCTGACCAAGTGCATCTCGCTCGACGGCCGCAAGAACGACATCACCGCCAGCCAGATCGACATCGGCAACGCCCTCACCGACCTCGCCGCGCGCATGGCCAACGGCGTGCCGCAGGCCGACGGCTCGGTCAAGCCCGAGCCGCTGATGGACGTCAAGCACGTCGGCGACGCCGTGCTGCACATGGCCAACCTGCCGCTCGACGTCAACGTGCAGTTCATGACCATCATGGCCACCAAGATGCCGTTCGTCGGCCGGGGCTAGCACTCGCCGCCCTCAGGTTTGCTCGGGGTAAAGGATGCAACCCGACAGCGCATCTACGCCGGAAGTAAAAGAAGGGTTGCAGCTGATTCGCGTACGGCAGCGTCGAATGGGGCACGTCCTCCTGGGGCTTGTTCCCCTCGTGCTGGCCGCCGCATACCTCAGTCGTCTGCCCTCGCCTTCCGATCTGGAGACGTGGTTCATTCTCGTCGCGGCCATCTACGGCGCGCTGTTGCTCGCTTACAGCTTGCGTTTGGCATTCACGGAGTGCCCACGGTGCCATGACTTCTACCACTGCCACTGGTGGCTGGATCCGTATACGCAAAAGTGCCTGCACTGCGGACTCCCGCTCGACTCGCCGACAAGGCGAAGTGCCTGACCGGTTCTACTTTCCCCTTTGTCCTAGCCTCCGAGTCGTTCCCGAAACAAATCAGACCCTTGACCCGAATTCATCTGAATAACATGGCGCCCGCAAATATCAACGGAACGCTAACCCTTTGGTTACAGGCAAGTTGACGACCCCCGCTCCTATCTGAACGTCTAAGATAGGCCGCAATGATTCTGATGATTTCACGTTAGGTTGCTCTGACCGCGCACAGTGTTCGAAAGCCAACATATCCTCATAGCGGCCGGCATCGCCATCGCGATTGCCGCAGTATGGGCAGTGCATGTCTCCACCCGAGGCAAGGCGCGCCGCGT
>Ga0193752_1001919_pt1 | contig 16529 bp, 10 predicted proteins | sample H1c1metaG_FD_144924 | JGI IMG/M metagenome (GOLD analysis project Ga0193752, IMG submission 144924) | Soil microbial communities from a riparian zone of the East river system, Colorado, United States - H1c1 | ecosystem: Environmental > Terrestrial > Soil > Riparian zone | place: USA: East River... | reverse complement strand
ATCTGCATAGCTCTCAACTAATTAGGTCTCGGTGACCTTCGCAAGCAAGGAAGAGAAACCACGAACACGAATCACCACGAAAATCGCTTCCTTACTTCGTGGTTATATCTTTCTCATCATCTTCACTTAGTTCCCTTTCTATGGCAGCCTTCAGGCCTTTCTCCTTCGGTTTAGTCTCCTTCGGTTTAGTCTCTTTCAGGCCCGCCGTTTCCAAGAATATCATATCAACCTTAGGCTCAGCCTTCTTAATTCTCGCCTCGATATCGGCGATCGTTTCGATTATCTCTTTATATGACAGGTGTTCCTGAAGATTGACGTGCGCATTTACAAGGATTTGCTTTGGCGCAAGATGCATCGTCAGAAGCTCGACAACCTTATTAACATTTGGATGTTCCTTGATCGCATTTCGGATGGCCCTGAGCGATTTGGGCGTGGCTGATTCGCCGAGAAGCAGCCCGCGCGATGTACGAGCCAGCGTGAAGGCGACGATCGCCAACACAACGCCGATCGCCATCGACGCGATCCCGTCCCAGTAGGCGCCCTTGCCCGGCGCCACCTGGTGATCGGTCAGGTAGATACCGACGCCGGCAATGATGATACCTATAAGAGCCGCCGAATCTTCGAATATGACAGTTTTTGCGGTCGGGTCCTTCGATTCGTGAAGGTATTGGAGGAAGGTTAATCCCTCGTGATGCGCCTCCTTCACTTCCTGGTAGAGCGCAAGCGCGATAGAACCCGCTTCGAGCACGAACGATATGCCGAGCACCCAATAGGCCCACTCGAGATTCTCGGGTGGGTGCGGGTGGGTCAGCTTTTGATAGCCCTCGTATATCGCGTAGGTCGCACCGACGCCGAAGATAAAGATCGCGGCGATAAACGACCAGAAGAAACGCTCCTTGCCGTAGCCGAAGGGATGCTTGTACGAAGCTGGACGATTGTAAAACCGCAGGCCCAGGAGCAGGAAGACCTGGTTTGTGGTATCGGCCAGCGAGTGAAAGGCCTCGGCCATCATTCCGGAGGATCCGGTTATGACCGCGGCAATAAATTTCAGGACCGTTATGATTCCATTCGCAATGAGTGCGCCAAGAACGGCAAGCATGTCTTATCCTCTCTCTTGTCTTAAGTACGATAGAACTGGTTTAAATGATTGAATAAATTTTTGCGTTGTGCAAATGATTTATTGGTCGCGTAGCGACCTAATGAGTTTAGCCGTGTCGTTCACGGCACGGTATGGGTCAATATAAGTGAAGACGTCGCGTCAGCGACGATTGAGGGTGAGCCGGGATTTATTAATTTGATTCAGCCGTCGCTGACGCGACGCAATATATTTCCCCGCCTACCGTGCCCTAAAGGACACGGCTACAATCAGGGCGTCGCTACGCGACGGCTGATCAAAAGCTTCATTCAATTTCTTCTTTTTAACCGCCCGCGAAACAAAAATCCGACCAGATTTCCCTCCGCGTCGATCACGCTGACGGCCCCGATGCCGTTGCCGCGCATTTGCTCGCGCGCGTCAGGCAGCAGTGCGTCGGCTTCGATAAAATGATCTGGTGTCACGGGGCGCATAACCTCGTTTATTTTGGTGTGATGCCACTTTTCGCGGGGGAGGGCTTTCAGATCTTCGAGCATAAGCATGCCGTAAAGCTGGCGCGTCCGGGCTACCGGGAACACCGCCTGCCTATGAAGCGGCAGAACGTGCTCGATAAATTCCCAAACGCTCTGGTCGGGAAGCACCGGCACGGGCATTTGCATCAACTCGCCGACGCTGGCGTATTCAAAATCGCGTACCTCGCGGATTATTCCCCTTGCCGCATCGTATAAAAATAGCCCGACCAGTATTGTCCAAAAACCCGAGAACGGCTCGCCCGTGCTCAAAAGCGTGTACAGCCCGAAAACGATCATCACGCCGCCGATCACCTGTCCGCAGCGGCCCGTCAGGATCGTCGCTTCATTGAGGTCCTTGCCGTTTCGCCAGAGATAGGCGCGAAGCACCCGGCCGCCATCCAGCGGGTATCCCGGGAAAAGGTTAAAGGCCGCCAGCATAAAATTCCAGATGCCGAGCAGGTAGAAAAGAAAACCAAGCACTCCCAACCCCGCGGCATTTGCCACCACCATAAGAGCGAAAAACACCGCGGCGAGCACGAAACTTGCCACTGGACCGGCAATAGCAATACGAAATTCGGCCCGCGGCGTGTCAGGTTCGCGGCGGAAGCGCGCCAGCCCGCCAAAGGGGTGCAAAACGATCTCAAGAACCTCGACGCCCTCGATCCGCGCCGCATAAGAATGAGCAAGCTCGTGAAGAAAGATCGAGAGAAAGAAAACGAGCGTGGTAAAAAGCCCGAGAACAAAACTGGTAACGCCGTTATCGACCCTTGAAAAGATGATGTTTCCCATCACCCACGACATCAGCGTGAGCACGAAAAACCAACGCAGGTCGATCCGCACCGGTATGCCCGACACGTGGGCAATAAGGAGCTGTTTTCTGAGCCCTTCGAGAAAACGCATAGCAGTCGAGGACAGATTACCACAAGTCGGGAAGTACCGCAGAGACACGGAGGCGCGGAGAGAAAACAAGTTGTCTTCAAGGAGTGCTGGCAATAAAAATGGGGCGCTAATTAATCAGCGCCCCATTCCAAACTCTCGTTTTACCTCTGTGTCTCCGTGCCTCTGTGGTTGATCAAACCTCAAAGGGTATCTCGGCATTCTGCAGCAAGCTCAATTCATTCCTGGAAACTCTTTCGAGCAGCTTCGGATCGTCGAACATCTTGAGCAGCCCGTTCACCGTAGCGTAGCGCGGTTCGTCAGCCACGGTTACGGGCAGGCCGATAAACCCTCGCATATACTGGTCCATGCCGTCGAGCAATGCGCCGCCGCCCGTCAGGATCACCCCGCGGTCGTAGATATCCGCTGCCACCTCGGGCCTCAATTCCGTTAAAGTATCTTTAACTCTCTGCGCAATTCTTCTTACGATCGCCTCAACTATCGGGTAAACCTCGCCCGAATCGATCTCGGCCGAAGCCGGTCCGCCGGTTTGCATATCGCGGCCGCGCACCTGCATTGTTTTCGAGAGATCTTCGGGCAGAAATGTCGAGGCAAAATTCGTCTTTATCGCCTCGGCCGTTTCGATCCCGATCTGAATTCCGCGATGCCGGCGCATGTGGTTGGCAAGCCCGGCGTTGATCTCGTCGCTGCCGATTCGCTCCGACGTCGAATGAACGATCGAGCCCTTGGCGACAACGGCGATATTGGTTGTTCCGGCGCCAAAATCGACGATCGCCGTAGCGCGTTTGTCGGTAGGAAGAACACCGGCGCCGAATGCGGCGGCCAGGCCCTCTTCCATCATAAATACTTTGCCGATATGAGCATCTTCGGCTACATTGAGCAGGGCGCGCTGTTCGACGTGCGTTACGTCGGACGTCATGCTCATTACGGCCTGGACCGCTACCTGCGAACGGCTGCTGCGCGCCTTTTTAACAAAATGGGCGAGCATTTTCTTTGTACGCTCAAAATCGGCTATCACACCGCCCGTAAGCGGGGCCTTTACAACGACATCGCGGCCTTCACGGCCGGCCATATCCGCCGCTTCCTGGCCATAGGCGACGATCTCCTCCGTTACTTCGTTGATCGCGATGAGGGAGGGTTCATCGACTACTATACCTTTATCTTTTACGGCAATAATAGTATTTGCCGTACCAAGATCGATAGCCATCGAATCGGTAACGAGTTTTTTTAATGATGAGATCTTTAACATAGGGGTCTCTCACTCCGTGAATGCATTTAATACAGTTTTAATTCCTTGTATCAAAAAAGAGCGCGCCCATTACGGCGTTCGTATTGTAACACTCAATTCCATTCAACTTCAAAAAGATTTACCGGTTGTAACCGGTTCTTAACCGCCATTGGTTCGCGCGCGATCATCTTAAATATCGGTCCTACCGTCTTAGCCGTGGCCTCGCTTATCAGGATCTGGCCGCCCGCGGCGTTCGATTCAAGCCGCGATGCCAAATTTACCGTATCGCCGATCGCCGTGTATTCAGAGCGCTTTTCCGAGCCGATGTAACCGATCGTGGCTTCACCGGTATGAAGGCCGATTCCGACCGCGATCCGGGCGTAATTTTCAGCCTCGAGTTCGTCATTGAGCTTTCCGAGCCGCTGCTGCATCGTCACGGCCGTCTTTAGCGCGTTGGTCGCGTCTTCGGGCGTTGCGGTCGGGGCGCCGAAAATAGCCATCAGACCATCGCCCATAAATTTATCAAGCGTGCCGCCATGCGCAAATATGATCTCGCTCATGGCCGAAAAATAGCGGTTTAAAAGACCTACCACGCGCTCCGGTTTTTCCTTCTCGGAAAACGCCGTAAATCCACGTATATCCGCAAATAGCACGGTGATCGTCTGGTTGACACCGCCCAGCCGGAACGAATCCGGGTTATCGAGCAGCTGCTTTACGACATACTCCGGCATAAACCGGCTATAGTTCGCCCTGGCCACTTCCTCGCGCGCCAGGCGCCGGTGCGATTTGACGGCTTCGACCGTGACAGCCGTTTGCGCCGCGACCGCGCTGATCAACTCGAGATGGTCCTGCGTAAACGCCGCAAAAGGATCGAGCCGGTCGGCATAGACCACGCCGTGAACATTCGATTCCGTTATAAGAGGTGCGCAAATGGTCGATCGAACGCCCTGCGAGACGATCGATTCCGCCCCGCTAAATTGGGCGTCCGTCTTTGCGTCCTGCGAAAGCAGCGCCACCTTGTCGCGCATCACCTTTAGAGTAATAGTGCGGCTGATGGTCAGTTTTTCCGTTAGTTTTTCAATAGTTTCATCGCGTGTACGAACACCGATGGGAAAGAGGCTGTATTCCAGTATCTTGCCATCGAGCGATTCGTCAGCGAGCAGGGCCACCACCCTGTCCGAAGGCGTTCCCCTGAATATCAGGTCGGTCGCCTTCTCGAATATTTCTTTTAAGTCAAAAACCGTGCCAAGAGTTTTGCTCATCTCGTAGAGCAACTCGAGCATCCGGGCCTTTCGCCTGAGGTCCTTGATCTCCTGCGGGCTCGGCATTTCGGTTTCGAGCGATAGGCTTGATTGCCGGCCGATTATCTCGTTGGCGCTTATTTGGACCTGGGTGTGGCCGAGCGGGTTGTCGTCGTAATTTACGGCCTTCGGCGCGCCAATCCCCGCGGGCGGGGGGATCGACGCCTCCGGTGCTTTAACCGGTTCATACGTAACATCGATCGGCTTTATGGCTTCGATCTTTTTGAATTCGAGCGTAGTTTCGCCGATAGTGACCTGGTCGCCCTGCTTGAGGATCTTGTCCAGGTGCGGCGCGCCGTTTACAAATACACGGTTTACGCTGCGCTTGATCTCGCCGCCCTCCGAATAGCCGTCGATAACACGGAAATCGACGTCGTCGCTGACGATCTGGGCATGCTTGCGCGAAACACGGCGGTCGTTCAGCACGATATCGTTATCCTTTGCACGCCCGATGCTGTAAACAGACCCCGGCAGAAGACTGACCTCGCGGGGGAGATGACCGGGCTCGGTAATTTTGAGAATGGCGTTCACGGTTATGGTATTGTAAATCTTTAGTCGATATTTTGTTAATTGTTAATCGTCAATTGTTCGTTGTTCGTCGTTAGTTGTTTGTCGTAAGTGAGTTAGCAACGAACCACCAACGACCAACCACGGACCACCGCATGATCTACTTCGACAACAACGCCACAACGCAGATCGCCCCGGTAGTCTTTGACGCGATGAAGCCCTTCTTGGCTGCTTCGTATGGAAATCCTTCGTCCGCCTATCCTTTTGGGCGCGAATCGAAAGCCGCGATAGAAAGCGCGCGCGAATCCGTCGCCGGGCTGCTCGGCGCGGCTGAGGCGAGCGAAATCGTGTTTACATCGGGCGGTACCGAAAGCGACAATTGGGCGATACTCGGTACGCTCGCGGCTGATCCGGCAAAAGACCATGCCATCACTACCCGTGTCGAGCACGAGGCGGTGCGAAAACTCTGCGAAAAATTGGAGCGAGATGCAAAATATCGTATAACCTGGCTCGAAGTAGATGAGAACGGGGCGCTCGACCTCGAGATGCTTCGCACATCGCTGACCAAAAAAACCGCGGTCGTCTCGATAATGCTCGCCAATAACGAGACGGGCATACTGTTTCCTATCACGGAGATAGCGGCAATCGTAAAGGAAAATTCGGACGCGCTTTTTCATGTCGATGGTGTGAACGCGGTCGGGAAAGTGCCGGTTTTACTGGAGGGTAGCGGTATCGACCTATTTTCGGTATCCGGACATAAGTTTCACGCTCCAAAGGGGATAGGTGCATTGTATATCCGTCAGGGTGTCGAACTGCGCTCAATTTTGACGGGCGGAGGGCAGGAATCGGGGCGGCGTCCGGGCACCGAGGCCGTTCACCAGATCGTCGGATTAGGTGCCGCGGCGGATTTTGTGTCCGATATGACCCCGATGGACCAGGTGCGCGAGCTGCGAGACTACCTGGAGTTCAAAATTTTGGATTCATGTCCAAATTCCCGAACCAACGGCACGATCGATTCCTCGATGCGCCTGCCGAATACCTCCAGCATCTCGTTTGAGAACACCAACGGCGAGATGATCCTCTCGCGCCTTGCCGATTTCGCCGTGTGCGTCTCGACCGGTTCTGCCTGCAACTCCGCCGATCACACCGCCTCGCCCGTGCTCCAGGCGATGAACATCCCGTATTCACGCGCAATGGGTGCTATCCGCTTTAGTTTGGGCAGGTTTAATACCGCCGAAGAGGTCGATTTTGTAATTGAACATCTACCGGGAACCGTGGCCGAACTGCACGCGATGAGTTCTTAGCAATCACACATTCGAAAAGCCGAATTTCCCCGGCAGCGAAGGCTGAAAGGCGTAGGTCGCAAGTGTATCGGCCATCGGCCTCGTGTTCCATTCAAACAGCGTCGGCGCCTTGGCAAATACGCTCCGGCTAAAGATATCTGCCGGTTGGAAAAGGCTCGCTGGAACAGGCGTAAACCAGTTGGTCCGGCCCGCGTTGTTCTCGCCCGGGGCGCGGGTCAGGAAATTATCGTCGTAAACATAAACCTTCATTCCTATAGAAAGCATGTGATTTAATGCCTGATCAGCATAGCGCGGCACGCGGACGCAGCCGTGGCTTGCCGGGAAGATCGGAATCGAATCGCTGCCGTGGATCGCGATTCCCCCGTTGAAATAGCTCGGGTAATAGATGGTGCCGAGAGGCGCCTCGCGGATGTTGTCTATTTGCGCATAAATTTTGAATTCACCGCGGGGCGTGTGGGCTACGTCCGATTTTCCCTCGAAAACATATTTCTTGTCGGAGCCGGTCGAAACGGCTAGGATGCGGTCGATATTTCCGCCGGCGTCTACATAAAACAGCACCTGGCGCTTCATATCTACCTCGACGTGGGCCGCGCCAGTCTGGTACTGCGGGGCCGGTTTCGCGGCGTTGCGCAGTAATTCAAGGAGTTCCGGAGTAAGCTGGCCGGTGCGCTTTAGCCCCTCGACCTTTTGAAATGCGGTGATCGCGTGGCGGGTCGAGGCGTCCGGTTTGCCGTCGATGTTTAGCACCCAGTAACCGAGCTTCGCGAGCGCGACCTCGGCTTCGAGAAGGCGGGCGGCCTCGAGCTCTGCGCTCGAAGCCGCGGCATATGGGGTGAGGAAAAGGCTGATAGTGAATAGCAGTATAAGTTTATGGAAACGCATCATTTGATGACCTCCTTTTAACCAGTTCCATTAGACGTCGGATCCGGTTATGTATAGAACGGGCATCGAACGGCGAAATTGCTGTGGTCTGCCACAGTGGTTAATGGGCAATCGCACAGATGTGAAAGACGGGGCGCAAACGCTATCCATCATAGGCCCAAGGACACCTGGGGACGGGGCAGGAGGGTTCGGAGGGTGAAAATAGATGTGCAGGGCGGGAGGGCGGAAATTCTCCGTTTGCGGGGCACTTGCCCGTACGAGGATGAGGACGTTTTTTGGCGCTTACAGATCGAAGAAATCCACGAAACCGTCAGTTGCTATTTCATCTTTCAAAACCATCCTTGATTTGCAGAAAACGCCGCAAAGCATTGTTAATCTATGATTTACGGGCGGGCGATATCGAAAGAGAGAGTGCCGGAATTACAAAAAAGCGTCGAAAAAGGGCTGTTTTCCGCTGTTTCTACGTAAAAAAGAGCCAAAAGCGCTCCTAAATAACAGGTTTTTGGGTGGATCTGTAGAGGACATTACGACGCGCTAAACCTGGGAGCTCGCCGGGTTTCTGTAAAGGGGCGAGCAACTCTTTATCTTATGTTCAAGTTCAGGAGGGCGGTGGTTCAAAGTTTTTTTCGTTCAATGTTCAATTTGTTCAGGGTAAATCTTTTGGAGGTTATCGATTCCATCAATTATCTTCCAATCTAAATCGGCTTGAGGAGGGGCGTGTTCGTCAGATTTCGGCCGGCCCTTGCGCTTGGTGCGGCGGCATCTCCGCCGCCTTCGCTCCAATTATTAACTCTGCGGATCGAGGATCTTTCTGTGGCGCTTGTTAACAAGTTTCTTTCGAATCGAACGAATCACGCCAATTTCAGTTGCGCTCAACCCCAGAGATTCATTCAAGATTGCAAAATCATTCTTTTCTAAAATCGTCTCAATATTTTCCTTACCTTCAAACTCTCGCCTGAAACTCTCAAAATCGGCTTCGCCAATCACTGAATAGGGCAATGGGAGCTTTCGAAATTCCGTAGGGGTTAACTCTAAGACCCCGCCACCGTAATATCGACCCTCAATTTCCGCGAAAGATAGCGTTAGCGAATTGTAAAAAGAATAAATCAGGCTGTTGATATCAAAACTATCCTTCATATCAATTTTATATGCAGAATCAGTTACAAAAACTCCTGCGCTGTTTTTTAATAATTTAGGATAATGATGACTCCGCTTAAAAAAGAATCCCTCAGACTCAGTTGATACATTGGGAATTACGAACCAATTGTCTCGAAGTTTGCACTTATACCTGTCAGGAAGTTTTTGATCTTCACCGATTTTGAGATATTCTCGGACCTTCACGGAAAAAGTTTCTTTGTCTTCGTCGGTAAATCGAATAAGCTTGGAGGGGCGGTTTTTCTTTCCTAACTCCGCATAGTCCCGCTGATCGAAAACTACGCTTCCATTGACGAAAAAACCTTTTTGGATAATTGGAACAGTGTAGGATGTCAATTCATATGCTGTAGCCGTCTCTTCATTTATGATAAAGTAACCGTTCGCCGCAGTTACAACTCCAGGTTTTGAAATACAGTAATGGCCAATTGTTTCTAACTTCGTGCGTAGGTGTTCAATCAAACGAATTTCGTGGGGACGAAGGGAATGATGATTCCACTTAAAATTTGAATTTATCAAGGCATCATTACGCTCCAGAGTAAAATTCTCCTTTGTGAGTTGCTCTTCGAACTCGATATTAGAGTAGAATACCCCCTTTTCAGCGGATTGTTTGTAAGCGATTAACGCTACCGTGTCTTGGCCAATCGACTCAAACAACAAATTACTAAATGTAAAAATTTCTAGTTTTTCAAAGTGTTCTAGCAAAAAGTCTCTAATTTCTTCCGCAAATTTTACTTGGAGTAACTCGGATGGGAGCACGAAAGATAAGATTCCGTCATCTCGAAGCATTCTTGTCGATTTAACAACAAATGAAGTCCAAATGTTCTTTATAGATTTATCCGAAAGTTGTTCGGAGAAATGTATATATTTACACTTATCTAATTGATCTTTTGAAAGTCGGTTTTTTCGAATGTAGGGAGGGTTACCAAAAACGGCCGCATATTTGTCATTTGAATTGAAGCTTAGAAAGTCACACTGCGTAAATTTGGCACTTGGAAAATTCCATTCCTGTCTTGCCTTCGTCAATTCATTAATATCTAAATCAATCGCAGTAAGAACAGGTTCAGAATCATTTTTCCAATTTAACCTGTTGAGTGCTTGAACAAATGAACCGTCACCTACGCTCGGCTCAAGTAGACGCAACTTTTCTCCCAAATCAAAATTCGAGAATATTCTCTTTACGAGAAACTCCGCCAAGAACCGCGGTGTGTAATATGATCCTGTATTTTTTTTATTCATTCTCAGCGAATAGGTTTCGAAACAAATTAAGTAGAATGCCTCGAATTTCATTCTGAATAACTGTTAATTTATCCTTCCGAGAAGATGGGGCTAATTGATCTATTTCAGCCGTAACTTCCTTCTCGAGTACATTAAGTTTTTCCAGTTTCCACGTAATACTATGTACGGGATACCATAGTTTTAACTCCGTAATAATATGTTGCGCGAGTTTGTCGTCAAGTCCATTACTTGTAATCGCGCCGTATCGATCCCTCCGAAAGAATTCTGTATAATCGTCCTCGGTTGGATCGATGAACCCGACGCCATCATCATTGTGAAGAGTGGCGTCGTTCGTTCCCCATTTATTTGACTTAGCGCCGTTACAAAAAGCGCATGAATAGACTAGATTTTCGTATGAACTCGGCTCAATGTCATGGTGGAATGTTTTAGGGTTCTGGGGTACGAAATGATCAATTGCGAAGCTTCGTATAGTCATCTTGTCCGTATCGTCGCAATATCCACAACGTCCGTTAAAATCCTCTCTAAGTGTAGCGTGATGTGATCGATAATGCTTATATGCTTTTACCGTGGTCCGTCTCTTGGGAGTCTTTTGTCTGAAGGGATGCATTACTTTTCGTCAAATTTATTTAAGAGTTGTTCCGTTTTCTCGATGAGGCTGTCTAACTTTCGGTTCGTTTCGACAGAATAAAATGTACCCGAAAGATACTTTCCTTGACCAAAGACTTTGTTTAAGAACGTATTTTTGTCAACATACCTTTGTTCTTCGTCCGGATCCAAACCCGTCGCAATTCTCTTCTTTTCCAGTTCTTCTAACGCTTCCTCTGCTTCATCAATTGCAGAATTATAGCTGTTGATGATCCGGATCAACTTCTTTTTAAAGATATCAAGGTCGCTAGGAGAGTCCCCACTCCAAATATCTTTGCTGTTTACAATATTTGCGTCATCAATAAAATCAAGAGCGTCATTTTCATGAGAGGTAAGAAGAATCTTCGGGAAGTAGGGATTAAGTTCGTCTAGTCTCCTTGCAATGGAATCTCCATTGAATCGTAAAAAATGATCCATTTGATAGTCCACAACTAAAAGGTCGATGTGATTGTCAATCCCATCACGAATCAAATCGTCCTCAGTCGAATCTTGGTTTAAGGGAATTATATAAATCTCGAAGTCATCCTTAAATGTTTGATGAAATGCGTTTTGTTGGCTCTGTTCGTCGTCGATAAGTCCAAGTCTATACATTTATTTTTTTCTCACAGGAAATGCTAATCGAAGCCGAAACCCGGCATCCGCCTTGACTACCTCGATAGAAGCATCCTTATAGTCAGTAATAATTGATTTAACAATATACAGTCCCAAGCCCGTGCCAATGATATTTCCCCTGCTATCTCTTTTCGAAGTCTCATGCGGATTGAATATTTCCGACGGATCACTGGTATATTCAGGAGCCAAACCTCGACCGTTGTCGATAAATTCAATATAGATAAACTCGTTAACCCTGTTCCATGCAATTGTGACTTGTTTATCTTTTCCTCGCTTGAGTGCTTCGAAAGAATTTGTGAGAAGGTTGTTAAAGATTGCATCTAGGTCAACTTCAAAGGCCTGAATGGTATTTCTCGCATCCTTAGTTCCTCTCAGTGACAAGGTTACATTGCGTTGGATTAGAGATCGTTTCCAGGTATTCTTAAAATTTTCAAAATAATTGCCGAAATTAACATTAGCTCGTTTACGTCTGTCCTTCTTTAACGAGTTCAAAGAGTAGTCAAGCCAATGCTTCAACTTTAAATCCTCCTCTTTCATTAACTCGATCATGTAAAAAGGATTATCCTCTCGATTGACATCAGCTAGGGATGAGACGGGTATGTATTTTTTTAGTTCTCTTAACAAAAAGTCGGTCCGGGGTACTATACGTTGTCTTAAACTAGTCAATTCATGCGCGGCCGATGAGACAATTAATCCAATACTCGCCAGACTTCTTAGAAGCTGAATTTCCGATTCCTTTTCTTCAAGCTCCTGCTCATATTTTTGAGTGGCACTAGCCAAAAGAACTTCCGTATCACTATTTTTGCGACTTTTTGGAACAGTACTAGGTTTACGGTTGACGGCATCTTTTTGAGATATTTCCGAATCCTCGCGAAGAATTCGTTCAGCCTCGGCTTTTGCTAATTCCCTTTCGTTCTCATCATCGAAGCGTATTCTCGCTAATTCCGAAAGATGAAACATAATAACGTTCCGATCTCTCTCAAATAAATTGATTATTTCAATAAGAAGATTTTTAAAGGCAAGAAATATATCATTTTCCTGAATCCCTTCTCTCCCGGATTTATCATTAAAATATCGATTATTAATACGGGATATGTTTACGGTTCCCGCGATTTGGTTTGGTCTAATTCGATAAGTTCCCAGCCGGCTCACCGCTTGAGGATTTCGCGCCTGCCTTTCTCCGAGTTTAAGCCAATCGTCACCGTTTTCTCCATATGGTCTTACACGAAAGCCGTCTCTAAAGATCTTCACACCACCGAACTTTTCCAGCCATGCCATACGACTTGCAGTGACAAATTTCCGGTACGGATACTTTTTTAAGTCGCTCTCGCTCCTATCATCTGTCGGCCTGTTCTTAAGAAAATAGAAGGTAAAATCAAAATCACCGATTTTTTTCAGCAAATCAGCATTCACCGACGAAAATCCCTTTAAATTTGTGACTTTTAAACTGACATTGAAGTCTTTCTTGTACATGGTTTCCATATCGAATGGAAACTTCTTCATTAGATCGAATTCAAATAATTCCTTATATGAATTCTCGAGCGCTTCCAAATCCAACTCGTTGCGGGTTACGGTTACCTGTAAGGTTTGATCGTCATTCGCTGAGTAAGCGGCCGATACTCTATAATCGTAATCGTCATAAAAGGCGCTGTTAACCTTTCCGTAGTCCGCGAGGCTTCCGACATTAAAAAGGAATATGTCAAAATCTGGTTGTTCGGCCGGGGGGATGAGGACCTCTAAATTATCAAATAAACTAGTGAGTGTATTCTCATCCCAAAGATCTTTGAGATTCGTGATTTTGAACAACGTGCCCGTCGAAAACTTAGCATTTTTTACTAAATCTAAAATCAACGGAGATTTACTAAAATGACTTTCGATGTAGCGCTCCAAATCAATATCTTTTAATGAATATAGGCGCGCATTAATAGCATTTATAGGAACGCCTATCGCTTCAAAGTCCTTCCAATTTACGGCCCAATAAAGTGATTTATCAGTATCAGTGGTTGAAAGCATTCGGGCCCTTTCTCCCAAGCGATCCAGTGCAAATCTCCCAATTCCCTTGGCACCCGTCTTAATGCGCCCGCCGGCTGATGTAAAATTTTGTAATTTATCATCAGTCCCTATTCGCATCCATTTTTCTCGGACAACCGATCGTGTCATCCCGTGGCCATTATCGATAATATAAATCGCATGTTTATCAGCCGATTCATCAGTACTATCAAATATGATAATCGCAGTATCGGCATCCGCATCATAAGCATTTTTCACCAATTCAATGACGGCTCCCTCGGCATTAGCAAAGTTCTCTTGTCCGATTAGCTTGGCGGTTCTTGCGGAAACTGTGAAAGGTATTTTGGCCATTGTTTGAAGGTGAAATTTGCTACAAAGTATATCAAAAGTTGGAAAGTTTAGTATTCAAAGTCGACAATAATGACGCATATCGACAGAACCGCTCTTCCATTCCTATTTCCGCCGCACTATATTACAACGGGATCTTTGAAAAGGACGTGGGGGCGTTAAGGTATCTTTCCAACGTCAGACGTATGTCGAAGATCGATTTCAGGCTCTTTGCGTAGGCTCGTACGGATCGCTTTCGGGTGATGCAAAAAGACGATCTACAGACACCGAAAATGGAACCTTTTTCGCCAAAATCGGAACCTTTTGCACGGAAATTGGAACCTCTCGCACGGAAATTGGAACCTTTTACATGAAAATCGGAACTAAAATCACGGCTAATTGTTGCAAACAAAGGAAAGCTGTCCGGGAAGACCCGAAAACGGGCGTCGAAATGTCTGGAGAACACGTTTCGATAGGTTAGGTGGGAAGCCATGAGATTTGCGATTTTCGATTGCCGATTTGCGATCGGAAGAGAGAACCACCCCACTAAGAGTCGTGAGTCGTGAGTAGCGAAAAGCCCGAACCGCCCGCAAAAGTAGCGTAGTGCGCCCTTGCTCACGCGCGGGCTACTGACAAGACCCACCACGCGCGTCAGGCGACGCGCCTGACACCCCTCCTGGCCAGGAGGGGAGCTAAGAGATTTGCGATTTTAGATTGCGGATTTGCGATTGAAGCAGGCACGCTACGCATGTGCCGCTGGACGAACCCCCCCCCGGCTAAAAGCCGGACCCCTCCTTTTCCAAGTAGGGGAGCCAGGGTATTTGCGAGTTCGATTGAAAATCTGGTACTTAACCACCCGAGTTCGCGCCCTTGCTTGCGCGCGGGCTACTGACACTAACCAGCTCTCTCAAATTTTAGGCGGATTTTTCGATGTGGTAGCGGCTGAGTTTTAGATACAGGCCGCGGCGGGTTAGGCCGAGTTCCTTTGCCACCTTGGATATGTTCCAGCTATTTCGCGCTAACGATCCCCGTATCATCTGCATTTCGAGCTCGTTCACGGCTTCCTCTAGTGTCCCTTCGGGAACTCCTGAAGTGAACGGTGTGAAGACGCTGTCGTAGGAGGCGATCGGGCGGACGTTGCCGCTTTCTTCGAACGGGGTGAGCGGTTTTACGCTTCGCTTGAGCTCGGGCGAGAGGGATTCGGGCGTGATCACCTCGTTATCCACCGCGCGGGCCACGATGCGCTGGATCTCGTTTGCGAGCTGGCGGACGTTGCCCTCCCAGTTGCAGACCATTAGCAGGTCGATCGTTTGCGGTGTGATGGTGATTCCCTTTTTGTTAAACCGCGACGAGTAATGGTTGACGTAATAATTGACCATCGGCGGTATCTCGGAGCGGCGCTCGCGCAGGGGAGCGACGCGCAGCCGGATAACGTTGAGCCGGTAGTAAAGGTCTTCGCGGAACGTGCCTTCGGCCACCTTTTGCTCGAGCGGCATGTTGGTGGCGGCGATAACGCGCACATCGACCTTGAGCGGTGTCTTTTCGCCGATCGGCTGGATCTCGCCTTCCTGCAGGAACCGGAGCAATTTCGGCTGCAGATCACCGATCTCGTCGAGGAAAAGCGTTCCGCCATCGGCAGATTTGATCATACCCGGAGAATCGGCCACGGCGCCCGTAAACGCGCCCTTGCGGTAGCCGAACAGGTGGCCCTCCGCCAGCTCTTTCGGCACGGCGGTACAGTTAAAAGGCACAAAAACCTTGTCGTTACGGGACGAGATAGTGTGGATCGCACGCGATACGAGTTCTTTACCCGTACCGGATTCGCCGGTTACGAGCACGGTCACATCGGAGGAACGTATCTTGTAAACTTCCTCGACCAGCGCCGTCATCGCAGGCGACGAGTGGATAAACCCGGGCATCAGGCTCTGCGATGTGTAAGGACTGGTTTCGTGCTCGACCGGGGCGGACTTATCCTTTTCGCGAAGCGAGATCACGTCAAGGCCGAGCTCGACCACGCGGATGAGCGGCTGGATCGAACCCTCGTCATTAAGGATCGCGCCCGAACCGGGGCTGATCACGAGCCAGGCATGCGGCGCGTTTGAGGGGCGCAGATGGATTATCGAAAGATTCTTGGTGCGGGCGAAATTCCGGTCGTCGCTCTTGATGTGCGCGACGTTGAATTTCTCGATAAGGTCGGCGCTTTCATCAGGCGCGTAACCGTGTGTAATAAAAGGATATAGGCGCTTTTGATCGTTGGCCTCGGCGATTATTATCTTGCGCGCGCGGCTCTCCTGCTGGAGCACGGCGACGAGTTCGCGGAATAGAAGCTCGCGGGTGGCGGTCGCCTCGGCAAGGCGGACGGTGAGCAGCTGCGAGACGACGGTGCTAGGCTGCGACCTTGCTATGGTTTCCGCCGGGGTATCGCTTTCGAGGCGTTTATTTATTTCGTCGATCTTCTTGCCTGCCTCGTCGACGTACCGCGTAACCCCGAGTTTTTTGAAAATCTCACCGGCGGACGAAAGGTGCCGGATGGCGCGCTCGCTATGCTCATTCGAAAGATTAGAGCCGATCAGGAAATTCGAGAGAGCGGTGTGATAAAGGTCTTCGGCGGCCTCGAAAATAGTAAGGCTGCGGTTGAAATGGTGCACGGCCAGCTCGCGGTCGCCATCCTGCAAAGCGGCGAGGCCGCGGATGCGCTGGATATTGCCGAGGATGAAGAAATCGGACGAGGGGTCGTCGTCCTCGATCTCCTGCAGGTAATTCTCGCACTCGAAGTCGAGGCCCTGCTGCAGGTAGCTTTCGGCCAGCACGAGCCCCGCT
>Ga0193752_1001918_pt1 | contig 16530 bp, 14 predicted proteins | sample H1c1metaG_FD_144924 | JGI IMG/M metagenome (GOLD analysis project Ga0193752, IMG submission 144924) | Soil microbial communities from a riparian zone of the East river system, Colorado, United States - H1c1 | ecosystem: Environmental > Terrestrial > Soil > Riparian zone | place: USA: East River... | reverse complement strand
CTCTTTGGTCGCGATGAAACGCGTGCCCATGTTGATGCCTTCCGCGCCCATCGCCAGCGCGGCGACGAGTGAACGGCCATCGGCCATGCCGCCCGAAGCCACGAACGGGATCTCGAGCTCGTCGGCGGCGCGCGGAAGCAAGATGAAGTTAGGGATGTCGTCTTCGCCGGGGTGGCCGCCGCATTCGAAGCCGTCGACGCTGACGGCGTCACAGCCGATCTGTTGCGCCTTGAGGGCGTGGCGCACCGAGGTGCACTTGTGGATGACTTTGATGCCGTGCTCCTTGAGCTCGGGCAGGTAGCGCTGGGGATTGTTGCCTGCGGTCTCGACGATCTTGACGCCGCCTTCGATGATCGCGCGGACGTAGCCGGGATAGTCAGGAGGTGTCACCGACGGCAGGAACGTGAGGTTCACGCCGAACGGGTTGTCGGTCATCGTGCGGCAGCGCGCGATCTCCTTGGCCAGGAGCTCGGGCGAGCGCTGGGTGAGGCCGGTGATGATACCGAGGCCTCCCGCATTGGAGACTGCAGACGCCAGCTCAGCGAGGCCGACGAAGTGCATGCCGCCTTGGATAATGGGATGGCGAATTCCGAGTAAGCGAGTGATGCGCGTCTGCATAATGCGATGATTCTCCAAGCTTGCGTCGGTTGACCTAGTACACCGCGAGACGGTAGTCCACGGGCGGGAGAACCATGAGCCAAGCTTTCGCGACCAACACGTATTTGTGCGGTGAGCTCCGTAAGCCTCGGCAGATGCTCGCGCATCAAGAGTACGGCGGGCACGTGTCGATCCACGACGACGCGATGGCCGCGAAGCTCGGCTTCTCCGGCGCGCCGATCGAAGGGCCGACGCATTTCAGTCAATTCGATCCGCTGCTCTACGAGACGTTCGGCAACGCCTGGCTCGAGCGCGGCTGCATCAGCGCGCACTATCAGAACATGGTCGTCGATGGCGAAGCGGTGCGCGCGTACGTGAAGCGCATTGCGAGCGGCGCGACGTCGACGGTGATCACGGCGGAGAAGAGCGACGGCACGCCGGTGCTGGTCGGCACGGCTTCGATCGGGCCCGACTACGGCGTCACCGAGGTGACCGACCGCATGGCGAAGCTCCGCCCGTCCGGGCAGCTCGTCATCTTGAGCGATCTCAAGGTCGGCCAGAAAGGCGCAGCCAACGGCGAGAACGTTTCGCTCGGCTTCGACGAGCCGAAGGGCAACCTCTATCCGTTCTCGCTGAACGACAAGCTGAAGATGATTACCGAGAGCTCGCCCTGGTACACGCGCGAAGGTGGCGCAGGCTCACCGTGGGGCAAGGCGATCATCCCGATCGAGATGATCAGCGTGCTCGCGCAGTACACGAGCAACGACGCGGCCTTCAAGGCGCGGGGCCCGGCGGTGGGGCTGTTCGCGGCGCTCGAGATCAAGCTGATCAAGGGCCCGCTGTTCGTGGGAGAACAGTATGTGCTCGAGCGTGAGATCGTCGCGCTCAGCCAGAGCAAGCGCACGGAGTCGAACTGGATCAAGACCCGCATCCTCGACGCCACGACGCGCGAGCTGAGGGCCGAGACTATTCTCAACTCGGCTACGATGAAGGACTCGTACGCGCGCTACGCCGAGGACGCTAAGTCGCTCGGTTTGTAGTCGCCGCCAGCGCCGCGTCCACAGAGTTTGCCCAGGACTCGCAAACAAGCGCCAACGGCATTTCCGGCAAGCGCATGCACAACTCCGCCCAGGCGCATCGGCGCCACGGAGGGCTCGTATGGCGTGGAACGACGTGGGACGCACGGTATTTGCTGTGCTCGTGCTGGCTGCGTGCACTGACTCGGGCGTCAACAACGGAGAGAACGCCAACATCGGATCGATGGCCGGCGCGATGGCAGCAGCGGCGAGCGGAGGCGTCGGGGGAGCAGCCGGCGTGAGCGCAGGTGCGGGAGGTGTCGGCGGCGCGGGTGGCTCAGGCGGCATCGCGGCGAATGGCTCAGGCGGCGCGGGCGGAATGATGGGCGGCACCGGTGGCTCGCTCAGCGGTGGCGAAGGCGGGATGACCGGCGGGGCCGGCGGCATGGACACCGATGGCGGCACCGCAGGCACGGCCGGTGGCGACGCTGCGGTCCTCGAGATACCCGACCCCGTCGCGGAGCCGTACGCCTGGGGCTTTGGGCTCGGCGTCAGCGACCTACCCGCGGCTGTCGAGCTCTACACGACGGTCATGGAGCTGACCATCGAGAAGGAAGTCACCCGCAGCGATCGCACGGAGGTCATCTTGTATGCGGCGGGCGCGCAACGCGGCGCGCGCTTGATCCTGATGAAGTTCAACGACGGTCGCGAAACTCGGAAGATCACCGCCAAGCTCGTCTGGCAATCGTCGAGCGCTAGCGCGATCAATGCCGCTGCGTCGAGCTACCCTGACTACGTGAGCCGCATAACCTTTCCGGTCGTGCAATTCGATGGCCCCGATACCTATATCCAGGAGGTCGGCGGTATCTTCGATACGGAGGGCGGCGCGATCGATGTTCCGTATTTGGTCGCCTTGGGCTTCAGCGTAAGCGACCTCGCCGCGTCGAGGACCTTCTACGCGATGGGCCTCGGCATGGAGGAAGAGTCGATCGGCTCGTTCCCGGTCACCGATGCGACCGGCTCGGGAACCATCACGGAGTACAGCGAGCGGCATCCGGCCGGCGCCGGCATCGTCCTTCAAGACTGGAGCCCGGAGCGAAACTCCAAAGACAATCCCGTCAAAGTCGTGCTGTTCGTCCCCGACGCCGCAGCGACCGCCGATGCCGTGGTCGCAGGCGGCGGATCAATCGTCGAGCCCGCTGCACGCAGCGATGTCTACGACAACCGCTTGCTCATCGTCGCCAAGGACCGCGACGGCTACGTGCTCGAGCTGGTCCAGTAAGAAGCACGCGAGTCAAGGGCTGCTACTTGCGTCATCGACGCTACTTTCGGCCAGGATCATCTCGAGCGCGTCGATGACGCTCGCGCAGTCGAGCTGGAAGCGCTGATATTCCTGCGGGCAGGCCATGTCCCCGCTGGTAAGTTCCTCGCAGCTCAACGTAAAGATGCAATCGTCGAACGCGATCGACGACTTCATGCACTTTGCGAGCTGGTCGCTGGTCAGCTCGGCGAGCTCGAGCGCTTCTTCCGTCTGCGCGGGCGTAGGCCAGGCGAGCTCGCAATCCTTCTTGGTCTGCATGTCGCCACACGACTGGTGCTCACACCAAGGATCGCTTGCCGACCAGTAGTCGACGAAATCGCTGGGCGCGTCGGTCCTATGGTCCTGGCAGGAAACTCCGAGCAACCCAAGGCTTAGAGTAAGCACAGCTTTGAGATTCCCCATGCAGCGTCCTCTTGGCATACAGGCCCGGTCGGGCGCAATCTCGGCGCACGTAGCAGGTGGCCTATGAGATCGTTGCCGAGTTGTCCCACTCTTGGGAATCTCTTTGCTATTTGCATCGCCAGTTGGCTGCTCGGGGCCTGCGTCCACCGCGCATCGAACGACGCAGAGGCGGCCGAGCCGTGCGAGTACGTCGAAGACGGCGAGTGCGACGAGCCCGAGGGCACCGGCCTATGCAGGGAGGGCACGGACCGCGTCGACTGCTCAGAAGCAACCATCGCCCGCTGCCGGTCCACCAACGACGGAGTCTGCGATGAGCCCGAAGGCACCGATGACTGCGACGAAGGCACCGACGTGATCGATTGCCGAACGCCGATCGCGACCTGCCCGTTCACGAACGACGGCACGTGCGACGAGCCCGAAGGCACCAGCGACTGCGCGGAGGGCACCGACGTCAGCGATTGCAGCGCTGCACCCGCGGCGTGCGCCTCGACGAACAACGGCGTGTGCGACGAGCCAGACGGAACCAACACCTGCCCGGAGGGCACGGACGTTGCAGACTGCGCGAAGGTCGTATGCGGAGCGGTCGCGTGCGACCCGATCGACTTCGGTGGGCTGGAGTTTCCTTCAGGGATCTCGGCCGGTTGTTGCACGCCGAGCGGCGGCTGCGGCCTCACGACAAGCGAAGGCGTCTGCACCGAGCTGTTCGAGCCGCAACCAGGCTACTGCCCAGGCTACGAATTCGCGCCATCGTTTCCATTAGACGGGTGCTGCCTGCCGAGCGGCATGTGTGGCTTGGTCTTCGCGCTCGCATCGACCAACTATTGCGTCGAGATCGATTTCGCCGGCGACTCGCCGCTCGCGCAGTTCGTGCCGACCACTCCCGTGGCTTGCGACGCGCTCGATAGCGACGGCGGCGTCGACTAGCGCGTCATCACGGCTCCGGCTCGACGAAGCTCGGCATGAGCATGGCGGCAAAGGTCGAGTCGAGCTCGCCTTCGCCGCATGGACCCGCATCAGCCAGCGACGCGTCATCCCGCCATCGCCCGGCTCGATTCCGGCTTTTGTCGAGCTCGACTCGTCGTCGCCCCAGCCCGCGAGGCCGCAACCTGCGAGCGCCGCCAGCGCGAGCGCTGCACCGAATCGAAGCTGTGCCCCGGTGTTCTCGGTTCATTCGGCGGCGTCCTTGTCTACGCTCCCGTTTAGGATGAAGCCGCAAGCAATTGCAGCTTGCTGTTGTTTAAACTTCGCAGGAGCGTCAGATGTCGGCAGGATCGGTAGCCACGAGGAGAACTGCGAATGTGCGCGTCCGCGGGCGTGCCGCGGACGTCGTAGCCCGCGTGTTGGGCGCAGCCGCCCATGAGCTGAGCCGCTCCGGGTTCGCGGCATTGCGCATTGAGGACGTGGCCGCGCGCTCGGGCGTCAATAAGACGACGATCTACCGGCGCTGGGCTACCAAGGAGAAGCTCGTCGCCGCGCTGATCGGGCTGCAAGGCGAGCCTGCGCCGATCGATACCGGAACGCTGCGCGGCGACTTGCGCGCGTCGCTCTTACTGAGCATCAACTTGAGCGGGCTCCAGCTGGGCATCTTGCGCGCGGTGATGACCGAGCGGACGGTGCCCGAGATCGACGCCGTGATGCGCAGGCTGCGCGCCGAGGTGCAGCACGCACGCGTGGCGATGGTCGAGCGCGGCATCGCGCGTCGCGAGCTGCCGAAGGGCGTCGACCCACAGCTGGTGGTCGATGTCGTTTCAGCGCCCGTGCAGCGAGCGCTCATCTTCGGCGACCGCTTGGACGCGAGCTACGTCGACCGCGTGCTCGACGTCGTGCTTGCGGGTGCCGAGGCGGTCGTGGGCTACGGGCGGGCGAAGCGGAGCGTCCCGTCGAAGAGCTCACTCGTCACGTCGACCTCGAAGTCGAAGCGGTCGTCGGCTTCAGCAGAGAGATCGCCGAAGTCCGCGCAGCCGCGTTGAGCGACCACCTGGGCATCGCTGGCGTAGTCCCAACAACCTTCGGGCACGCCCGGCTGGATCACTACGTACGGCTTTAACGGCTGAATCGGATCGATCTCACAAAAACGCGTCTCCTCGATGTTGTCGAGGTACCAAATGACGCTGAGGCAAAGGTCGCGCGCGGGGTCGTACGTCGAGACACCGAAGCGAATCGAGTTGATCGGCAGGCTGAAGACGATGAAGTCGGTGCGCTCGATGACCTCGGCCGGCGTGCCCGCGTCGACTTGCTCAGAGGCGTCGAGCGCGGCGTCGGTCGTCATCACCGTGGCATCGGGCAAGCTCATCATCACAGCGCCGTCCGTACCGCCGTCGCTCGGCACCACCGACGCGAGCGCTTGCTGCACGCGCTCGATCAGCGCATCGAAGCTGGCATCCGCGAGCAGCGTGTCGGTGGGCTCGAGCACCTGCTCCACGCCTTGCTCCGTCTCGACCGCGAAGCCTTGCGGCGTAGTGAGCCGGCGCAGCACGCCGCCCTGCGGCAGACCGCGCCCGCTGTCCTCGATCGTGCCATCGATCGTGAGTGGATCATCGGTCGCACGCCGCGCGAACACCAGCACACGCTCGAGCGGCAGCGTGCTCGTCAGCGCGAGGTCCGCGTCGCCCACGACATGCTCGAGGTACACCGTGTCGGCCGCCGGACCCTTGAGCGTGTCGAGCACGCTGAGGTGCAACACGATCGTCTGGGTAGCCTGGCCTCTGCTCGCGATGAAGCTGCGCCCGCGCTCCATGCGCGCGGCGCGACCGACGATGATCGTGTCCGAGCCATCGATCAGCTCGCGCAGCGAACGAGCGGGCGCGTAGTTTTGCGACGAAGCGCGAGCGAGCTGCTCGAACGCGGTGCCGCGCGGGCCGCCATCGAACGGCGCGTCCTCATCGCCGGTCTGGCCGCCGTGCCGCATCGTGCAGCCCGAGCTCACCACCGCCGCCAAGACGGCCGCGGATGCCCACGCAAAACCGCAGATCTGGCGTGGCCGAGTGCTCATGACCGGCACTGAAACACGGCCTCGGCGCCCAATCCAGCGACGTTTTGCACATACCGCCTTGAACGGAGGCGCATCGATGTGCGAATCATCAAGAGATGGACTACGAGCGCGTGGCCGCCGACATGATGCGCGCCGTGCGCGGCACGCGCTCGCAGGAGGCCTTTGCGCGCCGCGTCGGCTGCCGCGCCAACGCGATCTACACCTGGGAAGCGGCACGCAGCTTTCCGACGGCAGCCCGCGCGCTTCGAGCCGCCGAACGCGCCGGCATCGACGTCGAGGCGAGCTTGCTCCGCTTCTACGCCCGGCCGCCCGAGTGGCTGACCGCCAACAAGAAGCTCATCGCGCCGAGCACCGTCGCGCGCTTGCTCGACGACCTGCGCGGTAAGACATCGATCGTGGCGCTCGCGCAAGCGACCGAGCGCAGCCGGTTCGCGGTGGCGCGCTGGCTCAAGGGCGATGCCGAGCCACGCTTGCCGGATTTCCTGCGCGTCATCGAAGCATCATCGCTGCGGCTGCTCGACTTCATCGCTTGCTTCGTCGACCCATCGACCATGCCCAGCGTGCGCGACGCGTACCGCGATCTCGAGGCCACACGCCGCGCCGCGTATGAAGCGCCGTTTTCCCACGCCTTCCTGCGCGCGCTCGAGCTCGAGTCGTACCGCGCGCGCGCAGCGCACGAGCCGGGCTGGCTCGCTCGCGCGCTCGGCCTTGCGCGCGAGGACGAAGAGGCTAGCCTCGCGCTGCTCTTACACAGCGGCCAAGTGGTGTGGGATGGCCAGCGCTACGTGCCCGCGCGCGTGATGACCGTCGACACGCGGCGCGATCGCGAAGCGGCGCGTCGCCTCCGGTTGTTTTGGAGCCGCACCGCCGTCGAGCGGCTCGAGCACGCCGACCAAGATCGCGAGGCCTCGTCGGCGTACAACCTGTTCGGCGTCTCGCACGAAGACCTCAAGCGCATCCGCGAGCTGCAGCGCGCGTACTTCCGCGAGATGCGCGCGATCGTGGCGCAATCGCAGCCGGTCGAGACGATCGCGCTCGCGACCTTTCAGCTCGTGCAGCTAAGCGGCGACGACGCCTCGTAAGAACGCGAGCCACCGCCTTTCGCCGCGCGGCCGTACACGCCGGCTCCCGGCCATTAGCCCCCCGGCCATCGGCATGTAAACCGTGTTCGACGGAGCGGTTACGGGGCGGCGCGAACGCTACCTACGTCACAATGGCCGAGCGTCGCAGTCGTGGTCATATGAGATTCAACCTGGCGATCGTCGCTTTGGTCGCTATCGGCTGCGGCAGTACCCATCGCGATGAAGAAATGGGCCCGCAAGTTGGCGGCGACGGGGACGGCGGCTCGCAAGACGGCGGACTCTTGGATGCGTCCCCGGATGGGCTCGACGCGGGCAGCACACCTGACGCGGACTCTGGCAGCGACGAACGCGACGCCGGCCATGAGGGCGACTCCGGCCACCCGTTGGGGGATGCCGCAGTTGAGGACGACGCCGGCGACGATCCGGGCCAAGATGCCAGCGTTGGGATGTGCACGGGCGATCTCACCGAGGAGCCCGCCACGTTCGGCACCGCCGAGCACCCGATCGAGCTCGCGGCCAGCGAGGTCACGTTCGAAGGTGAGATCGATTGGCGCGGCCGAGCGTTCGCCCGCATCACCGGCCTGACTCCTGGCACGCGCTACGTGATCACGGCGGATGCCGCAGCGAACCCCGTGCTCTCCGCGTTCACCGACGACACCACGTTCACGGAGGCCGCCTGCATCTCGGGCGATCAGCCCGTCGAGCGCGACCTGCTGTGCCTGGTGACCGCCACTGGCACGAGCATCGACGTGGCGATCGACGCCGTCGACGTGGCGACGGCTTTCACGATCACCATCAGGGCCGCCTATCCCTCGGAAGGCACGTCCGCAGCCCCGGTGCAGATCGCGGCCTCCGCCCTGCCCTACGACCTCGAGGTGAATTCAGAGGCCACGAATTTCTATGAGATCACGGGCCTCACGCCTTCGGTCCCCTATGTGGTTTCGACGCTCGCAGCGGCCGACGTCGTGTTCTTGGACGTCTACGAAGACGGTGCGATCGCCGGTAGCGCGACGGACCAGCAGCGCAGCAGCCACGCCAGGGCGATCGGCACGCCGGTCGGTACATCGCTGTTCGTGGCGGTGCGAGCTTGGGGGCCTGGAACCACGGCCGAGCTCGATGTCCGACCTGCGACGCATGCAGCAGAGGGCGCCACCGGTGCGCCGATCCAGATCGCGTCGAGCGCGCTGCCCTTCGACGGCGAAGTGGGTTGGGCCTACAACACGACGCCGCATCCGATTCCGACCACTCAGAGTGGCGGCTCCGTGAGCTTCTACGAGATCACGGGCCTCACACCCGGCATGTACGAGCTGACGCTCGACGACGCGACGGCGCCGGTCGTCGGACTCCTCGAGGATGACGACTACGGGATGTTGCCGTATTCGCATTTGCCGTACTGGGTGCACGCCGACGAAAATATTCCCGCCCGGATCGCCATGCGGGTCACCGGCTCCACGCTCCGCGTGAGCGTCCAAAATCAAGGCGGCGATGGCACAGGGTTCTCGCTCGATCTCAAGCCCGGAGGACGCGCTTCCGTCGGTACTGCAGGCGCACCGATCGAGATCCCGAGCACAACGCTTCCTTTTAGTGGTGAGATCGAGCCCAACAACTACAGCTACTACGAGATCACCGGCCTCACGCCGGGGCAGAGCTATCTGGCGCGCGTAACGAACGTGACCGAGGCGGCCGTCGGCATTTTCTTCACCGACGGGCTCCGGAGCCAGCCTTGCGAGATCCAGGCTCAAAGCGGCACCTCGGGCCTCACGTGCACGATCGTTCCCGACCGCACGACAGCCCGCGTCCAAGCGAGGGTCTTCGGCTATGGGAGAACGGCCGTCGTCGGCAGCGTGTTCACGTTGAGCCTCGAGCCGATCAGCGAGCAGTCCTTGGGCACACCCGAGGCCGCGGTCGTCGTCGATTGCCCATCGGGTACGTACACGAGCGAGGTCGGCACGAACGGCTACAGCTACTACGAGATCACCGGTCTCGAGGCCGGTGTCGCGTATCTGGTCGAGGCTACGCAGCCCGGCGCCGATGAGGCCTTGGTCTACGTGTTCCCCGGCGGCGTCGAACGGCCCTTCTACAGCTCGCCGTACTGCATGAGCTACGGCTATCCGGCTCGCTGCGTGAGCACCTCGGCCGAGGGCAGCTTGTTCGTGCAAGTCATCGGCTATTTGCGTGGTCAGCCCGTTGAGCTCAAGTGGCGGCGCGCCGCGATGGGCTCGGAGGGAACGGAGGAAACACCGCTCGCGCTCGGGCCCGCAGACTTTCCGTATGCGGGTCAGGTGAGCGGAGCCAGCCCGAGCTTCTATGCGATCTCGGGTCTCGTGCCGGGCATGGAGTACGTCGTGCGCGTCACCCCGGTCGAGGAGCAGCTCGAAGTGCATGCGTACTCGAGCGTCAGCTTCGAGAACGCGGACGAGGTGGCGGTCGGGACGGTAGTCCCGGGCGAGCCTTTCGTGCGTACGCTCACGGCGACCGACGCTATCGGATACTTGAGAATCGCGCTGCCGATCGGGACGGACGCGATCGGTACGTACACCGTCGAAGTGTCGCTGCCATAAGCGCGATCTGCAGCGCCTCATATAGCGGCACGGTTCAGCTCACTTTGGCGAGCGTCCCAGGCGTCGGGCTCGCTTTGCGATCGACTGCAAGAGCTCGCTTTGACCTGCCGCCTCGATGCGCTCCTCGCAGCGCGCGGTGCTTAGATCAACGGCCTGCATGCCGAATCGTGCCGCCGCTTGCGCCGTGAGCTCGAGATGCACGCGATCGGAGACGCGTGCGAGGTCCAGGTGCGTGAGCATCATGGTGCGGTTTTCGAGCTTCAGGATCAGCGAGGCCACGAACGGCGCTTTCGAGTAGCCGAGATCCGGATCGAGCTCAGCGCCGGTATACGCTTCGATCAGCTCCGCGCGCAGGCCCGCGCTTTGGCAGGTGCGGCGCACGATCTTCACGCTGCGCACGAGCACATCGGTCGGGATGGGCAGCTCGAGGTCTACGATGCCCGGGATCTCGGCTGGCGGCTCCAGGCTGCGCACTTGCTTGATGATCCAGCGCGGCTCGCTGCGCGTGGACGGATTGCCGGCGAGCGCGGGCCACTCCGGCGCCATGCGCCGCAGCTCGAGGTCGAGCGTCGCCATGCGCGCTCGCACCGCCGAGTCGGCGTGTGCTCCGTGCAGCTCCAGCCAGTGCTGAGCCAGCGGTTGCAGCTTGCCCAGGACCGCCTTCAGCGCAGCGTCGCCGAACACGGGCTCGCCCGCAGCCACCTCGCTGCTGGCGCGGATGCGCGCGATGCTCGGTACGGGATCGGTGCGCGAGAGCGTGACTCGCGTGACCTCGGGCAGCGCATTCGGGCGATCGATGGGAGGGTTGGTGACGCTGAGCGAGCCGTGCTGAGCGTTTACGTCCATGCGCGCGATCAGCGGAGCGTCCGGTGGATAGAGCGTGAAGGTCACGACCGCGTTGCCGAGCTCATGCGCGTCATCGAAGCGCGGGTGAACCACGATCGCCATGCGACCCAGCAGCGACTGCAGGCCCGCGCGCCAGCGCTCTTCGAATGCGCGATAGGTCCAATACGAAGCCCAGGTGCCTTTGATCGCGGCTTCGAGGCTCTTCTTGCCCTCGCGATCGAGGTAGCCAGTGCTCGAATCGTAGAGCCCAGCGGCATTGAAGCCTTCGATGTCCTCGAGCGTGCTCGAGGACCGCAAGCGCAAGGCCTGTCCACGGGAGACCTCGGCCATGGCGCTGCCGAGCTGCTCGCGGATGGTCCGCAGCGTCTCAGGCCGGAGCGAGCGCGCGCGGATCATCGCCTGCACGCCGTCCTGTGCGATCACCTGCGCGAGCGCGCCTTCGCCTTGCTTGAGGCTGGCCGCCCACGCGCGATCACGCGCGCTCGGATACTCGCCCGCGAAAGCTTCCGAGCCCTCGAGCGCAAGCAAGCGCACCCGTGGCGACTTGCGAAACGATTCGTCCTGCAGGAGCGCGCGCAACGCCGGCATCATGGGCTCGACATGCTCGGCATACGCGCGCGCGGTGATCACCGCGACCGGGCTCGGCCGATCGTTTGGATCGAGCGCCGCGAGCGCAACGAAGCCGATCATCTTGCCGCCGACTTCCTGCAGCGCGGCGCGGCCGGGGTCGCGCTGCAGCTCTTCGAGCGTGCGCACGTAGGGCATCGAGCGCGGATCGGGCGGTCGCGGCTGCTCGACCTGCACGCGCACCGGCCGAGCGATCGCGAAGAGCTCCGTATCGCTCATCGGCGCGAGCCAAACCCCATCGCTGCGCGCATCGAGCAGCACCGGCGCTTGCGCCCGAATGAGCGTGCTCAGATACGGGTCCGTGTCGACGCCGCCGACGTACACGCACGGGATGCCGCGCTGGCGTGCGAGCACGTTGAAGTGCGACAGCGGCGTGAGCGGCACGAGCGAGATGACGCCTGCGACGGGCGGCAGATCGTCGAGGGGTGCCGGTACCACCAGCACGTCGCGCTCGGTCGCTAGATCGATCGCGGAGCGACCGGCTTCGAGGAGGCGCAGCCGTCCGACGCGCGCCCCGGTGCTGTAGACCTCGCTCTCTCCACGGATCGCCAGCTCCGCGTAGTCGAGCGTGGCCACGGACGAGCGCTCGGCGCGCATCCGTGCGGCGAGCTTGGCTTGTTCAACGGAGCGGGTGAGCCAGCGCAGGTCGCGCGCGATCTCGTGCGGCAACACCTGGCGGAGCGCCGCATGAAACGTCTCGACATGCTCGCGCTTCGGCAAGTCGGTGTATTCCAGCTCGAAGCCCCACAGCGCTGGGCGCCCAGCGCTCGCGCTAACGCGCACGAGCGCGCCGATGCCGAAGCTGCGATCGGCCGCGAGCGAGCGGTCATAGAACGCATCCGAGTAGAGCCGATCGCCGGTCAGCGACAGCTCGAGCGGGAGCTCGCTCTGACGTTGCGCCCACGCGGTCGCGTCCGCAGGCGACGCAAAGCCCGGGCCTGCGAAGGCGTCGAAGTCGCCGACCGGGACGCCATTCAACGTCTGGTACCAAAGCCATTCATCGTGAAACGTGTAGAAGTTGCCGTCGAGAAAGCGCACGGCGCGCTGCTCGGTGCCGAAGCGCTCGATCACGAACTTCACGGATTGCAGCTTGCCGGCGCCGGGCGCGCTCAACGCCTCGAGCTCGGCGACGGACGTCAGGCGCGAACGTGTGTGATCGCGGAACCGCTGTGATGGCCGCGGCAGCGGCGCATGCCCGCAGCTCAGAAAGAGGAGCGCCAGCACAGTGAGCAACGGATGAAACCCACGCGCTGGCCGATGCACACCCCACGATAACATTGGCGCGAAGCAAAGTGCTGATGGCTGCTTGAGGTTACGAGCTACTCGCAGCCGAGGCACGCGAAGTGCTCGAGCTTCGCACCTATAACCCCGTTGATTTCGAGGTCCGGCAGCGCATCGAACCGGACAGCGTTGAGCTCGACGATATAGTGACCTGGCCCGGCGCCGCTCTCGAGCAGCTGAATAGTGCCGTGGTCTGCACGCCACATGCTGTCGTTCGCGAAGTATTCGATGGTCACGATGCCCTTGTCCGAATTCGCAAGCGGCAGCTCCACCGTCGCGCCGGACCACAGCTCATCGTAGTCCCAGTACACGAACACGCGCTGCTCGGCCTGCTCGGCCCACAGCGCGAGCCAGGTCAGCTCCTTGTCTTCGGGCTTGAGCGTCTCGCCGCGGCAGTTGAGCGGCGAGTCATCCTCGACCGGCGCGACCGTGATCTCGAGCTCACACGGATCCAGCGCTCCGGCGCCGATGCTTCGCTCGGACTCAACGCACGCAACACAGACAACGAGCAACCCACCCATCAAGGTCAAGCGACTGCACTTCATTGCCCGCGATGGGAGCCCTCGACCCTGACCGTTGCAAGACCCCTGGGGTGGGACGGCGCTGCAGACGCAACACAACTTCACAAACGCTCAACCGCAACCACCGAGGAGGTCTGTCAGCGTCAAGCTCAAGGAGATCATCATGCAACCGCTCATCAACCGCGAGCCGACAAAGAAGCCCGAGCCACCCAGGCCTCCGCCCAAGCCGCCGCTGCGCCCGTCATTCATGTGGACGCCCGTCCGGACCTTCGCGTGGGGTTAGCTCGCGGCATAACGGCGCTCACCCGAACGAGGTGGGATCGGCGCCGGACAGCACGTTCTTGATCCGCTGCTCGATCAGCGGCGCCATCTCGGGATGCGTGAGGATGTAGAAGCGCCGCTCGTGCATCGCTGAAAGCACCTTGTCGGCGATCGCTTCCGGAGACTGCCCTGCGGCCACCAGGCTCGCGATCATGTCTCGCCCCTGCTTGACCTGCGCGAGGCGCTCTGGGCTCAGCGACTTCGGTGGGTTCTTGAGATCGACAGGACGGTTGCGATCCGAATCGTGGATCTTCGTCGCCACGAACGCCGGACACAGCACCGAGACGCCGACCGCGCTCTTGCGTGCCTTGAGCTCCGCGAACAGCGTCTCGGAGAGCGTCACCACGCTGTGCTTGCTCACGTTGTACGGCCCGAGTCCCGGGTTCGAGGTCAGCCCCGCGACCGACGCGGTGTTGACGATGTAGCCCTCATTCTGCGCGACGAGCTGCTTACCGAACACGCGGATGCCGTGGATCACGCCCCACAAGTTCACGCCGAGCACCCACTGCCAATCCAGCGTGCTCAGCTCCCAGATCGCGCCGCCGCCACCGCCGACGCCGGCGTTGTTGCACAGCACGTGCAGCGTGCCGAAGCGCTCGAACGTCTTCTGCGCGAGCGCATCCATCTGCTCGGCATTCGAGACGTCAGTGATGCTGGTCAACACCTCGATGCCGGCCGGGAGCTGCGCGACTGCCTGCTCGAGCGCCGCTTGCTCGATGTCGACCAACACGAGCTTCATGCCCTCGGCCGCAAACCGCTTCGCCAACGCGAGGCCGATACCGCTCGCTGCGCCGGTCACGACCGCTACCTTGTCTTTGAGATCCTGCATCGGGGCAGCTTACAGGGCGCAACGGTCAAACACAGGCGCATGACCCAAATGGATCACCCTTGATGAGGGGGCGGAAATTGACGCGCTGTGCAGGCTTCGACGACGTGTTACACCGCCGCCGACGCAAGGAGGTGGGGCATGTTCCTCGTCAGACTTTGGACTTTGTACGCGTTCGTGCTGGTCGCGCTGTGCGCGTGCGATTCGAACGACGAAGCGAGCGGCAGCAAGGGCAACGAGCAGACCGAATCGCCGGGCGACGGTGGTGACGAGCCGCGCGACGGTGGTGACGAGCCCGACGCCGGGCCTGACGACGAGCCCGAGGTAGAGCCCGGCATCCACGTCGGCGAACAGCAGGTGATCTTCCAGACCGACACCTTCACGCTCGAGCCTGGGCAAGAGCGCTACCTGTGTTACGCGGCCACCACCGAAGACGAGCTGGTGATCGACGGCTACCGCAGCGCCGGCGCGCCGTACCTGCATCACGTCATCTTCTCGCGCGCGACCGCGCCGGAGCCTGAGGGCTTTAGCGAGTGCGACACCCTGTTCCGCTACACCTGGCAGCCGTTGTTCCTGACCGGCGCCGGCGCGTCAGAGCTCGATTTTCCCGAGAACAACGGTCACAAGATCCCAGCCGGGACACAGCTCGTAGTGCAACTCCACCTGCTGAACGCAACCGAGGACCCGGTCACCGAGTCGGTCGCGATCACGATGAAGCGCTCCAGCTCCGCAGACCCGAAGCCGATCGGCACGTATGCGTTCGGCAGCAGCGACGTCAACTTGCCGCCGAGCCAGACCAGCGTGCTCGAAGCGGTCTGCACGATGGACGAGACCGTGCAGCTCGTTGCCGTGTTCCCGCACATGCACTTGCTCGGCACTAAGATGACCTTCGAGGTCGGCAAGTCAGAAGACGCGATGGAGATGGTCTTCGAGCGCGACCCGTACAGCTTCGACGACCAGCACGTCGAGCTGCTCGATCTCACGCTCGAGCCCGGTGACGTGACACGCGTGCGCTGCTCGTACGACAACCCGCACGACGAGGTCATCACGTTCGGTGAGAGCACGATGAACGAGATGTGCTTCTTGATCGGCTTCTCAGTCGACCGCGACGGGCTGATGACCTGCACGAGCAGCGGCGGAGACGATTGACCTGCTCCACACCCGGCCTGTGAAGCGCTGCATACGCGCCTATGCCCTTGAAGGTAGAGTCGTGCTCTACTGAGCACGGAGGGGCGCGATGCGAGTGATTCGAGCGGGCATGCGGGGCGACGATGTCGAGCGCTGGCAGCTGTTTCTGCGTGGCAAGGGTTACTTGCTGCGCGCGGTAGACGGTTACCACGACGCCGAAAGCCTGAAGGCGAGCCAGGCGTGGCAGAAGGATCACGGGCTCGTCGACGACGGAGTGCTCGGGCCGCGGACCTTCGGCATCGCCCAAGGCGAGGGCTTCAACCCCGGCTTCATCGATGACGATGCGAGCGAGTCGGGCCCCAACTGGCCAGCCAAGCCGGCCTTTGCCCCGCTCGATTCAGAGGCGCGCAAGCGCACCTTCGGACAGTTCGCGTTTCGCCCCGCAGGCAACTCGCGCAATCCCGAAGCGATCGAGATCACGGACGACTGGCCGCAAAAGAACATCGAGCAGGTCGACATCCCACAGCTCGTCGGGCTCGACGGCGCGCCCGCGTCGGGCAAGATCCGGCTGCACAAGCTCGCGGTAGATCCGTTTCGAAACTTCTTCCGACTGATCGACGACGCCGGCCTCGGCGACCGCGTGCTCTCGTTCGCCGGCAGCTGGGTCGCGCGCTTCGTACGCGGCTCGACCACCAACCTCTCGAACCACGCCTACGGCTCGGCGATCGACATCAACGTGCCGTGGAACATGCTGTCGACGGTGCCCGCGCTCAAAGGCAAGCGCGGCAGCATCCGCGAGCTCGTGCCGATCGCTAACGAGTGCGGTCTCTACTGGGGCGGGCACTTCAGCCGCGCCGACGGCATGCACTTCGAGCTCGCCCGCGTCCCGGGCTCGAGTCGCGGGCGAAGGCGAGCGCTTCGCAACTACGTCGCATCTCAGTCGTGCGTCATCGTCTGCGCGTAAACGACCTGGTCCGAGTACATTCTCTGAAAGATCTCGTGCTTCCGG
>Ga0193752_1001917_pt1 | contig 16538 bp, 9 predicted proteins | sample H1c1metaG_FD_144924 | JGI IMG/M metagenome (GOLD analysis project Ga0193752, IMG submission 144924) | Soil microbial communities from a riparian zone of the East river system, Colorado, United States - H1c1 | ecosystem: Environmental > Terrestrial > Soil > Riparian zone | place: USA: East River... | reverse complement strand
AATTCATCGGCACCATGGGCGCGCCGTAGTCGACGCCGTTCACCGCGCCCTGCAGGCCGTGCAGAAGAATCGCGATGGTGGCGCGTTCATCGCCCAGCACCCTCGGCGAACCGGCGAGCGCCGGCGCGATGGTTCGACCCTCGGCGGCAGGCATGGGCGCACCGTGACCATCAGTCGCGTGGCAAGCAAAACAGACCGAGTTGTAGAGCGTGCTGCCCGTGCGGTACGACTTGAGTCCATTGACGCCAAGCAGGCGGATGAGCTGCGGGTCTTCGTTGTTGGCCTCGTCCCAGAGCTGCTCGTTGATGGCGTAAACGCCGACGGAGGCGGACTTTTCGGCGGTGGCCCTGATGAGCTTCTGCGCATCGGGCAACCCGGCGCGACGCACCGAAAGCATGTCCTGGATGACGACGCGCGGATCGGCGTCCCGCAGGGCGCCTCGCATGGCGACCACGAGCGGCGCCTTGGCCGCGGATTTGGCATTGACGCGCAACTCCGCCAGGCGAAGGCCCGCCATCCGTACCTGCGGATCCGTGGACTTCAGCGCGCGCAGCACGAGTTTGTCGCTGAGCGCACTCAAGCCCTCGAGCGTCCACAGCGCGTGCAGGCGCGGCCGGGGATCAGTGGAATCGAGGCTAGCTAGTTTCTCGAGCGCAGGCACGATCGACAGATCGTGGCGCAAGACGAGGAGTTTCTGCGCGGTATCGCGCCACCAGCCATTGGGATGAGACAGGTGCTGCACCCACTCGGCCGGAGTTTCGTCGAGCATGTGCGGCTGCGGGCCGGGCGCGAAACTCTCGTGACGCAGGCGATAGATACGGCCCCGCCCGATCTCCTTTTGCAGTTCGTGGGCCTCGATCTGTTCACGCAGGTACGAGCCTTTTTGAGTCCAGTTCGCCTGCTGGATGATGCCGCGATACATATCGACGATATAAAGGGTGCCGTCAGGCGCGGTGACCATGTTGATGGGGCGGAACAGGGGATCGGTCGCGCGGATGAACTCGCTCTGCTCGTCTTCATAGGCGTTGGCCAAACGGGTCACGCCATCCTCGACGGAGATCAGCGTGCGCCGGATCAGGCGGCCGACGGGTTCGGCAAACAACAGGTTTCCGCGCAACTCGGCCGGCAGCCGGTCGCCGCGGAAAATGTCCTGGCCGCAGGTGGCCGTGAAATGATTGAGAGTGTTGTTAGCGCGCAGCTCGCCGCGTCCGCCCTGCGTGTCGGGTACCTGGGCGATCGGCCAGACGACTTTGTACTGGCCGATGTGCTCGTTCGGCGCCGCGAACTGGCCGTAAATGATGTGCTGTTGAAAATGCACCGGGCCGGTTTCGTTGCCGGCGTTCACGAACCAGACCTTGCCCCAGTCGTCCTGCGTGAGCCCCCACTGGCCGCCGTTGACCGGAATCGTTTCCTTCACTGCCTTGCCATCGCGGCCGATGCGCAGGCGGTAGTCGTAGTAGGTGGAGTAGATCCCATTGTCCATGGCCCAGACGAGCCCGTTGGGCTGGTGTTCCATGTTGCCGCCGCGCGGACCGCCGTTGAACCACAGGGTCTTCTCGTCCGCTACGCCGTCACCATCGCTGTCACGATAGATGTAGAGATCGTCGGTATTCGTCTCGCCGATGATGACGCGGTCGTCGAGGGTGAGCATGATGCGAGGCAGCAGTAGTTTGTCGGCAAACACGGTGTGCCGGTCATAGACGCCATCGCCGTCGGTATCCTCATGGCGGGAAACGCGGCTCACCGGTTCCTGTTCGCCGGTGCCGTCGGCGTCCATCATGTAGCTGCGCATCTCGGCGACGTACATCCGGCCATTGCCATCGAAGGCGATCATCACCGGCTCGGCGATCTGGGGCTCGGTCAGCACCGGCTCGAGCCGGTAGCCTTGTCGCAACTGCATCGTGGCGATGGAGGCTGCGGGCGACAACGCCATGGGAGGCGGGGGCGCCGTCGCGGCAACGGTTTCGGCCACCTCGTGTGACAGCTCTGTCGGCGTCGAACACGATGCCAGCACGAGACCCAGCGCGAAGGCCGGAAGGAGACGGATGGATCTCTCGAAATGGTTCATCGGGGGTAACCAGGTTCAGTTTGCGTGGTCGAAATCTTCGAGTCAGATCATCCCATGGAGTGGATCGATGGGGCGATCACAGTTGCACACGACCAAAGCCATGCTTCTCGTCCTGTGCCTGGCAGGAGTATCTTCGGGCCTCGACAAGAACCAGCCACCTGGATGTGGGAGACCAGCTGGTGAGAAAAACGACAATTGCGTTCCTGCATGTATGGACGCTCACTATTTGTGCCGCGGCCCTGGCCGAATCGCATTTCGCCGACGTCAGCGTCGGCGCGGGATCGTTGCGCCTCAGCCTGGCAAGCCTTCAACGTCAGACGGGGATGGAACTGCTTTTCGACAGCGCCGTGGTCAACGGCCTGAAATCCCCTGCCGTCGAGGGAAAACTTTCCGAAGAGGATGCGCTCCGTGCGCTGCTCACCGAAACAGAACTCACGGTGAGGCGGGCAAATTCAGGGGCGTGGATCATCGAACCCCGGGAAGCTCCCCTGGTGTCGCAACCCGACGCACCGATACCGGAAATTCTCGTCACCGGCCAACGAACACAGAATGCCGACATCCGCCGTCTGGAAAACGACATCCAGCCGTACGACATCGTGACGCAGACGGAGCTGCGCCGCGCGCATCGCGATGATCTCGACCAGTATTTTGCGAGCCGGATCACCGCGAACACGACGGTCATCCCCAGCGCCTGGTCCCAGGACGCCGACGTGCTCTCGTCGATCGACCTTCGAGGCCTGGGGAGCGAAGCCACACTCGTGCTCATCGACGGTCGCCGGATGCCGGGCATTCCTGCCACGTTGACGGGCTTTCGTCAGGGCGATCTGAACGGCATCCCGCTTCACGCCATTGAACGCGTAGAAGTGCTGACCGGTACTGCCGGCGGAATTCATGGATTCGGTGCGCTGGGCGGTGTCGTCAACGTGGTGCTCGATCGCGATCGGAATGGATTCGATATGCACTACACGCAGGGCTTGAGCTCGCGTGGAGATGCAGGGCGACGCGCCGTCGAAGCGAGCTTCGGCCATACCTCCGATGACGGCCGGACCAGCTTCTCGCTGTTCGGTGGCTATACCGAATCCGAGCCTTTCCTCGGCGGCGAGCGCGGCTTCTCGATGCGCGATCGCAACGCGAACTTGCCGAGGTATGCAGCCGCGGATTGGTTGTTCCAGGCGGAATTCGGAAACTCGGTGGGAATCTACAACCTTTCCGACGGCAATCTGGTGTTGAAGCCTGAATACGGCGGCACCATGCTCGGCTCAAACTACACCTTCTTGCCGGTCGGCAGCGCCAGCAATGCGCTCGAGACCGGACGGTCGCTCGTTCGCAACGCGGGACAGCTGGATACGAGCGTCTCGCCCGGCGAAGCGAACAACGACCTCGGCACGACACCGCGCTCGGATTCCGTACTGCTGAACCTGCGCCACAAGTTTTCCGAGCGCGCGGAAGTCTACGCGGATGCCGTGATCCTCCGCAGCCGAGGCGAATACCACGGCCGCGATCAGACGGGCCAGGCACTCATCGCGCCGGAATCGCCGATCAGTCCATTCACCGACCGCGTGATCGCCACGTATCCGATCGACGGTTTCGATCATTGGCAAACGAACAGCTACGAAAGCACGCGCTACACCGCGGGTTTGCTCGTCGAGCTTCCATTTGCATGGCGTGGAACCGCCGAGGCGAGTTGGGGCGCGATCCGCCACGCGACGAAGGACGTCTCTGAAGTTGCTCTCGACACGGAATTCGTCGACTTCGTCGGTGATCCATCGGACGTGGAGCGCAGCATTTTCGGTGACTGGGACACCTTCCAGGCGTCGATCGGAACCAATCGTGGCGAATTCAGCACGGAGTCGGCGCTGAGCAATCGGTTTCGTGCGTACTCGCTTCGCCTGGCGGGCCGGCTTTTCGAGACTCGCGCCGGACCGTCCACATTGACGCTGCTCGGTGAACACCGAACGGAACGCCTGCCGAGCTACTCGGACTATCGAGCGATAGCGTTGGGCGGACCCCCGATCTATCAGGAGTTTACGGAGCCCGCGCGTTCCACCGCGACGAATTCGGCTTACGCCGAGCTGCGCTCACCCTTGTCGCGAATACTCGAACTACAACTCGCCGTCCGCTACGACGAGCGCAAAGACAACTTCGAGGTGTCGCCCGTGGATACCGACGCGGACATCGTGCACGCGCGGTTCTCCGGCACGGCTTACACCGCGGGCGCCTCTTTCTCGCCGACATCGTGGTTGATGCTGCGCGGCAGCTACGCGACGGGAGTCGAGCCGCCACTGCTCGAGGCGTTGCTCGAAGGCACTCCGCTCGAAGCCGGGTCGAATTACGTAAGCGATCCCAAGCGCGTCAACAGCGAACCAGAGGACATTTACGTATTCGGCTACCTCCAAGGCGGCAATTCCAGGTTGCGTACCCAGCGAGCGCGCACCGACTTTTGGGGAATCGTGCTGACACCCTCCGGGGTGGATGGGCCGCGAATCGCGCTCGACTATTCGCGGATTCGCCGGACGCGCGACGTCATCGAGTTGTTGCCCCAGGCCGTGATGGACGGTGAGGATCTCTGGCCCGAACGCGTCGGGCGCGCACCGCTCACCGAAGAGGATCGCGCGAAGGGCTACACGGCCGGTCGCATTACTCTGCTCGACACGCGGCTCGGCAACGACGGCACGCTGGAGGTCGACTCGATCGATGCCCGCGTCGACTGGCCCCTGGAATTTTCCGGGGGGCGGCTGCGCCTGTACGCGGACGCCACCTACCACTTGCGGAACACGAAGACGGCCCCCGTTCAGGAAGATGAAGAGCGAGCCGGTTGGCTGCACGGACCGCTCAAGCGCCGCGCGAATGGTGGTTTCGATTGGACGAAAAATTCGCTGACACTGGGCGCGAACCTGCAGTACTTCGGCAGGTATCTCATCCTTGCGCAAGGACAGCTTACGGGTAACAACGAACTGTATGAACTCATGCAGGGTTCCACGCACATCTCCTCGCAGAGGTATCTCGATATCTACGCTTCCTGGCGTGCCACCGTGCGCAACTTCGGCCCGTTGAGCGACCTCACCGTGGACCTCGGCGTCATCAACGCGCTCGACAAAGCGCCACCGCGCGAAAGCTCGTTCATCGACGCAGGTTCAGGCTACAGCCGGTACGGCGATCCCCGCATGCGTCGCTTCGAGTTGTCGGTCAGCGCGCATTTTTAGCCAGTTCGAGGCGCGGCTTCAGGGCGCGAACGCTCCGGCCATGCGAATCTTTTCGCGGGAAATAGTCACACTTTCCCGGATGCACTATGTGGCACGGCGCCGCGCGACATAACTTCTGTACTAGGCTGCGCCAGCGATGGCATCGAACAAGAAAACTCCGATCGATCCAGCCACGGGACCTGTCTCGATCCTCGCCGGCCGCATCGTGACGATGGACGCAGCCAACAAGGTACTGACCGATGGCCGCCTCTACATCAAGGAAGGCTCCATTGTCGCGGTGCAGGATGCTGCCGCGCCGCGGCCGCCGGGATTCAGCGGTGTCACCATCACGCGCACCAACGGCACGATCTACCCCGGACTCATCGAACTACACAATCATCTCGCCTACAACGCGCTGCGTCTGTGGCAGGTGCCGAAGAAGTACGCCAACCGCGATCAATGGGCGGGCATTCCGGAATACCGCAAGCTGATCTCGGGCCCCATGCAGGTGGTGGGCAAGACGCCGGAATTGCTCCCGGCCTTGATCCGCTACGTCGAATCCAAGTGCCTGTTCGCCGGCGTGACCACGAGCCAGGGCATTTCCCTGTCCAGCAACGCAGGCATTCGAAGGTTCTATCGCGGCATCGTGCGAAACGTCGAGGAAACCGACGAGGCGGCGCTGCCCGAGGCGCTGGCCCGGATACCGGACCTCGACAACGACATGACCGCGGCCAAGTTCTTCGAGCGATTGAAGAAACAATCGTGTTTCCTGCTGCATCTCTCCGAGGGCTTGGGTCCCACCGCACGCCGGCACTTTCAGGCATTGCAGATGCCGTCGCACGACTGGGCGATCACCAAACAACTCACCGGCATCCACGCCGCCGGATTGACCGCCGCGGACATGAAGGTGCACGGGGATCACGGCGGCGCCATGGTCTGGTCGCCGATGTCCAATCTGCTGCTGTATGGCGGGACGGCCGACGTGAAAGCGGCCAAGGCACATGGCGTCCGGATCGGCATCGGATCGGACTGGTCCCCGTCGGGCAGCAAGAATCTGCTCGGCGAACTCAAGGTCGCCAAACTATTCAGCCAGAACAATGGCGACCTGTTCAGCTCGCGCGACATCATCGCCATGGCGACCAGCACCGCGGCGAACATGCTCCGCTGGGATCAACTGCTGGGCACACTCGAAGCGGGCAAACGCGCGGATCTGCTGGTGGTCGCGGGGCTCGCTGGCGATCCCTTCGATCACCTGATCGATGCGCCCGAAACGGATGTCGTGCTGGTGCTCATCAATGGAGTACCGCGTTTCGGCACCGCCGCGCTGTTCGAGAAGCTCAAGGTCACGGGCGCCGAAAACGTCAAAGTGGGGGGCGTCACGCGCCGCGCCTTCTGGAAGCAGGACACTCAGGATCCGCAGGTTGGCAGGATCAGTCTGAGCGACGCCACCGACGAACTGAAGGAGGCTTTCAAGAAGCTTCCACAACTGGCGAAGAAGCTCGAGAAACCCGTGCCCATGTCGCGACTCGCGTCTCGTGAACCGCGCTGGGAACTGTCACTCGACGAAATCGAACCGACCGGCGCGGGCGTGCGGCCCAACTTGCTGTTCGGTCATCGCCATGTCGCCGCGCAACCGCTTTCCGGCGCGGGCAGCAAGCCACTCTCGCAGATCGTCGTGCCGCTCGATCTCGACGCGTTGACGGTCGCGGGTGACGCCGACTTTCTCGATCGCGTGGAGTCGCAGCAGAACATCCCGGACTGGCTGGCGCCCGGTCTGCGCGCGCTTTACTGACGACGCCTTCGCAGGGGTGTCACACCTGCTTGATCGCGGCGGCCGCGTCCACCAATCCGGCGCCGGTCGCGCCATCCGCGCCGGCCGAAGCCTTCACGCCACCCAGTTGTTTGGGGTCACTCGCCGCGCTCGCGCGCCCGACGCTCACATCGCGCGCCGAACGCCGCAACACGGCCTTGATCTCCTGCGGTGACAGACCCGGATTCTTCTGCAGCAGCAGCGCGCAGAGTCCCGCGATCTGCGGTGCGGCGGCCGAGGTGCCACTGAAAACTCCCCAGCCGTCATTCGGCTTGGTGCGATCGGCCGCGGCCATGTCGCGATCGATGTCGCAACCCTTGGGGATCGGCAATCGGATGTACGTGGCGTCCGGCATCATGCCGACGAGCCCGCAGAAATCCGGCACCGAACGGCCCTTGTAGATGGCGCTGGCAAACGCGCTGGCGTAGTTGGACGCCTGCATGGCGCTTTTTTCGTCCACGTAGACACCGCCGGCGGAGATCACATTGGGCATCTGTCCGGGGAAGGCGTAGTGCCCGTTACCGGCGGAGAACACCACGACGATACCGGCGGCGATCGCCGCCTGGATCTCCGCTTCGAGCGGCACCAGGCTGTTAGGCAGCTTGTTGTCGGGCTTGTTGGTGCCCGCCGCGCGCAGGTCGTAACCCATGCTGATGGAGATGACCTGCGGATGGTGGCGCAGCGCTTCCTGGAAACCTTCGAGGATGCTCGCGCCTTCGCCGGGCGCGGAATCGTTGTCGACTTTCACCCCGATGAACGTGACGCCGGGAGCGACCGAAAAGATATTCGCCGACTCGCCCGTGCCATGGCCGCCGGTGTCGGTGAGTTTGCCGGACGCGCCGGGCGCGAGCACGACGCCCGATTGCGCGCGGAACTTCTTGAACCAGGCATGCCGCTGATCGAAGCCCGAGTCGACCATCGCGACACGGATGCCTTTGCCGGTGATCTTCGCCTTGTGCACTGCCGCGACGTTCAGCAGTTTCTGCACTCCCTTCGGCGCCGATAGATAGTGATAACCAAGCGCAGGTCCTCCGCCGACACCACCCGCCATGGCCTTGGCCTTTTTCTTCGGCGCGGCCATGTAGATGTGCGGCCACTGGATGTAGGCATCGTCGATCAACGTCGCAATACGCGCCTCGGGCGCTGCACGCGCGCCCCTGCCGGGGAAGAAAAACTTCTGGACCTGCGCCGATTCGGGACTCGGCGAATCGAACACCGTGAGACGAGTGCCGAAAACCTTCTCGTACTGGGCGCGCGTGCAGCGCATGGACACCGCGAGTCTGCCGCGCGAGCTGACCGCAAAGCCTTCCTTCTGGAGCTCGCCGATGGCGACGTCGACATTGAGCGGATCGGGCACGAATCGCTCAGCGCTGGCCGTCGAGAGGCGGGCGCCGAACTTCACCGGCCCGCCCTGGCCGCCCGCGCGCGGAAACGTGACCGCCACTCTCAGCAGGTCGGAGGGACTGCCGGCAGGCGGCGGCGGAGCATCAGGATTGAAGGGTTTCATGAGTTTCTCCCGCGGGAAGTAGGCCCGCGCTCGTTCGTGCGCTCAGAAGTATTCGTGGCGTGGCGCCACGGTGATGCTTTCGACGTATCGGGCCAGCTCCTTCGGCACCGTCAAGGTTGCGGCTTCGGATGCCGAGCGGCCAAACAAACGCTGGAAGTCGGGCGCGCTGACTCGCGCACTGAAGGTAGTTTGCCCCTGCCCGGAGGGCGCCATGCCCAATGCCGCCGCCGCCTTGGCGGCGGCCTCGACATCCGGCTGCGTGCGGTGTTCCGGCCGCATCAGCAATTGCAGGCGCACCCAGGCCATGCCGCTCAATCGCGTGTGGGTATCACGTTGGGCACTTCTTCTCCCGCCGGGCCCGCCATGGGCGTCGCGGAGAGCTCGGCCGGGGGCGCCGCCGCGTCCCAGGTGCAAGGGTTGAAGGTCGGCGTTTCGCTCGGCAGGCTGCGCGATGCCGTCGCCGACAACTGGAGCGAATAGTTAGCCGCGACCGGCGCCGGTGTCACCGGGGTCGTCACGCAGGCGGTCGCCGTGTTGGTGAAGCGCCCGAAGGCGGTCGTGCCGGAGAGGTTCCTGAACCAGGCTTCCTTGAACGGCGAGACGTTGCACTTCTCCTGCGGAATGATGCGCGCGACCGACGGCACCTGCGCCGTGTTGTGGCAGGCCATGCAGGCGGAAGCCTTGTTGTCGACCGGTCCATTGAGCCGCCCGCCCACACCCAGATGCGCGCGCGCATACGCCGGCGCCGCCGGATTGATCCAGGTCTGCGTCAGCGTGCCGCCCGCCGGATCGTTGCCCCACATCAGACCCACCGGGACCATCTTGCGCCACGGAGAATTTCCCGCGACCGAGCGATCGTACGCGTACGTGGCGAAATACCAGCCGGTGACGCCGGCGCGTTCGTCGCGCACGGCGATATCCACCTGCAGCAAGCGCACCTTGACCTTCGTCGCGTTGTTGTTCGGCAGGATGTCGAGCGTGAGCGAGCCGTCGAGGATGTCGACCGGGAAGTCCGACGGGCGCGCGGCGCCGTACAACAGCTTGAAGACCAGGCTGTCCGTGGCCATCTGCATCTGGGTGAGGTCGGCCACGTCGCGGCCGGCCACGCCGTTTTTCCAGGTGTTGCGGTAGGTGCGTGCGCCGCGCCGGTCGTAATACGCCACCGCGTAGTTCTGGAAATCCTCGGTGTTGTCGGCGAGTTCTCCGTCTCCGACCGTGCGCTCGAGTGTCATACCGTAGGCGGGCTCGCGCGGACTGCCGGGCGAGCTGAAGGTCATGCGTGGCGCCGGATACCAGCGCTGATCGCGCAGGGTGGCGGACACCGTTCCACCGATGTTGTCGCGATAATTGCTGACGGCCGTCAGTTGCGGCGTGAGTTCGCGCACCGGGCGGCTCGAAAAGGCGTAGTTGCGCAGCGCCACCGTATAGGCCAGACGCTCCGAGGGAATGCGCGGATCGAAATTGCGCCAGGGGCGTTTTGCGCCCGGGCCATTCGTGGTCGCGTTCTCGATGAGCTCGGGCGTGAAACGTTTGCCCGTGCTGCCCTCCGGAATCGCCGCCCGTCTCGCGATGAAGTCCGGATATCGGCCGCGGCATTGCGCGACGAACGCACCGCCGGCGGCCGGCTTGCCGGCGGCTGTCACGCGGATACAGCGCGCTCCGGGCGCGCATCCGGTGGTGTCCGACGGCAGCAGATCCGCGTATGCCGTCTGGATAGAGGCCGCCGAAAGGCACGCTGCCACGCCCAGGGCGACAATCTTCGTTTGGTTTTTCATTGCAGTCTCCGTGGAATCCATTCTCGATCTGGTCTGCTGGGTCGCAGTTGTAAGTCATAACGTGGCCCATCTTGCGCGCGCACGCCGGCTCTCTGCGTGAACTGTGAATTTGTTCCCTTCGCCATCTTTCCGCCAGATCCCGGAGTCACACGTCTCGCGCTGCACAACGCCCGCGGCTGGCGTGGGCGGGATGGAACTGCAAGGAGCCGAGGAGCTTCTGCAGTCCAGACGTTCGACGTCTGGTAGATAGAGAAACGCCCGGCAGGAAAGTGGCGGGGGCTTTTGCTGCAGGCTCTCCCTGGTTTGTCCGACGGCGGGAACGACAGAGGTCGGTTATGGGCCGCCGATGATCCACCCGGGCCGTTTCCCGGCATCCTCTTTGTACGCGCGAGATCGTGTTACACCTGTCGGGTTCCCGGCCTGGTGGAGAGTATTTGTGAAAAGTGTCGCGGCGCCCCTGCTAGCCTCGTTGGCCTTGCTGGCCACCGTGGCCCATGCGGCACCTGCCGAGCCCACGAAGATCCGCGTCAACGGCGTCGAACTGAGTTACATCAGCGCCGGCAGCGGCGAACCCGTAATCCTGCTGCATGGCGGCCAGGGGGACTACCGTTCGTGGGAGCCGCAGATGGCGGAGCTCTCGCGGTACTACCACGTCGTCTCGTACAGCCGCCGCTACAACTTTCCGAACCAGAATCCACAGACCGCGACCGATCATTCCGCGCAGACAGAAGCGGCGGACCTGAAAGCGTTCATCAAGGCCTTGCGACTCAAACACGTCAATCTGGTCGGCACTTCGATGGGCGCCGCAACCGCATTGACGTTCGCGATCGAGAACCCCGGCATGGTGCGCAGGCTGATCATTGCCGAACCGCCGGTCCTCGCCTTGGCGCGGCGATTTCCCGAAGGCGACGCGCTGTATCAGGACTTCATGAAGCGGATCCAGGATCCGGCGCGCGCGGCGTTCGCGGCGGGAGACGACGAGGGCGCGATGCGATTCTTCGTGGACGGTTTCGCGACGCCGGGGCGATTCGACGCGCTGCCGCCGGAAGCGCGGCTCGGCGTCATGCAGAACGCCGGCTTCTTCAGGATGATGGCGCGCAGCCAGAAGCCGTATCCAGACATTCCGAACGCGAGTCTCCGCCGGCTCCGCATGCCCGTCCTCGTCATCACGGGGGAGAAGACCATCGCGATCCACCGGCGCATCGACGAGGAACTGTCGCGACTCATTCCGCGCGCCCGATCGGCGACGATTCCGGCCGCCGGGCATGGATCGCCGCGCGAGAATCCGCGAGTATTCACCGAGGTGGTGGAAAACTTTCTGACGACGAGCTGACGAAAAACGAGGGCTCGCGAGGGGACCATGAAGACGTTTACCGCGCTCCTGCTCTGCCTGTGTGCCGTCACCGGTGCGAAAGCGCAAACGGTTTCCGCCGACTGGGCGTCGCTCGACAGCCGCCCGACGCCTGCGTGGTGGACCGACGCCAAATTCGGCATCTTCATCCACTGGGGCGTCTACTCGGTGCCGGCCTTCGCGCCGAAGGGCGAGTACGCGGAGTGGTACTGGGAGCGGTTGAACGCGCCGGGCAATCCCGACTCCGCTCAGGACCAGGCGATCCGCCAGGAAACACGCGCCTTCCACGAGCGCATCTACGGCAACAACATCACCTATCCGGATTTCGTACCGCAGTTTCGCGCGGAGCTGTTCGATGCCGGCCAGTGGGCGGACATCCTGCAGCGCTCGGGCGCGAAATACGTGGTGATGGTGTCCAAGCACCACGACGGCTTCGCGCTCTGGCCTTCACGCGAGGCCAACACGAGCTGGGGCCGGCCGTGGAATGCCGTCGACGCCGGCCCGAAACGCGACCTGGTGGGCGAGCTCAGCGCAGCGGTGCGCAAGCGCGGTCTCGAAATGGGTTTCTACTACTCTTTATATGAGTGGTTCAACCCGCTGTGGCTGGCGGGCGATCGCAACGCCTTTGTCCAACGGCACCTCTTTCCGCAGTTCAAGGATCTCGTCACGAGATATTCACCGTCGGTCATCTTCTCCGATGGCGAATGGAGTCTGACCTCGCAGCAATGGCGCGCGCCCGAATTGCTGGCCTGGCTCTACAACGAGAGCCCGGTACGCGACAAGGTGGTGGTCAACGATCGCTGGGGCAGCGAGAGCCGCCACAAACACGGCGGCTACTACACCACCGAATACGGCGCCGGCCTGCCGGGCGCCGATCATGCGTGGGAAGAGAACCGCGGCATGGGGCATTCGTACGGCTACAACCGCAATGAAAACCTCGCGGACTACGCCACCGGGCAACGCCTGCTGCTGACGCTGCTGGACACGGTGAGCCGCGGCGGCAACCTGCTGCTCAACATCGGTCCCACGGCGGATGGGCGCATTCCCGTGGAGATGCAGGAGCGGCTCGCGTTCCTCGGCCAGTGGCTGGCTGTCAACGGTGAGGCGGTGTACGGCACGCGCACCTTCCGCGATGGTGCGCAATGGACCGCGGGGCGTCGCCAGGCCGTGGATACCTCCACTAACTACCGTGCGCAGTACGACGTGGAGACGCTCACGCTGCATCCGGCGCCCGGCGATGCACGCAAGGAGATCCTGTTCACGCGCCGGGGCACGACGCTCTACGCAATCCTGCCGCTACGACCGCAGCGGACGCTCATCGTGCGCGAGCTCACGCTTGCGAAGGGAGCGAGCGTCACGCTGCTCGGCAGCGCGCATTCGAAGCTCGCGTGGCGACGAGCCGGGGCGGATGTGGTCATCACGCTGCCCGGGCTTGCGGATGGCGAGCTGCCATTCAACGGACCACTGGTGGTGAAATTGGCGGGGGCTGCGTCGTCAGGCGGCGTATTTTCTGACCAGCCAGGCAGCACCCGACAGCGATAGCGCCACCCCGAGCATGATCCATTCGAGCTGTTCACCGGGTGCGGCGTAGACACGCGGCACGTGCACCAGGATCACGAACATCGCCATCATCACGGAGAGCAGCGTCGCACCCCACGGTGCACGGATGCCGCTCAACAACGAAAGTCCCGCCACGAGATGCGCAAGACCGGTCGCGTATGCCCAGAAGATCTGATTCGGTGGAATCCACGTAGGCACCATCGCGGCCGTGAATTGCGCGTACTTGAAGTGCGCGGCGCCGAATGTCAGCGCGCAAAGCCCGGCAGCGACGCAAACCGCGGTGGTGAGTTTCCCGCGCGAACCCCGAGCGCCGGCGTAGAGCGCGAGCGCACCGGCAGTCATGAGGACGATCTCCGCGATGCCATTCCAGGTGCCGAAGTCCGTGGGCTTCGTCACGGCGATGGGTACGTGCAGGATCAGTATCCACGCGCCGTAGATGCAGGCGAGCAGCAGCGCGCCGGCCCGCGCAAACTTGCCGCTCAGCGACTCGCCGCCGCCGAGGATCAACAGCAAGCCACTCGCGATGGCGAGTTGCGTGCGCATTGGAAATGCGGCGGGTACCGATTGCCATTGCATTGCGAAGTCATGGAACCAGATGCTCACGGCACCCAGCAGGATCGCGCCGATTGCGAACGGCAACGCGTTGGGATTCATGGAGAGCCTCCAGGAACGGGACCAAGGCGTGACGGAGTGTACGCCTCTCCGCGGCGATGGGATGCGCGGGCGATTTTGCTGCGGGTGCTCGTGGACGAGCCTTTTCGAAGTGCGGGTTCCCGAGTGGCACGGTCTTGGGATACCCTGCGAGCCAATTTGAAGCCCACGACGCGCACTGCCTCGCCGAAATGCGGCAGTGCTTCGAGACCGCGGTGGATCGCGTCGTGAAAAGAGCATGGACACCGGAGTCCGCCCACCGCACGGGATAAAGCAGCGATCGTGCCCCAGAAGATGAGCAATCAGAATTACGACGCCATCGTCGTAGGCGCCGGCCACAACGGCCTGACCAACGCCACGTACCTGGCCCGCTCCGGGCTCAAGGTGCTGCTGCTCGAGAAAAACCCGTGGATCGGCGGCGCCGCGGTGAGCCGGGAAATCGAGCCGGGCTGGACGTACTCCAACTGCTCCTACGTCTGCAGCCTGCTGCGTCCCGAGATCTTCCGCGACCTGGAACTGGCGCGGCACGGCCTGCAGGTGGTGCCCTACGGCGGCGGCGCCACCATCACTTCCAGCGGCGACGTCCTCGGCAGCTACGCCGACCACGAGTTGAAGCGCCGCGAATTTGCGCGCCACAACGCGCATGACGGCGACGCCTACGACCGCTACTCGACCGAAGTGATGCGCCAGTGCAAATTCATCCGGCCGCTGCTGCTGCGCACGCCTCCGGACCCGACTTCGCTGCGGCCGCGCGACCTCAAAGAGATGATCTTCCTGTCGAAGGAGTTCAAGAAACTCGGCGAGCAGGTGATCTACGACACGATCCGCTTCTACTCGATGAGCATCGCGGACTACCTGGGTGAGTTCTTCGACTCGGACTTGATCAAGGCCGCCCTGTCGGGCAGCGGCATCATCGGTACGGCGCTCGGACCTTATTCGCCCGGCACGGCCTATGTGCTGCTGCATCACTACATGGGCGACGTGGACGGATCGATCGGTTCGTGGGGTTTCGCGCGCGGCGGCATGGGCGCGGTATCGAAGGCGCTGGCGAACGCGTACAAGTCCTTCGGTGGCGAAACCGTCACCGATGCCGACGTGACGCAGGAAATTCCGGGAGACCGTCGCGCGCAGAACTTCAAGATCCGCGGTTCCTCGGGCAAGTTGAACATCGCGCTCGACGGTCTCCCGGAATTTCCGGCATTGGGCAAGGACAACCCGCTGCGCTTCGGCGACCTGCACTTCCTCGATTCGCTGGCCAAGGTGGAGCGCGCCTACGACGACTGGAAGAACGGTACCTGGTCGAAAGAGCCGTACCTCGACCTGCTGATTCCCTCGATGACCGATCCGACGATGGCGCCGGCCGGCAAACACTGGATGAGCGTGTTCGTGCAGTACGTGCCGGCGAAGATCCACGGCCGCGACTGGACCGACGAGGATCGCAACGCCTTCAAGAACAACGTGCTCGACATGATCGGGCGCTACAGCCCCAACTTCAAATCATTGATTCGCCACGTCGAAGTGCGCACCCCGGACGTCATCGAGAACGAGACGGGTCTCACCGAGGGCAACATCTTCCAGGGCGATCTCTCGCTCGACCAGATGTTGTTCAACCGGCCGTTTCCCGGCTTCGCGCAGTACCGTGGCCCGACCAAGGGCTTCTACATGTGCGGCTCGGGCACACATCCCGGTGGCGGCGTGATGGCGGCGCCGGGTGCGAACGCGGCGCGCGAAATCCTGCACGACCTGAGACGTCCGAACCTGGTTCCCGAGGGCTGGCGCGATGACTGAAGCCGGCAACGTCATCATCATTGGCGCTGGCCACAATGGCCTGGCGTGCGCGGCCTATCTGGCCAAGGCGGGCAAGCGCGTCACGGTGCTCGAAGCCGCGGCCCAGGTTGGCGGCGCGGCGGTGACGCGCGAGTTCGCGCCGGGCTTCAGGGTTTCGGCCTGCGCGCACCTGTCCTATCTACTGGATGCGCGCATCGCGAAAGAACTGGACCTCGCGCGCCATGGTCTCGCGTCGGCCCGCGAGAATCTCAAGACCGTCGCACTGCAGCGCGCGGATGATCATCTGGTGTTGGTCGGCGGCAGTGTCGAAGCCGGCCGCGTGAGCGAAGCGGATCGCGCCGCGCTGGCCACACATCACAAGACGATGCTCAAGTTCGCGCGCGTGCTCGGCAAACAGCACAATCGCATTCCGCCGCGACTGCTCGGCGGCGGACGTTCCGATTTCATCGGTGCGGCGCTGCTCGGCCTCGACATCCGCCGTCTCGGCCGCGACGACATGCGCGAATTTCTGCGCATCGCGGGCATCAACATCTTCGACGTCGTCGAAGAGTCCTTCGAGTCGCCGGCGCTGAAGGCCGCGCTGGCCTTCGATGCCGTGCTCGGCACCAACCTCTCGCCGCGTGCCAACAATTCCATGCTCGCGCTGCTGCATCGGCTCTCGGGCCAGGCGAACGGCACCACGGGGGGTACCTCGGTGCCGGTGGGTGGCATGGGCGCCGTCAGTGAAGCGTTTGCCAGGGCGGCCACGGCCGCGGGCGCGACCATTCGTCTCTCCGCGCCGGTGAAAAACATCAGGCTCAACGGCGATCGTGTCGACGGAGTCGTGCTCGAAAGCGGTGAAGCGCT
>Ga0193752_1001916_pt1 | contig 16542 bp, 19 predicted proteins | sample H1c1metaG_FD_144924 | JGI IMG/M metagenome (GOLD analysis project Ga0193752, IMG submission 144924) | Soil microbial communities from a riparian zone of the East river system, Colorado, United States - H1c1 | ecosystem: Environmental > Terrestrial > Soil > Riparian zone | place: USA: East River... | reverse complement strand
AGAAGGAGGAAAAAGCGAAGACCAGTGTGTTCGTCGTAGTCGACGGCAAGGCAACCAAGCGCAACGTAGAAACCGGCGGCGCCGACGACGAGTACATCGAGATAACCAAGGGGCTGAAGGCCGACGAAGTCATCGTCGTGGGCCCGTCCAAAACCTTGAATTTCCTACGCGACGGTGAACGAGTCGCGGCGACAGCGAAGGAGGACGCCGCTTCGAAAGAGGGCGCCTCCTCGCCTAAGCAACCGGCGACCGTCGCCAGCAAATAGCCAGGGATATAGATCGCCATCACCATGATCGAACTGCGCAACATCGGCAAGACCTACAAGCTGGGCAATAATGAGTTCGCCGCGCTCGTCGATATCAACTTGCATATCGCACGCAATGAATTCGTCGCGCTAACGGGCCCGTCCGGCTCCGGCAAATCCACGATGATGAATTTGCTCGGCTGCCTAGATGTGCCCACAACCGGCACGTACTCGTTGGACGGCGAAGCAGTCGCCGGCCTCGACGAAGATCAATTGGCCAGCGTGCGCAATCGCAAGATCGGGTTCATATTCCAAAGCTTCTATCTAATGCCACGTGCAAGCACCCTGGATAACGTTGCGCAGCCGTTGATTTATCGCGGCCTGTCGCCAGCAGTACGCCAAGCACGCGCCGCCGAGGCGCTGACTCGTGTCGGACTCGAACATCGGCTCTTGCACAAACCCAACGAATTATCCGGCGGACAACGACAGCGAGTGGCTGTCGCTAGAGCACTCGTGGGACGACCGGAAGTTTTGTTGGCCGATGAGCCGACCGGCAACTTGGACAGCAAAACCGCGAAGGAAATCTTGGGTCTATTCTCGGAACTGCACGCCGATGGTATCACCGTCATCATCGTAACCCACGACCCCACTGTGGCTGCACATTGCCATCGCGTCGTGCGCTTGCATGACGGCAGGATTGCAGAGGATCGCCGGCAAGCAGGAACTCCAACCTCCTCTCACGAAGTTACAAACGTGGGCGAGGGAGCAATTTCAAGATGACGCCTCTTTCTTCGAACGCTCCGCCCTCTCCCCTCAAGATCCAGGAAGCAAACGCGAGCAGCAGCGCCTCAGCTTTTCTGTATGCATTGCAGGAATGCCTACGCTCCGCGCTCAGCAGCATTCGCGCGCACGGGTTGCGCAGCTTTCTCACGATGCTCGGCATCATCATCGGCGTCGGTTCCGTCATTTGCGTCATTTCTTTGTTGCAGGGACTGACCGATTCTGTGATGAACGAGTTCCAAGGGATGGGGGCCAATACCTTGGTCGTCGTGCCTGTCACGTCTCGCGAGGATTACCTGCGCGGTAAATACAATCGCTTGAAGACCGCAGATGTAGAGATGCTGGCGTATCGCGTCGATGGAATTTCCAATGTCACGCCCATGATGTCGCCGCGGTTTGGCGGCGGCGTCCGTAATGGAGATAACGCGGCGGCAGCGCAGATTTACGCGACGACGCCCTACTACCAGTTCGTGCAGCAAGTTTTCCCGAAGCACGGCCGCTTCATCACCGCCAGCGATGACGCCACTCGACGACGAGTTGTCGTGCTCGGAGAACAAGCGCGTATCGATCTCAAACTTCCAGAGAATCCCGTCGGACAATTTATTCAGATCGGTCGTGAATGGTTCAAAGTTGTCGGAGTCATGGAACCGCGTGGCGGTGCAGCGGGAATGTTCGGGCAAAGCCCGGACAACTATGTCGTCATGCCTTATCAAACCGGCGTGACGCTTTCGGGGCAAGCCACGCCTCCCGACATCCAGATCCTGCTGACGGTCGACGATCTCGAGTCCGTCGAATCCACCAAGAGCCGCATTACTCAGATGCTGCGCCGGCAGCATAAAATAGATACTCGTCAGGACGATGACTTCCGTGTGGAGTCTTCCGAGTCGATGGCAAAAACCGTCGAGCGCATCTCCGGCATGATCACACTCGTCGTGTCGGCCGTCGTCGGCATTTCTCTGATCGTCGGTGGCGTCGGCATCATGAATATCATGCTGGTCTCCGTCACCGAACGTACTCGCGAGATCGGCATTGCCAAAGCATTGGGAGCGCCGCGTCGATTTATTCTGATGCAATTCTTGATCGAAGCCGTCGTCCTTGCGGTCATCGGCGGAATCATCGGGATTGCGTTTGGCTTTATGCTCGGCTTCGGCGCAGCCAGCGCCATCCCCAACTTCCCTTCGCCTGCAGTCCCTTGGTGGGCCATCGCCGGCGCCACAGGATTCTCGGCGCTGGTCGGCGTGCTATTCGGGATCCTCCCGGCTAGCAAAGCGGCCAATCTCACGCCGATAGATGCGCTGAGACACGAGTGAGAATCAGGCGCTAGGTGCTAGTTACTAGGCGCTAGTCGGAATGGCTAGCTGGCTGCGGGCCAGCTGGCTGGAATCTCAGAAGACCGGAAGACCGTGAGCTGCAGAGCCAGAGTAGCGCGGCGTGCCGCGCTGTAGCGGCTACCGACTACCGTCGAGTTTAGACGACAGAATGCTGGAGTTCGGAGTTCGCGAACCCTACTGGTAGCCAGTAGTCGGTAGCCGGTAGCCTCATGCAACTTTCATCAAGCACGACGCCCCGTCCGTGTTCTACCATCCAGGCGCTATGGCTTTGGATCGTCAATTTCTACTTCTGTTAAAAGACATCAACGGCAACTTGGATGCCGGTGTGTCATTGGCATCCGTGGCACGGCGTGTTGGGCAGTCGCGCTTTGGGGTGCACCGGCGCTTTCGACGCATCACGGGCGAGACGTTGAAGCAATACACGTTGCGATTGCAATTGGAGCGCGCCGCGGCTCGGCTCATTGCAACCGACGATTCGATTCTGACCATCGCCTTATCCAGCGGATTTTCCAGCCACGAAGTGTTTACGCGCGCGTTTCGACGGCAATTTGCCGCATCGCCCACCGTGTATCGAGATCGCGCTGCAACCTTTGGTTCCAAGTCTCAACGCCTGCGACATCTTGCGCTCACGAAGGCCATTGGACCTTGCGTGCGTTTCTTTCATGTTCCTACCTACAAAAACTTCCATCCGAGGCCCAAACCCATGCCCGTCGTCAGCATCTCTCGCAAAGAAGTGATCGCGCAGCCGATTCTGTTTATTCGTCGACGCATCGCGCCCAGTGAATTGAAGGAGACGCTCGGCGAGTGCTTCGGAATGCTATTCGGCCATGGCGCGAAATCCGGTTTGCCGATTGCGGGTTGGCCGTTGTGCCGCTATGTGAAGACGGGCATGGGTCTCTGGACCATCGAGCCGGGAATGCCGTTAGCCGCACCGGCTGCCAGTGAAGGCGAGATGCAAGCCGGTTCGTTGTATAGCGGCCCGGTGGCGCTCGGCATTCACGCGGGGCCGTACGAGAACCTGCCCGATACCAACGCGGCGATCGAACGTTGGATTGAAGCGAATGGCTATGCAGTGTCGGGTGAGCCCTGGGAGCAGTACGTGACGGATCCGGGCGAACATCCTGACTCTAAAGACTGGCGCACAGAAGTATATTGGCCGATCGACAAGTAGGCTGATCGGGACCCGTGATTCGTGATTCGTGATTCGTGATTCGTGATTCGTGATTCGTGATTCGTGATTCGTGATTCGTGATTCGTGATTCGTGATTCGTGATTTAGAATAGCGCGATCGCGCTCCTGTCTGGCTAACGACTAACCCCTAGCGACTTCCCCTAACGACTAACCCCTGCGCGCAGCGCCCATGACCACAGCCAAAGATATTCTCAAAGAACTCGAACCGTTAGGGTCGGAAGGTTATCGACGCATTCTCCGCAATCACGGCGGCCACGATCCGATGTTCGGCGTCAAGATTAGCGAGCTGCAGAAGATTCGTAAGCGCATCAAGACCGACTATCAGCTCGCGCTGGATTTGTTCGCTACCGGCAACTACGACGCCATGTATCTGGCCGGCTTGATCGCCGACGACGAGAAAATGACGAAGAAAGATTTGCAGAGCTGGGTGCACAGCGCAAAGTGCTCAGCCATCGCCGAATGCACTGTGGCGTGGGTGGCTGCGGAGGGTCCACATGGCTGGGACATGGCGCTCAAGTGGATTAATTCGAAACAGGAATCCGTGGCGGCAGCCGGCTGGTCCACGCTCAGTTGCTGGGTGGCGCTAGTTGACGACGGCGAGCTCAATCAAATAGTGCTCGCCAAGTTACTCAAGAACGTCGAGACGTCCCTTCACAAACAGCCGAACAGAGTTCGATCGGCGATGAACAACTTCATCATTTCGCTCGGCAGCTACGTCAAGCCGCTCACCGCTGCTGCAATCGAGGCTGGCAAAGGAATCGGCATCGTGATGGTCGACGTTGGCAGTACGGCTTGCAAGGTTCCCGACGCCGTCGAGGGCATCAAGAAGATCAAAGCCCGTGGTTCGCTTGGTAAGAAACGGAAGACTGTCAAATGCTAAGAACATTGCTTCTCGCTACGGCGATCGCTGCGCTGCAAATGATCATTGCGCAGCAGTCACTGGCTTTTGAGCCCACGTATATCGTCGACATGCGCGGTTTCAAAGTGGATTTCTCGCAAGCCAGCAACCGCGAAAGGAGACTCGTGTTCAACTCGCTTGACCAACAGTTAAAAATAGTCGAAAGGGCCAACGTGCCGCCGGCAGTGATGGATTTTTTCCGCAGCATTCCCATCCTGGTGGATCCCGTGCTGCAAACTACGAATGGCGCATATCTTTTATATGAAGGGCGCTGGATCGTACGGATGAAACCCACGGAGCTGCCCAGCAACCGGCCCATCGTGCTCCATGAACTCTTGCACGCGTATCACCATCAAGTGCTGAAGCAACCCACACCGCAAGTCGGACGAGCGTTCCAGCAGGCGCAGCGCGAAAAGATTTATCCGGAGAGCTATAACAGCGCGCATTTCATGGAAAACGGGAAAGAATTCTTTGCCGTCATCGGTTCGATATTTCTACACGGCAAAAAAATAGATCAACCACCCTTCGACTGTTCCATTCCAGCCAAGTCACAACCCGAGTTCATCGCCTTTCTGACCGAGCAGTTCGGGCCGCATCCCTGCCGTTGAAGTTAAGGGATTTCTTGAACAGTCAGATTGCGCGTCATGCGCACCGCATCTTCGAGTGCGCTGTAATACCGGTGAACGTGACCCGATTCGGTATAGCCCATCGAAAGATAGAATCGGCGCGCGTCGACATTGCCGGCGCGCAGTTCGAGATTGATCGTAAACGTACCGGCAACGATGGCCGACTCGTGCAACCAATCCAGCATCTGCCGGCCAAGACCGCGTCGGCGCACATGCGGTCGGACCGCCAGCAGATTCAAATGTGCGGAGGCATCGCCGAACTGCATGATCGCGAAGCCAACCAGCTCGTGCCCGGATCTCGCGCTCAGCACCGCGCACTCACGATGACGAATATGCCGCCCGACGCGATCGGCCGTCCAGGTGTGCGGCAAGCCGGACTCGATCAGCGCCGCCGACATACCGGCGATTTCCGCCGCGTCGCTGATTCTCGCGGGCTGCACTGTGCAGAGGTCATGCATAGGCTTGTTATCCGCCGAAATCCGGCGCAGCGCAAGGTACACGGTAAGCAAAACTAAATCGCCAGCCGCACTTTCGCTTCCAGGCCGCCGGCTGCCAAGTTCGAGAGCTGCAGACTGCCGCCCAGCGCTGTCGTCAGCTGCTGCGCAATGGCAAGGCCGAGGCCCGCACCGCCGCTTTGCCGATTGCGAGAATTCTCGACGCGATAGAACGGTTGAAGCACCGCGTCCAATTCATTGTCAGGAATGCCGGGACCGTTGTCGCGAACTGCAATATGGAGATGCGAACTGCCCGGCGCCCGCTCGGCGTGAATGGACACTTGATCGGCAAATTTCAAAGCGTTGTCGATCAGATTGATGACAATCCGCTTGAGGGCGACCGGCCGTGTCAGGATCGGCTGTTCAATCGTGCCGGCAAAAGCGATGCTGCGACCTGCATCCGTATAGTCGTAAACGATACTCTCGAGCAGCGCCTGGACATCGACACTGCGCTCAGACTCGTTGACTGCGTGGCGTCCGCGCGCGTATGCGATGCCCTCTTCGACCAGGCTCTGCATGGAATCGAGGTCGCCCAACAGTTTTGCGCGCAGAGCCGACTTCGACTCCTCCATCAACTCCGCACGCAATCGCATGCGAGTGATCGGCGTTTGTAAGTCATGGGAGATTGCCGCCAGCATTTGAATACGTTCAGCGATGTGCTGTTGAATGCGAACCTGCATTGCGTTGAAAGCGATTGCCGCACGTTGAACTTCGACAGGTCCGTGCGGCTCCATCGCCGGCGAGCCTTCAAGCCGCAAGCGATCTGCGGCCACCGCAAGATCAGTCAACGGCCGCGTCGCAAGTCTGACTGCCCACGCCGCGCAGCCAAGCAGGACGACGAGCTGCAAACCCACCATCCACCAGATCCAAAACGGAAGCGGCATGCCATTGGGAGCAAGATGAATCGCCAGCGGCGTGCCATCGCCAAGCGTCAGGTGTATCGCGAAATCGCTCGATCCGGATTCAATCGAAGGCGATAATACGTAGCGGCCTTCAAGTTCGGTACGCAATGACGCAAGCACTTGATTGACGAGGGCGCTATTGCCAGGCGATGCGCTACTCGCAACACTGCTTGCATGAGCCCCAGTCAGCTCGTATCGATAGTTACGCCGTTCGAGTTTCGCGAGCCACTCCGGCCTCTCTGCCGGCGCGACACGCTCGAGAACGGCAACGCCACTCGCGATGTCCTTCGAGAGATAACGCAGCATCATCGAAAGAGTCGATTGCGAGCGCTCGTAAAACACGAGCGTAAATGAAGCCGCATAGGCCGCGAGCACGCCGACCAACAGGATTAATGCGATACGGCCGAAAAGGGAAGACGGCCACCAAGTCGACCCGGTTTCTCGCTTCATGGCAAATCCGATGTGACCAAACTCGACAGCACGTAGCCCTCGCTGCGAACTGTTTTGATGAATCGCGGTTCGCGAGCGTCGTCCCGCAATCGCTGCCGCAAACGGCTGATTTGGAGATCGATGGATCGATCGAACGGATCAGTGTCGCGACCCTGGGTGAGATTCAACAGCTGGTCTCGAGACAAAACCCGTTGCGGGTGATCGAGAAAGACATGTAATAGTCGATACTCGGCGCCGCTCAGCGACACCACCGTCCCTTGCGCGTCGAGCAGATGCCGTGCACTCAAGTCCAAGCGCCATTCTCCAAAAACAAGTTGGCCGCCGGCTGGTTGCCCGCCACTCATCGGGCGGAGCAGGTTGGGCGGCAGCATACGGGTCCGGCGCAGAACCGCCTTGATGCGCGCCAGCAATTCCCGGGGCGCAAATGGCTTCGTCAGATAATCGTCGGCGCCCATCTCGAGCCCGACGATGCGGTCCGTTTCATCGCTGCGCGCCGTCAACATTAGAATCGGTATCGCGTGCGTGACGCCGCTGCGTAGTTGCCTGCACAACGTCAAGCCGTCTTCGCCCGGCAGCATCAGATCGAGCACGATCAAATCGGGTATAGGTTCGAGCGCAGCTCGCATCTGTCGGCCATTGGCAGCCAACGAGACACGATAGCCATTTTTCTCCAGGTACTGGCCCAGCAGCTCGCGGATGTCACGGTCGTCATCGACGATGAGAAGGGTATCAGGCTTGTCCATGCAGACCTTATAGACCAATTCGAGGAAGGCGCCCGGCGGAGATTTGTATCGCTTTGTATCTGGCTGCCCACCCGATACAAAACCCAGACTGTCGCGACGAATGCCACATAGTCGCGATACATACGTACGGTGTAGTGCCCACTCATCGACTCCGGAGGCAATTCATGACAGCTCGACTTTCCTTGTTCGGAACAACCTTTGTAGCGCTCATGGCAACCACGTTCGTAGGCCCGAGCGACGCCGCTGAACCTGTAAGAGCAATGACCGACTTCGGGCGCTGGCTGACGGAAAGCGGCAACCTTGAGGTCGATATTGGGCAATGCACCACCCAGCCGACCGACACGACGCTGTGCGGCACTGTGACCAGGGTGCTGTCGGATCGATCGATGAGCAATCCAAAAGTCGCGATGAAGGACTCGCAACCCATTCTGGGCAAGCAGTTACTGAGCGGCTTCGTCGAATCTGGCGCCAACGAATGGCAGGGAAAGATCTTCAATCGAGAGAATGGCAAAACGTACGACTGTCGCATCAAACGCCTGACGCCCGATCGCATCGAAGTGAAGCCCTACATTTTTCTCCCCATCATCGGCTCAGCGCAAGTTTGGTCTCGGATTGAGAAACCAAAGAGTTCGCCATGAAGAACAGGCTCCGCAGCCGGTGGGCAATGATAGTGGGCGTTCTCATCACCGCGTTAGGGACAGCCATCGTCTATTACCAAACACCGCTGGGCCGTGCGCAGGCTGAATCGCGTCGCCTGAGTGTGGCTCCGGAGTTCAGCGGCATCGATCGTTGGTTCAATTCAACTCCCATCGAGCTCAAGCAATTGCGCGGCAGTGTTGTACTGGTGGAGTTTTGGATGTTCGCCTGCAGCAATTGCATTCGTAGCATTCCTCATGTCGTGAAGTGGCATGAGACCTACAAGGATCGCGGCTTGACTGTCATCGGCGTGCATACTCCGGAATTCGATTTCGAGCACGCCGGCGATGCCGTGCAAGCGGCGATCGCGCGATTGAAGATTCCGTATCCTGTTGCGCAGGACAACGACTATGAAACGTGGAACGCGTATGGCAACGAGTACTGGCCGGCTCTCTACTTAATCGACGCCCAGGGCCGGGTGCGCTTCAAGCACTATGGCGAAGGTCACTACGCGCTCGTCGAAGCGGAAATCGAAAGCGCTTTGGCGGATCTCGATTAGGCGTCTATTTTCTCTACGTCGATCTTCGCTGCCTCAATTTTCTCTGGCCGCTTGTCGCTGGCAGTTGCCACCACATGCAAGAGAGTGCCGCCGAGCGCGAGATAGTTGGCAATCCCACAGAACTGCCGACTTAGATTATTGGCGGGTGATTCGACAAAAAAGCCGATCAAGATCAGTGGCAGCCCCGCCAACAATGCAACGCTTGCGACCGTCTGGACAATTCGGGGGCCGCGCTGTGCCGCGGAGACGAAGTAAAAGCCCACGACCAGATTGAGCAGTGCCGACCACATCAAATAAAGATGCGACGTGCGGTACAGCAAGCGCGGGCCGTCCGGGAGCTCCGCTAGTCCTCGCAGTACGATCGACATGTATTGCCCGGTGAGCACAAAGATGACGAGTCCCGCGATTCCCGCGAGCAGATGGATGGATTTGAGAGGCTGCATGCTGCGGATAGTAGCGGAGAGAGCAAACGTCCGCACTTCGCGAGGAAAGTCGCAGCCATCTGGTCAGCCTACCAGTTAGCCAGTCGGCCTCTAGAGTGGAGGCCACTTCTCGAAACCAAGCGCTTCGAAGCGCCCCTCTCTCAATGAAGCGACTCGCGACCGCAGCTGCTCTTCGCGATCCTTGCTGAGCGGATGCGACGATATAAGGGCTACCGGCGCATCGGCAGCTTTCTCACTCATTGTACGGAACAACGCGGGTAAGCCGCTGGGATCGATGCCGGCAACCACCAGCGCGTCGAATCCTTTTTTATCCGCTTCCCTTTCATCGTCGCGCGAGAATTTCAGCGAGGTCAATTGCATGGCTGCCTGACCCGTCATCGTACTTCCTAGGTCGCCGGTTACGAACATCCATAGCCCACGCAAGCCGAGATCTTTGATCACGCCTCGGATGGAGTGCCTCAACTCGACATGCTGAACTTCATGGGCAAGCACTCCGGCCAGTTCTTCCGGCGTCTTGGTTGCGGCAATGAGACCGGTATAGACAACGATGACGCCGCCCGGCATTGCAAACGCATTGAGGGTCGGGTCGTCGGTGATATGGATGTCGTAGGTATACCGCGAGCCCTTCGTCAGCTTGCCTACGATTGATTGCACCGCGTCGAACGCCGGTCCTTCGTCTTTGAGCTTGAGCGATCCGCTCATGCCGGCAAAAGCTTGGCGGCCCAAATTCATTTCTTGTTCGACGGGAATACGATCCGCAACCCAACCGGCGATCGTGCTGGCATTGAGGATCAACAACAAGAGCACAATCGCCGGCAACAAGATGAACAGCGCGAGCACTGTCCATCCGATTTTGCGGCCGAGAGACGCGCGTTGTTGATTGGCATGAAATGCTTGAGCTTTCTGCGTACCGGCCAATGAGGGCATCGCCAGCAAGCGCCGCGCCGCCTCGTGATCGAGGACATGCGCGGCCCAAGTTTCGCCGCCGTCTTGCCACGAGATTTCGACGCCTGGTTTCTCGAAGCCAATCTTACGCAGCGCGATTGATGCGACGTCCACGCGTTGCGCGTGACCCTGCGCCGAAACTTCGACACCCAGCGACGAGAGGACTAGCGTGCCTTGCACACCGCCTGGCGCAAGCCCCGGACCAAACACCAGCGCGGTGAATTCTTCTCCCATAGTCGATCAGCGACGAGTCGACGACTAGCTGTTATCGCCGTCGAGCAAGCCGCCCAGGCCACCGAGGATCGACCCCTCTCCGACTCGGCGTCCCCCGGCAGCGGGCGCTGCGCGGACGATACGATTCGCCAAGCGCGAGAGCGGCAACGATTGCACCCACACGCGACCTGGGCCGCGTAACGTGGCAAAGAATAATCCCTCACCGCCGAACAGCGCGGTCTTCAGTTTGCCGACGTATTGAATCTCGAAGTCGACGCTAGGTTGAAAGCCCACCACGCAGCCGGTGTCGACGCGCAGGACTTCGCCTGGCTTGAGATCGCGTACCGCGAGCGTGCCGCCTGCATGGACGAACACCATGCCGTCGCCTTCTAGCTTTTGCATGATGAAGCCTTCGCCGCCGAACAAACCAACGCCGATCTTTTGATTGATCGCAATCCCTAATGACACGCCGCGCGCGGCACAAAGGAAGCTGTCTTTTTGACAGATCAGTGTGCCGCCGATTTCCGGCAGTTTGATGGGCACGATATGGCCCGGATAAGGCGCTGAGAAAGCGACCCGGCGCTTCTGCTGCGCTTCATTGTGATAAATCGTCGTGAACAAGGACTCGCCCGTGAGCAATCGTTTGCCCGCACCCATGAGCTTGCCCATCAGGCCGCTTTGCTGCGCCTGGCTCGATCCATCGCCGAAGATGGTGTCCATCTCGATGCCGTCCTGCATCATCATCATGGCGCCGGCTTCGCCGATGGCGGCTTCGCCCGGATCGAGCTCGATCTCTATGTATTGAATGTCGTCGCCGAAAATCTCGTAATCGATTACGTCCATCGCCATGGCGGGCTTCTCCGAACAAAGGGGCCAGAATGAATTGGGACAAGTGGCGTCAGTATATCGGCCGCCTACGGCCGTCACGACTTTCGTGACGAACGGTCAAATCCGTGCGGGGTCTGTGACTGCAGACGTCTCGATCGGTTCTTCTATCGTATCCGACTCGAACAGACGGTCCAATTCCTGGGCGACTTGATGTGCGCTTTGAATCAGCTTTTGCTCATCGCCGCGGATATCCAATTGCGTACGCAGAATGCGTTCATCGACGTTGCGGAATTTCTGGACGCTGTCCAGGGCATCGCCACGCGAAAAGCCCAATGTCTCTAGCAAATGCTGCGAGAGCTCGAGACTGGAGAAATACGTTTCGCGAACGATATAGCGAACGCCGAGCTCCATGAGTCGCAACGCGTGTTGACGATTACGAGCACGAGCCAGGATTTTTGCCTTCGGAAAATGCTTGATCACGAGCTCCGCGGTGCGGATGGAGCCTTCAACGTCGCCGGTCGACAGCACAATAATTTCAGCGCGAGCAGCGCCGGCGGCCTGCAGCAATTCCAGGCGTGATGCATCGCCGTAGTACACCGTGCTGCCGAAGCGTCGCAGCGTCTCAACTTGCTCGGCATCGTCTTCCAACGCTGTAAATGGGATCTTTCGCATGCGCAGAATACGGATGATGATTTGACCAAAGCGGCCCACACCCGCGACGACGACGCGGCTGTCGTTGGATTCGATGGTGTCGTAGGCCGGTTTGCTGTTCTTTTGCAAGCGCGGCTCGATGACCCGGGCCTGCAGATTCATCAATAGCGGGCTGATGACCATAGATGCCGTCACGACGATGACGAGCAGATCGGCGAGCGATTGATCCATCACCCCGTAGCTCACGGCGAGTGCGAATAGCACGAACCCGAATTCACCCGCCTGCGGCAGAGCGAACGCCAAGCCACGCACATTCTCGCCTTGATGCCCCGTCAGTCGACCGACCAGCCATAGCAGCGCGAATTTTCCGCCAATCAGACCTACGACCAGCAACAAAACCTTGCCAGGTTGATCCGCAAGCAATCCCAAGTTGGCCGTCATGCCGACAGAAATAAAGAACAAGCCGAGCAGCAGACCTTTGAATGGTTCGATATCTGCTTCCAGTTCGTGCCGATACTCGCTATCGGCCAACAGCAGCCCGGCGAAGAACGCTCCCAACGCCATTGAAAGCCCAACGGCGCTCACCAAAAGCGATGTCCCAATGACGACCAGCAAGGCTGCCGCCGTGAAAGCTTCTCGCACTTTGGTCTTGGCGACGACTCGAAGCACCGGACGCAACACGTATCGACCTGCCAGCACGAGCGCGCCGAGAACAGCCGCGCCTTTTAAGACGGCGACGATGCTGCTGCTTAAGGTGCTGTCGCCTGCTTGACTGCCAAGCATCGGCAAAATGGCGAGGACCGGCATCACTGCGATATCTTGAAACAGCAAAATCGCGAAGCTCGAGCGACCATGTTGTGTGTTGAGCTGATCGCGCTCCGCCAACAGCTGCAGCACCAAGGGTGTCGATGACAGCGACAGCGCAAAACCAACGACTATGGCAGTGTTCGTCGGCAGTCCCAATCCATAAGCGACCAAGGCAAACACCGCCGTAGTCAGCACGACTTGCATCAACCCCAAGCCAAAAATGGAGCGCCGCATTGCTTGCAATCGTGAAGGCTGCAATTCGAGGCCAATCACGAACAACAGCAGCACCACGCCAAACTCGGCGGTTTCCTGCACGCCATGCGTATCGGAGATGAGCGCCAGTCCCCAAGGACCGATGACCATGCCGGCAGCTAGGTAGCCGAGTACTGAACTCAACCGAAACCGCCGGAACAGTGGTATCGCGATGACGGTGGACGCCAAGAGCACGCCAATTTGCGGGAGGAGGGTCATGACAAAGGCCTTTGGAGGGGAGTCAGCTTATCGTAGCAATTTAGGTACCAGGAGCTAGACTTTAGTATTTGGTGCAAACGTTTGCGGTCGTATGCCCATTCAGCAATACGAGCCATTCCGGATGCTGGACACCTGCCAAGGGAATAGTCTGGTTAAATCTCGTCTACATCGCGGCAGCGAAGCGCCCATGGAACCCAATCGCAAGCACTCGAAGGCGATGCTCATCGTCGCAACGTTCTACCTTGCATTCAGTCCCCTTTTCGCCTTTGCGCAAGCCTCAGCAGACGTTCAAAGTGAATTCCAGCATTGGGTCAATGCCTCTCTGCACCCATAGCAGATGGGGCATTCGAATCCTCCACCCGCGACCTGCAGCCGCTGCGATGAATGATCGGAAATTCCAGAATTGTCGCAGTCAGCGAAGCGGTACATGCGGCCAGACAACCGCTCGAGTTTCGGAATCGACTGATCAAGTACTTGGTTGAGGAAATGGGCTTCACGGCCATCGCTCTTGAATCTGGAGTGGTCGAAGGCCGGCTTCTGAACGATTACGTGCGGCACGGCCAGCCCCTTGGTTACAAACTGCTACAACTTTTGACGGCATTGCGACAACACTCAGCGGCTGTCCACTTTAAAATGCACGCACCGACTTATTGAGAATCGCCATGCTCTTCATGAAATATGCTTCGTTCGCCGTGCTATCGCTAAGCTGTTTGAGCTGCACTGAGGACGACGGACCGATTGGTGAGAATCCCTGTAGCACCTTCGAGACCACGCTCGCAATCAGCGACTCGATGAGCCAACCGGCAACCACTTTCAACGTCGGCGAAGACATTGTCTTCAGCATGAAGATCAAGAACACGACGAATGCGCCCGCGACGCTGACAGCCTCATCGAGTTGCACGGCTGTGGTATTTGAAGTCATCGACGCGAGCAAGCAACGGCAATGGGGCAGCGCCGATGGGATTGCTTGCATTCAAGCGCTACAACCGCGGACCTATGCTCCGCTGGAAAGCGTGACCTACGCGAGCACATGGAAACAGAAAAACACTGGCAATACGCAAGTGCCGGCCGGCACGTATCACGTCAATGCGGATGTGGGTCAGTCTATGACGAACATCAAAGGCAACGAGTTCCTTTGCCGCGCGGAGCTCAGCAAGAACAAGAACTTTGTAATTCAGTAGCTCAGATTGGCTACAGCTAGCAGGCTGCGGGCTACCGGTTAAAATTAGAAAAAGGGATCGGATTTCGAGGCCTGAAGGCCTTAGCCAGATTGTTCAGCTCTGACCTGTGGCCTGTAGCCTGTGGCCTGTAGCCTTTTTACTTGAGCGCGCGATTGACGGCTTCGACTAAGCGATCGGGCAGAAAGGGTTTCACGATCCAACCGGTGGCGCCGGCGCCTTTACCCTCGTGACGGCGGACCAAATCGGATTCTGTGGTCAGCATCAAAATCGGAACGGATTTGTAAGCTTGCGTCGCTCGCAACTGGCGAATCAATTCGATGCCGTCCATGTTCGGCATATTCACATCGGCCAATACCAAGTCATAGGTACCGCCCTGGGCCATCTTCAGCGCTTCAACGCCATCCTTTGCTTGCGACACTTCGAAACCGCCGAGTTCAAGCGCCAGCTTGACCACCTCGCGAATCGAAGGCGAATCGTCTACGGATAAAATGTGTTTCATGCGACATCCTCCGCTGGGCGCAAGGAATGGGGTGTGAGTGATAGCTTCGAATCGAGCAGGGACATGAACAATGAGCTCCGACTGACTGCATAAGACTTTCCCCTATCCACAGAAAAGAGGCCTGCGTCTCGGGAAATCGAACTGATGAATGTGTCGGCAGCGATGGGAATTACTATACCCCGCCACTTCGAATGCGACCGTACATAGGTCAACAAATCAGCGCTTGAGCGGGCCGCGTTTCACGGAAAACGAAGCGCCTTCCCCATCGGACCGGAATTTCCGCCATCGGGAAAAAATCCAGCTCACGCTTCCACTTCGATACGCAGACCACCGTACGCATACCGTGAACCATTCGGCATTGGCAACACTCGGGTGCCGACCGCAGTGAGAGGGGTGTTTCAGCGTAATAGCCGCCAAAATGCTCGGTTCAGCGCGTCCTAGAATGCGCCCTGGACCGTCCTGGTCCTATTCTTCCTGATCGTCATTAGGCCGCGACGCAGAGAGTTACTTACCTTCCGTCATCACCTTGAAGCTAGTGGCGAAGTAAGGCGTTTCAGCGAGGCAAGTGCTAGGCACGCCGCGATGTTCGTTGTAGTGGAGCTGCAATTTCTGTCCGACCGCAGCGAACAATTGCTGTGCGACTGCTTCGTCGCGCGTGCTGAAATACCAAATTTCCGGCGCCACCGCCACGCCGCCGGTGACATAGAGCGCTAATTCGCCTTCGTAGGTCTTGCAGATCCACCCCTTCTTTGAGAATTTCTGCAGAACGCCTGCGCGCTCGCCTTCGGAATACGACCAGGAAAGCGTAAACCACGTCCAAAGGGCTACGCCGGCAACGGCGATCAGCACCGTGATGGCTGTGATCTTGCCGACTCGACCGCTCACTGTGCTTGCCATGTCTTATTCCTAAGCGTTTGCCGTTTGCTTACCGATTTGCGTAGCGCTGCATTATGGCGGAGTCGCCATCAACTCCTCAATCACGCTGACCGGAGCATTGCCGAAGCTCAAAAATCGCTCGTGAAAGCGCTTCAGATCGAATGCCGATCCACGCGTACGTTTCTGACGCTCGCGCAAATCGTAAATCGCCGAGTACCCGGCAAAATAGCTGACCAGCTGCACGCTGCTGAGTTGCACGCGACGCCATTTGGCGGACGCTTCCTCGGCCGATTGAAACGCTTGATGTACCAGCAATTGCCGCGCGTCGGCCTCGGACATACCCAGCACATGCACGCCATAATCGAGAATGGTGTTGCATACCGAGCGCAGATTCCATTTCGAATAGACGAGCCACATCTCCGCCGCATGATTGCCGTAGCCGGATTCGAGCATCATGCGCTCGCCATACACGGCCCACCCCTCCACCATCGCGCCGTTGCCGAAGATTGCTTTGATGCGACTCGGCGCTTTGTTGGCGTACACGAGTTGCGCGTAATGGCCTGGGATCGCTTCGTGAATATTCAGGATCGGCAACATCCAGCGGTTGTATTCGCGCAAGAGGCTTTCCGCGCGGTCGGCCGGTAATCCATCGAGCGGCGACACGTTGTAGTACGTGGGCGCGTCAGCATCGTAGGGCCCAGGGGCATCGATGCTGGCCATTGCGACACCGCGCTGATGCGCGGGCGTTGCGCGCACTTGGAGCGGTTTATCGG
>Ga0193752_1001915_pt1 | contig 16551 bp, 11 predicted proteins | sample H1c1metaG_FD_144924 | JGI IMG/M metagenome (GOLD analysis project Ga0193752, IMG submission 144924) | Soil microbial communities from a riparian zone of the East river system, Colorado, United States - H1c1 | ecosystem: Environmental > Terrestrial > Soil > Riparian zone | place: USA: East River... | reverse complement strand
CTCGACAACCCGAAGGCGAATATCGTGACGACAAACCTTGGCGTCGATTACGTCGGCAGCGCGAAAATCGGCGATTGCATCACCATTGAGCCGCGCGTCATTCGCGCGGGGAGTTCTCTCGCATTCTGCGACGCGCTGGTGAAAAGCGGCGAACGCTGTATCGCGCGGGCCAACGCCACTTTTAGCGTACGAGTGATCGACGCGCGCTAGACGCATTCATGGCCGACAAGCTGCCCACTCGCGATCGCATCCTACGCGCCGCGCGGCATTTATTTCAGCGACGCGGTTACTACGCCGTTGGCACCGCGGAGATACTCGAGGCAGCGCGAGCGCCGAAGGGCTCGATGTACCACCATTTTCCCGGCGGCAAGGAGCAAATCGCCGTCGCTGCCGTCGACAGCATTCGCGCAGACGTCACGACCATACTCCGGCAGCTGTCACAAGAGAATTATTCGGCAGCCGAGTCGATCCGCGCGCTCGCTAAAGGGATGGCGCAATGGCTCAAGGCTTCGCAATGGCGAGAAGGCACAATGCTGGCGTCGACAACCGTCGGATCAGTCCCGGATCTGCCCAAACTTCACACGTCCATTCGCAACGCATTCAGTGAGTGGCGAGATCACATTGCCGGTCAACTCGTGAAAGAAGGTTGGCGCAAACCGGCCGCTCACTCCATGGCACAAACACTTCTGGCCGGTATCGAAGGAGCCATGATGTTGGCGCGCATCGATCAAGACGAACGCATCGTCGTTCGAGTCGCGGACATTCTTGCGGGACTCATTGCGAAGGAAGCACCGACTTGAGTTTGAATTTTCCTGTAAAGGGGTGACAGGCGACGTGCGGGGTTGAGTTTGAGGTCCGGGGCGGCCACAATCGCCATCAATCGGCGGTAAACGTTTACATGGCCGGATTTGGCGCGTTTGTCGACCCACTTGAGCTATATAAAAACCGTGTCCGCCACCATCAAAGACATCGCCCGCGAAGCCCGCACGTCCGTCGCGACCGTTTCACGCGCGCTCAACGACACCGGCATCGTGACCCCGAAGCTCAAGCAGTCGATCCTGCAGATTGCGGCCCGTTTGAACTATGTGCCGCACAGCGGCGCCCGCAGCCTGATCATGCGTCGCACGGATACGATCGGGGTCGTCCTGCCTGATTTATACGGCGAATTCTTCTCGGAATTGATTCGCGGCATCGATCTGGCGGCCCGTTCGAGGCGCCTGCATCTATTGATCTCCACCACTCACGGCAGCGCGGAAGAGGCTGCGGGTGCAATTCGCGCCATGAGCGGTCGAGTCGATGGCCTGCTGCTCATGTCTCCTCACTTGGACAAACAATTGCTTCGCGATTGCGTGACCAACAATCTGCCGACGGTGCTCATCAACAGCGAGGCCGTCGCGAATGCGGTGGCGGCAATTTCCGTCGATCACTATGGCGGCGCGTTCGCGATGGTTCGGTATCTCGCATCGCTGGGTCATAAACGCATTGCGCATATCACAGGCCCTACGCCCAACTTCGATGCACAAGAACGTATTCGCGGGTACCGCGACGCCCTCAAAACATTTCGGCCCGGAGCCAGCGAGCAACTGATCGTAGGCGACTTCAACGAAGAATCGGGTTATCGCGCGGGCCGCGAGATCCTGACAAGACGGCAACCGCCGGAGGCAGTCTTCGCCGCCAATGACATGATGGCAATCGGCTGCCTCTATGCGCTCATGCAAGGCGGACTGCGAGTACCCGAGGACATAGCTGTCGCCGGATTCGACGATGTGCCATTAGCGCGGTTCGTCACTCCAGCGCTCACCACCGTCCGAGTCGATATCGCGGATTTGGGTGGCCGCGCCTTGGCGCGGCTCGCAGCAGCTGTCGAGTCGCGCGATGACTCTCGGCCCGCAACCGAGATCGTTCGCACGGAGTTAGTGATTCGGGCGTCGTGCGGATCGAGCGGTTCGCGCTCCGGTGCTGCAGCGCCGACCGTCAAGAAGCGACGGCCAAGCAAGTAGCGGCTGACGCCTTTGATCGCTTGTTTCGCCCCTGACTATCGGAGAGCGTTTTGAAATCGATCGCGCGTGTTCTGATACTGATGCTATGCGTGGCGATCGCAGCTTGCGATTCGCAGCAAGCTGCAACGCCTGCGGCGACGCCCCCACAAACTTCACAGTCTCCGGCACCTCTCGGTGACGACGCACTGTTAGAGGACCTTGAGCGCCGGACATTTCAATACTTCTGGGACACCGCTAATTCGGACAACGGACTCGTTCCTGATCGCTATCCCTCGCCTTCGTTCTCGAGTATCGCGGCCGTTGGCTTCGGGCTGACCGCCTACGTGATCGGTGCTGAACGTGGCTATATCACCCGTGAGCAAGCTCGTGATCGTACGCTCGTGACGCTGCGCTTCTTTGCCAACGCAAAACAAGGTGCGCAATCGACTGGCGTCTCAGGCCACCAAGGATTCTTTTATCACTTCATTGATATGAAGGATGGGCATCGCTATCGGGATACCGAGCTGTCGACCGTCGATACAGCATTGTTGCTGGGCGGCATGCTGACGTCGCAGTCCTATTTCGATCGAGCGGGCGAGGAGGAAATCGTCGCCCTCGTGGAAACAATTTATGGCCGCGTCGACTGGCGCTGGGCACAAGCGCGCGCACCGCTGATTGCTCATGGCTGGAAGCCCGAAGTCGGACATCTCAAATACGATTGGGATGGCTACAGTGAAGCCATGCTCGTCTACGTCTTAGCGCTTGCATCGCCCACGCATTCCGTTGCACCCGATGCCTGGAGCGCATGGACAAAGACCTATCCGCGCTCATGGGGAGAGTGGTACGGCCAGCAGCATTTGGGATTCGGCCCGCTGTTCGCTCATCAGTATTCGCACGTCTGGATCGACTTTCGCGGTATTCGCGATGAGTATATGCGCACGAAGGGATTCGACTATTTCGAGAACAGCCGACGCGCGGCGCTAGCACAACAAGCCTACGCAATCGCGAACCCCATGGGCTGGAAAGACTACTCGGCCGAGATTTGGGGACTGACCGCGAGCGACGGCCCGGCCGATACGATACTCGACTACAAAGGACAACAACGCCGCTTCTGGACCTATGCCGCACGCGGCGCGCCCTCGCCTCCTAGCTACGATGACGGCACCCTCGCGCCGACGGCCGCAGCGGGCTCGTTGCCGTTCGCCCCCGAAATCGTGCTGCCAACATTGCAGGCCATGCATCGACGCTATGGTGCGGCGATTTACGGCCAATACGGTTTCATCGACTCCTTCAATCCCAGTTTTCAATTCGATGTGCCGGTCCAACACGGCCGTCGCATTGGCGCGCAAGGCTGGGTGAACGGCGACTATCTCGGGATCGACCAGGGACCCATCGTCGCAATGATCGAAAACCATCGAAGCGAGTTGGTCTGGAAGCTCCTTCGCAAAAACGCGCACATTCGACGCGGCTTAAGACGCGCAGGCTTCACCGGGGGATGGTTGGCGGAAGTGCCGACCACTGCAACCGCCCCCGTCAAGCGTTGATCGCATCCAAATCAACTATGCAACGCCGTCGCTTTCTGCAATCCACGTTGGCGCTTGGCGCGTTGGCGAGCGGGTGCAGCAAGGATCGCGGTCGCGAGGAACTAACTTTTTGGTCCATCGGGCGCGAAGCCGATCGCATCGGCACGCTTTTTCAAGAATTCGAACGACGCAATCCCGGCATCCGCATCAACCTCGAAAAATTGCCGTGGACAGCAGCCCATCAAAAACTCTTAACGGCCTTCGCCGGCAACTCCCTGCCCGATGTCTTTCAGCTCGGCAACACCTGGCTACCGGAATTTGTCGAGCTCGGCGCGCTCGCGCCGCTCGATCCGTATATCGCGCGGTCGTCTGCCATCAAGCACGACGATTATTTTCCGGGCATCTGGAACACCAATGTGATGCGGGAACAGGTGTATGGCCTACCGTGGTACGTCGACACTCGCCTGCTCTTTTACAGAAAGGATCTGCTTGCGCAAGCAGGCTTCGCGGCCCCACCTACGACCTGGGGCGAGTGGTCGACCATGCTGGGAGCCATCAAGCAGCTAGTGGGCAAAGACCAGTATTCGATTATTCTGCCACTCAACGAATTCGAGCCGATGTTGAATCTCGCCATTCAGCAGCCGGACCCTTTGCTTCGCGATGGCGATCGCTACGGTAATTTTCGCAGCGCAGGCTTTCGACAAACGATGCAGTTCTATCACGAATGCTTCGTCAATCGTTGGGCCCCGACGATGACGAATACGCAGGTCTCGAATGTATGGGACGAATTCGGCAATGGCCTGTTCTCTTTCTACATTTCCGGGCCTTGGAACATCGTCGAGTTCCAGAAGCGCCTACCCGTCCGATTAAAGGATGCCTGGATGACGGCACCGATGCCAGGACCTACTGGACCTGGCGCGTCGATCGCCGGGGGCTCGAGCTTGGTGCTGTCTCGAGATGCGGTTCAGCGTGAGGCGGCTTGGAAGCTAATAGAATTTTTCTCGACGCCAGAGATTCAGATCGAGTATCACGCATTAACGGGCAACATGCCGCCGCGTCGATCGAGCTGGAGCAACGAGCTGTCTGCGGACATTTACTCGCAAGCTTTTAGAACACAGCTAGAGCGCGTGCGTAGCACACCGAAAGTCCCTGAATGGGAGCGCATTGCGACGGAGGTGCGCATTTCCTCCGAGCAAGTAGCCGTAGCAAACAAAGACGTCGCCATCGCGTGTACAGAGTTGGACCAACGAGTCGACGCGATTCTCGAAAAGCGACGTTCGGTGTTGGCGAAGCGAGGGCAGTCATGACAGGAGGCAGAGGCACTCGCGCGTCTTTAGCGGGCTGGCTCTTCATTGGGCCCGCCATGCTGGTGTTGGGTGTGTTCTTTTTCCTGCCGACGCTGGCCGCCCTGCTCATGAGCATGACGGACTACGATCTCTACGCGCTCGGCGATCTTGCCAACCTCCGCTTCATCGCCTTCGACAACTACACGGCGCTCATGCGCGACCCGCGGTTTTGGCAGGCACTCGGCAACACAATCTACTTCGTGGCATTAGGCGTACCTCTGTCTATCGGACTTTCGCTTGGCACGGCACTGCTGCTCACTTCTCGGCTGACGCGCTGGCGAACCTTCTTTCGCGTGTCACTGTTTGCGCCCGTAGTGACCACGTTGGTGGCCGTCGCTCTGGTCTGGCGCTACGTCTTTCATACCCGATACGGCCTTTTGAACTACGGCTTGACCAGCGCTGGCTTCGAACCTATCGACTGGCTCGGCGACCCTCATTGGGCGATGCCCTCAATCGTCCTGCTCGCCGTGTGGAAAGGCTTCGGCTACAACATGATCATTTTCATCGCGGCTCTGCACAGCATTCCGCAAGAACTCTATGAGGCGGCGCGGATGGATGGCGCCTCGAGATGGCAGCAGTTCCGGCACGTCACGCTACCATCGCTCGCGCCCACGCTATTGCTGGTCGGCATCCTGACCATGGCAGGTTATTTCCAGGTGTTTTCGGAACCCTACATGATGACGGAGGGCGGACCGCTGCAGAGTACGATGAGCGTCCTCTACTTCATGTACGAGGAAGGTTTCAAATGGTGGAACCTCGGCCGGGCCTCGGCGGTTGCTTTCGTTCTGTTCTTGATTATCTTCGCCCTCACACTGTTGCAAGTTCGCATTTCGCGACGGTACGCCAGTGCAACCTAAGCAAATGTCGTTGCAGACGATCATCGTGCACGCAGCCTTGATCGCGTGTGCTGTGTTCGCGCTCTTTCCGTTACTGTGGATGGTCTCCGTCTCCTTCATGCCGACCGGAACGTCGAGCGTCAACCCACCTCCGCTCTTGCCTCATTCGCCGACGCTGGATAACTACCGGGTGCTATTCGAGCGTCACAATGTCGGACGCTACCTGTTGAACAGCTTGCTGGTTTCCTCCTTAGTCACACTTGTATCGGTGACGCTCAATGCGATGGCCGGATACGCATTCGCAAAGCTTCGGTTCAGAGGCCGCGACCGACTTTTTCAGATTTTGATCGGGGCGCTGGTGATTCCCGCGCAGGTTGCGATGATTCCACTATTCGCGTTGGTCAAACAGATGGGTCTCGTCAATTCATATGCCGGGATCGTGATTCCGGGCTTGGCCACTATCTTCGGCGTTTTCCTGGTTCGTCAGTACGCGCTGTCTATCCCCAATGAGCTGCTGGAGGCGGCGCGAATAGATGGGGCCGGCGAACACCGAATTTTCGCATCGATTGTCGCGCCTTTGCTGCGACCGGTGCTGGTGACGCTCGCGATTCTGACGTTTATGACGACGTGGAACGACTTCATGTGGCCATTGATCGTGATCAGCGATCAGGACCTGCAGACATTACCCGTGGCGCTGGCTGGCCTCACTCGCGAATACGTGCAGGACAACGAACTCATGATGGCAGGCTCAGTCGTGACCGTCTTGCCTGTGCTCGTGTTGTTCTTGGCTCTGCAACGCCATTACATCGAAGGCATCATGGCGGGGAGCGTGAAGGGATGAGAACCAAAGTACGTGAAATGTCTTCGGCAGTGGCCCTGACCCTCATCGCTTTGCTTTGTGCGTCGTCGGCGCAGGGTGCTGTGCTCGACAATTTCAGCGACGCATCGGCCTGGCGCGCCGGTCACTCCGAGGATGTGCAAGCCTCGGTCGAATTCGGGAACAACGCGTCGCAACGCTCGCTGCGCTTGCGCTACGACTTCGGCAAAGTCTCCGGCTATGCCGTTGCGTCTCGCTCGCTGCCCATCGACTTCCCCGACAACTTCGAGATCACGCTCAATATCAAAGGCGAAGGGCCACCCAATGAATTTCAATTGAAGTTCGTGGATGCGTCGGGCGACAACGTTTGGTGGTATCCGTTGCGCAACTTCAAACCCACGCCGACGGGCCAAATACTGCGGATCAAGCGGCGCCACATCGATCTTGCGTGGGGCCCGACTACCGACAAGGTGCTGCGCAGAACCGCACGCATAGAACTCACGGTCAATGCTGCCAGCGGCGGCAGCGGCTACCTCGAGTTCGAGAATTTGACGCTGACACCTAAACCGCTTGCCAATACCGGATCGTTCTCGTATTTGGCGCACGCAGACTCGGAGGTTCGCGATGCACCGGCAAGACTCGCAGTCGATACCCGGCGCGAGACAGCTTGGCGCGGTCGCAATCGCTCCCTCCAGCACTTCTACTTTGACTTCGGCGAAGTGCGGGAATTCGGTGGCCTCGAGATACAATGGTTGCCAGGGCATCACGCGAGCGACTACGACGTACAACTGACAGATGACGGAAAGTCCTGGCGCACTGTACGCAGTGTGGCAGGCGGCAATGGCGGACTCGACGCGCTGCACTTGCCGGAATCGGAAGCGCGCGTCGTGCGGTTGATCCTGCGCGACGGGCCTGGTCCGCACTTCGGAATCGAAGAGGCGAGAGCGATGGACATATCGGCAGGCGCCTCGCTCAACGCGTTCTACCGCACCGTCGCCAAGGCTGCGCCGCGCGGAACCTACCCTCGCGGGTTCTCGGGCGAGCAAACTTACTGGACAGTGGTCGGCGCCGATCGTGGAGTGACCGAGTCACTGATAGGCGAGGATGGCGCGGTGGAAGCCAGCGCCGGCAGCTTCTCTGTGGAACCATTCATCGTCACAGATAGCGCGCTGATTACTTGGACAGACGTCAAGACCACGCAGTCGCTAGCGAGCCGTTACGTTCCGATTCCAAGTGTTGAGTGGACCCACAGCGTGGTCGACCTTTCCATTACGGCAGCAGCCATTGGTGGCGCTCTCAATTCGCAGACGGTGGTGACTTATCGACTCACCAATAAATCTTCCACGGACCAGACGCTGACGCTTGCGTTGGCCATTCGACCGTTTCAAGTCAATCCTCCTAGTCAGTTTCTCGGCACGCCTGGCGGAGTTGCCCGGATCGAAATGCTTGAGTGGAACGGTAAAGCGCTTCTCGTCAATGGCGCGACCAGACTCAACGCTTTGTCTCCCGATGCACAATTCGGCGGCGGCCCCTTCGACTCAGGCAATGCCGTCGAATGGTTACAGTCGAATTCGATTCCCGTGGCCACACGCATCGTCGATCCAAACGGTCTAGCTTCGGGAGTTTTGCGCTTTCCCCTGCGACTGCTCGCAGGCGCGACGGGTGTAGTGTCGATCGCTTTACCGCTCGATGGCGATCCTGCACTCGACGCGCCGTCAGACATTGATGGCGCGATTGAATCGACCAGAGCCCGCTGGACCCAAACACTCGATCGGGTTCGATTCGATGTTCCGCCCGAAGCACAGCCGCTGATCGACACGTTGCGTACGGCTCACTCTCACATCTTGATCAATAGCGACGGACCGTCTCTGCAACCCGGCTCGAGGGCTTACTCTCGCGCATGGATTCGCGACGGCTCGATGGAAGCAGACACGCTCCTGCGTCTTGGCGACATCGAGCCCGCAAAGGAGTTTCTCCGTTGGTACGCGCCACGTCTCTTTGAGAATGGCAAAGTACCTTGCTGTGTGGATCATCGTGGATCGGATCCGGTGCCGGAGAACGATAGCTCAGGTGAGTTCCTGTTCTTGATCGCGGATGTGTATCGCTACACGCGTGATACCCGGCTGCTGAAAGAGATGTGGCCTTCCGCTCAGAAGGCGATGACCTATCTTGAGTCGCTGCGATTGCAGGAACGAACGCCAGCTATCCTGAACTCCCCCCAGCGCGCGTTCTACGGAATGATGCCGGCCTCGATTAGTCACGAAGGCTATTCGGCAAAGCCGATGCACTCCTACTGGGACAACTCCTGGGCAATGAAGGGCTACGACGCAGCGGTCGAAATCGCCGCGGCCATTGGCGATTCCGCCAAAGCACGCGACTATCGTCGCTCCCGCGATGAGTTTCGGTCTGATCTTGCGAATTCGCTCCGACATGCGATGGCCGATCGAAACATTCACTTTCTGCCGGGCTCCGCTGAGCTCGGCGATTTCGATGCAACCTCCACTTCAATCGCGCTATCGCCGGCAGGCGATAGCAGACTTCTGCCCGAAAGTTCGCTCGAGGTGACGTTCGAGCGCTACTGGGCGAATTTTATCGCCCGTCAAAACACGAACGTATGGGTGGATTACACACCGTATGAACTGCGCAATGTGGCGACGTTCGCTCACCTGGGCTGGCGGAAGCGCGTAGCCACTCTCTTGGATTTCTTGATGTCGCATCGCCGTCCGGCGGGTTGGAATCAATGGGCGGAAGTCGTCGGACGTTTAGAACGGGAAGAGCGCTTCATCGGCGACATGCCGCATTCTTGGGTGGGATCGGACTACATTCGTTCGGTGCTCGACCTATTCGCTTATGAGCGCAGCGAAGACAAATCCGTGGTGCTCATGGCAGGCATACAGAATTCGTGGTTGCGACAAGGATTCAGTATCGAGCGACTGCGCACACCCTATGGAGAGCTCAGCTATTCCGTTCGACCTACTGCATCCGGCTTGCGCGTGGTCATCAGCGGCATGGAGTTGCCACCGGGCGGATTGTTCATGGACTGGTCGGACCTTCCCATCCAACAGACGCGCATTCAAAACGGCGTGGCGAAATGGGAAGGCGAGCACCTTCGAGTCTTGAAGCTGCCCGCCTCCTTCGATATCTCGCGCTGATTGACTAGGGCGAGCCGAGCACGGACCCGTTCGATCCAATCACCGTCGAGTAAAACCGTGCGCTCGCCTTGGGCGTTCGTTTCTGAGTTTCGAAGTCGACGTGCACGATGCCGAATCGCTTCGAATAACCCAACGCCCACTCGAAGTTGTCGAGCAGCGACCATGCGAAATAGCCACGCACATCCGCGCCTTGCCGAATCGCGTCGTGAACAGCCAATAAATGCTTGCGGTAGTAGTCGAGCCGCAATGGATCCTCGAGGACAGGCTGCTCGCTGCTCGGTGGATCGAAGAACGCTGCGCCATTCTCCGTCACGTACAACGGTAGATTGCCATAGCGGTTCTTGATCCAAAGCAGCGTATCGGTGAGGCCTTGGGGAAACACCTCCCAGCCCGTCTCTGTATACGTTGCTTGCTTCTGCCGCACGGGAGCTGCGTGCAACAACCAAGCAGCCGGATCGAAACGCACGACGTTGCGCGTGTAGTAATTCAGTCCCACAAAATCGATGGGCTCGCGAATCTTCTGTAAATCCTCAGCAGGCCATGCGGGCCACGCCTCGCCGAATATCTCCTTCATCTCTTCCGGATAGGCGCCGAGCAGGACCGGATCCAAATACTGCCTGTTCATATAGGCGTCCGCTCGCCGCGTCGCCGCAACGTCTTCCACGGACTGCGACGCCGGATATTTCGGCTCAATATTCACGACCAACCCGACACGGTTCTTGCCTTCCGCGCGATATGCGCGAACAGCTTCCGAATGAGCCAGCAGCAAATGATGCGAGGCGATCGGTGCTTCGTATTTATTGCGATGGCCCGGCGCAAGCGCACCGTACAAATAGCCACCGTCGGTCACGACCCACGGCTCGTTGAGCGTCGCCCACATCTTTACGCGGTCGTCTAGCTTGCGATACACAACGCGCGCGTAATCGGCGAACCAATTGACGACATCCGGATTGAGCCAGCCGCCCAGATCGTCGAGTGCCGCGGGCAAATCCCAGTGAAACAACGTAGCGGTCGGCTGTATCCCTTTCGCGAGCAGCTCATCCACCAATCGGTCGTAAAAGCCGAGCCCCGCCGCATTGACGCGCCCGCGCCCTTCCGGCATCACGCGGCTCCACGCAATGCTGAAGCGATACGCGTTCAATCCTAATTCGCGCATCAACTCGACATCGCTCACGTAGCGTCGATAATGATCGCAAGCAATGTCGCCCGTATCGTCATCCTTCACCATGCCTGGCGTATGAACAAAGCGCTCCCAAATACTCGGGCCCGCTCCGTCGGCAAGCGGCGATCCTTCCACTTGGTAAGCGGAGGTTGCGCACCCCCAAAGAAAATTCTGCGGAAACTTGATTTGCTGGCTCATACTTCGAATCGCAACTTTGGCATACGTTTGAACGGCCGGGCCTGGTATCTTCTCAATCGATGCGCGCTCGCCGGTTCGCACGCAGGATATCGTTCGATGCCGACAATATGTTCGGCACTGGCAATACTAATAGCCGCGAGGCTTGGACTCTTTCGCACATCATGTCCGCCCTCCATCTCAAGCACGTCAATAAGACTTTCGACAATGGACAAGTCGTCGTTCGCGATGCCGACTTCGTTGTCGAGGATGGTGAGTTGTTGGTGCTGGTCGGCCCATCGGGTTGCGGCAAGTCCACGCTGCTGCGTTTGATCGCAGGGCTTGAGACGGCGACTGCCGGTCAAATCATGATTGGCGATCGCGACGTGACCCATCTTGCGCCGCGAGATCGCGACATCGCGATGGTCTTTCAAAATTACGCACTGTACCCGCACATGACGGTCGCGGAAAATTTGAGCTTCGGTCTTCGATTGCGCAAACAGGACGATGCCGTCATTGCTCAACGGATTGCGGAAGCGGCCGAGTTGCTCGGACTGCAATCGCTGCTCGAGCGGCTGCCGGCACAACTGTCCGGCGGACAGCGGCAACGCGTTGCGCTGGGTCGTGCACTGGTTAGACATCCTTCCATCTTTTTGTTGGACGAACCTTTGTCGAATCTGGACGCAAAGTTGCGCGCGTCGGTTCGCACGGAAATCGCCCGGCTGCATCGCACGCTCAAGACGACCATGGTGTACGTCACGCACGACCAAGTCGAAGCCATGACGCTTGGGGGTAGAATCGTCGTCATGAAAGGCGGCGAGGTACAACAAATCGACACACCGATGAATATTTACCGACAGCCCTCCAATCTCTTCGTCGCGGGGTTTCTTGGCAGTCCCGCAATGAATTTTCTGCCGGCCCACCAAGCGCGTGACGGCGGCATTGTTCTGCAGAACGCAGGCAACCGCCGCGTCGCCACTATTGAACCTACCGGACGCGAGCGAGAGCTGCTCCTCGGTCTGCGTCCCGAATCCGCGCACATCGCTGAAGGCATTCCGCAAAGCGGCGACATCGATATCGACTGCACCGCGGAAGTCGTCGAGCGCGTGGGGAGCGAGACGTTCGTGTACGCAAAGTTTGCGGACCGCGAGATTGTTGTGCGCACCTCCGCCGACTCGGCGATTACAGCGGGCGCGCCGCTGAAAGTGCGCTTCAATCTTTCGGCGCTGCATGTCTTCGACGCGCAAACCGAGCAACGCGTCGAATTCGCGCTCCGCGGCGAACCCTAACAACGCCCTCAGCGTCCGGTTCACCACTGCGCCTCTAAGGATTTGAATGCGGCAAGACGAATGCCGTCATGGGTGTAATCGGAGCGAACGACCCCATCGACGGTCACGCGTATTGGCTTCTTACGCGTCGGCCAGCTCACCTCCAGAGGTACATTGGCGCGCAGCCCTGGGCCCAACGTCACTCGCAGAGTCTCTCCCGTCTGTCGCGCCTGCATCGTCAACTTGCCGTATGCAGTCGGCAAAGCCGTGACACTCAGTCCTTCGCCGGCCACCCATGAAGGCGGCGCGCCGGGAAGCAGCCGCAGTCGATCGCCCGCTTCGTGCATGAGCATGCCGAAAATGGCACGTGCGTATTCCGAACCGATCCATGTATGGGGCATATCGCCAAGGTAAATCGCATGGCGCAAGTCCGAGTACACAACCTCGGCCAACACCTGCCATGCCGCCGGACGTCGATGACGAAGCAGATTCATCAGCAGCTCGTCGGCTTCGCGCGGACGGTTCAGGTGCACGTAAGTGAGAACATTGCGCATCTCGTACGGCGTATAGGCATATAGGGCGTTCGGCTTGTCGCGATCGCGTACGTTGGCAAGATAGCGATCGAAGGTGCGGGCCAGTGCATCGGCGGGAAGCAAATCCATTTGTCCTGCTGGATCCAATCCTATCGACACACTAGTCGGATCGCCGTCGCCCAAATCGGCAGCGGCTGGAATGAAGTCGGCGCCCTTCCACTTCATCGTGGCGCGAATCGAAGCCGACACCGACGCGCGCAGCAACGCGTATTGCTCCTTCGCCCACTTTGCTGTTTCTTGATCGCCCAACTCAGCGGCCAGCCATGCGCCATCGTGCCAGCCTTTGAGCGCCCAATAGTCGTCCCAGTAACTATGCGTTGGAGTCGAATAGCCCTCGTGGCTGATCGACGGCGCGATGATGCCGCGAAAGCGTTCCGGCGATTCCTTATCGGCCAGATAGCCCGGCACGAGCGTGCGCTCGCGCAATTCTTGAAGGTACTTAAGCGCCAACTTGACGGTCGGCAAATACTCGCGAACCGTTTCCGCGCCCCCGTCGAGTCGCGCAATTTCCGCAACCAACCATATCAACTCACCTTGGCTGTCATGCTCAAGATCAGATCCGAATCCGGTATTGACCGTGCCGTCGTCGTTGAGAATCGGCGATACCAATCCATTCGGATGCAAGGCATGACCGGAGTACCACTTCAAGTAATCGCGCGCGGTGCGCGCCATTCCCATGCGAACCAGAACCGCCGCAGTGGCCGCGCCGTCGCGGATGAATGATCGATTGTAGTTGCGAGGCCCAGGTTGAATGGCAGGACCGGTTTGATTGATCAGCATGTACGCGGCTTGGGCGCGCAGCATGTTGACCAAAGATCGATCCGGCAACGACAGTCCGATGCGCCCCGCGCGCTCATCCCACTGCTGCGCGACTTGATTCGCCAATACGTCGAAGTGCGCACCTGCTCTATTGCCTTGGCCGATCAACGGACCCCGCTCCAAGGCAGGCGCATCGGGCCAGCGCTTGGCACTGAGATCGATGCGGTCACTCCCGAGAGGGAGCGCGATGACAACATCCTGTTGCGCACCCGGATCGAGGCGGACTGAGTAACTCAATATCGCCGACGCCAAACCTTCATCGTCATGAACGACTTGCGCGGCCGGGACAGAGCCAGCCGCTACGTGTCGTGTCACCTCGTGCTCACCGTGTGCGCCGAAGGCCGCGCTCCCTCGTGCGGCAGTCGGTGTCAAAGAATGCAGTAACACCCGGCCATTCACGCGCACTTGCGACTGCGCATCGCCTTCGACGCTCACATCGTAAATCGGCGCGAGACCCGCGTTTTGCCAAGGTGGACAGATCTGCATCGGACGAACCACCAGCGCGAGGTTGCCCTCAATCAGCGACTTGCTGTGGTTCCTCAATCGATGCCGCACCAGAGTCACCGGTGCGCCATTTTGTTCGAGCGTCATCGCCTCGCTGCGCATCAAGAGGCCGGGCTGGACGCTCCACTCGACTGCCGGCATCGGCATCCAACCATCGCGGAGCGAATGCTTGAGCGATTTATCGAACGCCGCAGAGCTCTTGCCCGCGACATTGCGCCACACGGGTTGAATCAGCGGCGCGCCTTTAAATGCTTCGATATCTCCGTATTCATCGAAGATCGACTTCTGTCTGCCGCCTGGAACGCCTACTGCCGTCCAATAGACTTGGTTTGCACGCAGCGAAGACGGAAACAATTCCTTATTCGCGCGGTTCGCAGCGATCTCGTAACGCTTTAACGATGTCAGAGCGCGCGATGGCGATATCAGACGTAGACGACGAATCGTTGGCGCAACGGCCGCCGACTCCACGGTCATGCGAAGCGCGTGCACCTGCCGCGCTTCGCGGGCAGCCAGATACGAAACGCTGCCGGGATTTTCAGGATCGTTCGCAATCTCCGCCCAATTTCCATTGGCGTCGCGAACTTCCAATTTTGCGGCGCTAGGAGCGCGTTCCCAAAAGACTTCCAAACCGGCAATGGCAAGCGGTCTTGGCAACTCGATAGATAACTGACGCGGCGCGCCCGCTGCGCCGCTTAACGAAACGGGGCGAGCCCGTGTCCAGGCTCCCGCTTGCGATTGGCTTGCCAATCCCGCCAAGCGTGGCGCCTCACTCGCAGCGATTGGTTCAAATTCAAAAATCGATACGCCCCAGTCGGCGGTGCGCGCTGCAGCCGCAATTCGCACGAATCGAGTTTCGACGTTCGGAAAAAACACGTAGTCGAAACTGCCGGGCGAATCGATCGTTTCGAAAACGGTACGCCATTGCCGGCCATCGAGCGAGGTCTGAATGGAGTAACGCCGCGCGAATCCGGTATCCCAATTGACCAACACGCCACCCACGCTGGCAGCGCGCCCGAGATCCACTTGATACCAATCCCCGGCTGCGAAACCGCCGCCCCATCGCGTCTTCGCGTTGCCGTCGATGCCGAAAGCTCGATCGAGGCCCGGGCCTTCCGTCGATGAACTGTTCGCCCGCCACTCCGATCGCGGCGGCAGCGTGTCTGCTGCATGCGCAACCGTCACCAGCGAACCTACGCATAGCAGCAAAGACTGCGCGCATCGCAAGAGACGGTCAGGGGAGATCAACGACATCGAAGCTCCGAGGGCGCAAAAGACCCGCCATGTAATCGGCACTTACAAAGGAGATGAGCAGCCGGGAACCAGAGTGGCCCCTGCCGCGTTTCGAGTATCTTAGCGTTGAAAACGTTTACATGCGACCTTTTTGGTCATATAAGGCTTCTGGATTTTGTGCGGCCACGGTCGCGAATGATCCCCACGGTGACGATCCGAAGGGGATGTCCGCGTGGGAATCATGGCGGCGCAGGGAACTCAGAAAGCAATAAAGCAAAGTCACAGAAAAATCATAGAGGGGATTTTCGTATGGCACATCGAGAGTCAGCGCGGCCGAATGGCCGTAGCGTATTGCGCATGGTGATCGCTACGTGCTTGCTGGCCAACGCGCCGCAAGCTTTCTCGCAATCGGTCAGCGCAACATTGCGCGGCCAAGTTACTTCGGCTGCGACACCCGCGGCCGGCGCCACCGTGACGGCGACTAATACTGAAACGGGTCTCACGCGCACGGTGCAAGCTAGCGCGAACGGCGCGTACTCACTCGCTGGCCTACCTCCAGGCACCTACAAAATCGCAGTGAGCGCCAACGGTCAGTCGTCCAATCAAACCGTCAGTCTGCAAGTCGGCCAAATTGTGTCGATGGATCTCGATACGGTCCCGAATCAACTCGATTCTGTCCTGGTGACCGGCGCGCGCGTGGCGGAAACAAAGACGTCGGAGGTATCGACTTACGTCACGCAGAAGCAAATCGAGAGCCTGCCCCAAGGTTCGCGTAACTTCCTTGCTTTCGCCGATACGGTCCCCGGCGTGCAGTTTGTCCAGAGCAGTAACGGCGGTACGGAAATTCGCAGCGGCGCGCAGGCAGCTAACGGCGTCAACGTCTTCATCGATGGTGTCGGTCAAAAAAACTACGTGACGCGCGGCGGCGTGGGTGGCCAAGGTAGCTTGAGCGACGTTCCCACAGGCTCCAAAGGCACACGCGGCAACCCGTTTCCGCAATTAGCGATCGGCGAATACAAAGTCATCACATCCAACTACAAGGCTGAGTTCGATCAGCTCAGCAGCGCCGCCATTGTCGCGGCGACGCGCTCAGGCACGAATGAATTCAGGGCCGACGCGTTCTACGATCACATTGGCTCGGATTGGCG
>Ga0193752_1001914_pt1 | contig 16554 bp, 8 predicted proteins | sample H1c1metaG_FD_144924 | JGI IMG/M metagenome (GOLD analysis project Ga0193752, IMG submission 144924) | Soil microbial communities from a riparian zone of the East river system, Colorado, United States - H1c1 | ecosystem: Environmental > Terrestrial > Soil > Riparian zone | place: USA: East River... | reverse complement strand
GTGATCGATCCGTCCGGATTGACTGTCCGAGCGTTGTATCCGGGAAAACTATCGTACATTGGCATGCCTTCCGAACGCCTTGCGCCATCCGGAGTAGTGACAGAGTTACCTCCGTATTTAGTTACCTCGGTCTCCGGCTGAGAATATCCGTCGTACTCTTTAAGATATGTCAATTTTCTGCCTGCAACACCGCTTCCAAGGACTTGCTGCGGCTGAAGATTTGGGAATATTGAAGTGGTATAGGTATATTCCGCCTTCGCTTCTGACGGAAGCTCGATCGACTTCAGTTCTCCCCATCCTAACGTGTCAACGCCGAGCGCCGGGGTCCCGTCATCGGCATGATACGTAAATTTGTATTCCAGACTTGAAGCTTGCGTGGGTAAGGTTATCTTATCCAACACTATTGGTGACCATCCCCCCTCAATGTACTCCGCGCTCGGAAGTGCATTATGTGCCATTGTGCTTCTATACCGGTGATGAACGTAAACTGGTTTCCAGGAAAGGGTAGTGGTCAGTTCTGCGCCGTCAAAACCTTGTGTAATGATCTTGTCCTGACCGTTGCTGACAAAAATATATTTATTTACATCATTCTGGATCAGGGTCCCGGTTAACCCATTTATCGTTGCGCCTTTCCAAACCACCTTGTTCCCGTTGCGGTCGGTCAACCGCTGGAAGACCGAGGTATCGTCCGACGGATTGAATTCGACCTTACTCCCATTTGGCAGGTAAAGGGTCCAGTTCGTAACTCCGGCAGCACCCGCCGGAATATGCAATCTCATGGCCGAGCCATCGGCGCTATAGTAGTCCATCCCGTCCGTATCTAGCGCTACATGATAGTCAGCGCAGTTAGCGGTGATTTCGTTGACGAGGTCAAGCGCATACGTGTGCCGAATTCCCGTGGGGTCGATGGAAAAAAAATTATCCTTGTAATAATCCTCGAACTCTACCCCTGGACCGTATGGCCGGAATGTAACGACTCCGCCACCTGGCGTATGCATTTGCACCTTATAGTTGTATCCGTTCTTACCATAATTAGCTTGCTGTCCTACGATGCAAGGAACGGTATTCAACTCTCCGCGATGAACCACCTCCAGTTCATATGAATTAGAATCCAGTGTCCAGCCGCCTCGCTCAGCCAGTTCCAATATTTCCCGAGTATAGAGCTTATAGCCGTTTTGGTCCGGAATTCCGTCGTCTCGGTACTCGAGCTGGCTTTCATACAATTTGCTGTTGTAACGCAGGCTGACGGTTGCACCAGGAGAAGTTCCTCGTCCGGGTCCGAGCGTGGCAAGAGGAATATTCAGCATCATGTTTCGATTCTGCAGATTTACGCTCTCTATATCGGAAATGGCGTAGGAGTTCCCACCCTGAAAACCTCTACCAGGTGAACGGTCCTCCTGGGCGAAGGAAATACCTGTGATAACAAAAATTAGTATGAAAGATGCCGTGATCTGAAAAAACATTTGATTTATACGTTCTGTGATCGTCTTATTAGCCATTTTTCTATCTCCGTTAGGTCGAATAACCCTCGCTGCAATTGTTATCTTCGGTATAAAGCTGGAACGGGAATATCTCCTGCTGTTCCCCAGGCGACGTTTCGGAGCGAGTTCCCGTGGGCGCTTTGGCGGATGTACCAGTTGCCGTTCGAGTTGCGCCAAGACGCGATATCGACCTTACCGTCGCCATCGTAGTCGTTTGGTACGGGGATATCGTTGACATTTTGCCATTGGACCGGGGTTATGGTACCGGTGGAGCTGCTTTTTATGATCCAGTTGTTGCCGGAGAGTGTAGCGGGGTCTGCCTTTCCATCGCCGTCATAGTCAGCGGAGACGGGTGTATCGGCGGAAGCCGCGGTGCCGAGGTAGGCGTAGGTCCAGTTGTTGTCGGAGCTTTTCAGGATGTAGAAGTTCAGTTCATTCCCTCTCCAGATGGCGGCATCGGTCTTGCCGTCGCCATCGTAGTCGGCCTGTGCGGTCTTGTCGCCCGACGCGCCCCATGTGAAGTTATAACCCGAGGAATCCGAACTCTTGACTATATGCCAAGTGCTGTTCGAGGCCCGGAAGAGTGCAGTATCGGTCTTGCCGTCTCCGTCGTAGTCGCCGGGGACAGGTACATCAAGGTCAATTGTCCCCTGTGTTACAGCGTAGTAAGTGTTGTCGCTAGACTTCATGATCCAGAAGGTAGCCATAGATTTGCGATAAACCGCAAAGTCGGTCTTGCCGTCGCCGTCGTAGTCGCCTGGAGCGGGAACGTCACTGTTATTTCCCCAGCCGAAAATCGTCTGGGTCGAGCCGGGGCCTCCGAACACGCACCAGAGTCCGTTGGACGGCCGCCAGATAGCGAGATCGGCGGGCGGAACAGCAGAAGCGTTTGCATCCTCGACCGCCAGAAGGCGAGATCCGGCGTAGATGTAAGACTTAGAGTGTTGCATCGTGGGCGGCGGAGGCGGAGCAGGTACGAAGGGATTGACGCTCGACAACATCGAGCGATCCTTCGGAGCTTTGGCAATCTCTCGTTTTGAGTCTTCTTCGAGATATTTCAACCCCGCCCCGAGCGCGCCCAAAGATAACACGGCGATCAATCCCACTAGCCACAACCGGGCCCTCAGGTAACTGACAACGCCTGTTTTCGGTCGCTCGTTTTGTTCAATCTGGTTATTCGATTCAGCCGAATTCGACAAGCCTAATCCGATACCCGATGCTGCTGCTATACTCTCTCTTTTCCTTCTGGACATAGTTCTCCGGCCCGGATTAAAGCTCCGGTTTTTAAGTTTATGGAATTACAGGGAAGGTCTTCAGGTGGGATTCAGAAGAAGCTCCGAGCCATTCTCTGGATCGATCGAAAAGTAATAATCTATTTTCGATCTAATATGGGACACCCTGACTCGTACTTGAATGGGAGAGTTTATAAAAATAAAAAGTAACCCGTCAAATAACAAATTCACTTTTTAACATTTCCTTAACGTCCATAGATACAATGAAAATAAATTTGGTTGCTTTGACACACAAAAACTTTTTAATTCTTAGACGTCCGGTTCAATAATTTGTTCCAAAATATTCCTCGTCGTTCGTGAGATAATCTATCGCAATAAAAGAGCAATCTTGACAGCAAGTTTTATAAAGTCGATAACTTTTGCAGAATCACGCTTTATTTATAATTTCAAAGGCATATTGACGTACTAGGAATTATGAGTGTTAGGCCGGAAATGAAAATTTATATGGGATGGACTCGATCTGGTTAACATCGAGATAGAAATCTCATCCTCTGTTAACATGAATCCTATATTCCTGGATCATGTCCAAATCGAGGTTTCTTAGTTATTGTGTCGATGAAAGTCGATAGGGTCCCGCCTCAACCGATCAGGATACTTCTGAAGGATCTGGATAATATATTTCATTATGATGTTTAGTGAACTCCCGCACTTCTTCGGTCGCAAAAGGTTCGATAAGTTTATCGCGCGTAATAAATGTGTCGGTAAACTTTTCAATGATTTTGTTCTCAATCCAAGTATTATCCCCGGCCAACACGAGTCGTTCTCTCAATATTGGATGGGCCGATCTCTCAGCAAAAATTCCAGAATCAGCTGTAATTAATAATCCAATATAACCCTTCTTATCATTCGAAGCATCAATTTTAAAGAAGAGGTCGAATTCTTCAAAGACCTTAAGAAAGGCTTTGTTAACTGTAGCGCTCACTTTAACATGATAATAAGGCTCTAATTCTTGGGCAATTTTGTATAATGCGGGCAATATCACCTGATTTAGCAAATTCTTAGTTATAGGAACGTGGCGTCCTATGCCAAAACCTCTATCATCCCGTTCCAAGTAACGTCGGAGCTGTTCGAATTGTTGCATATGAAAGCCTAGATTTTATTCTAACTGCCGATTCAAGTTGTCACTTTTAAATGTATAATTAGCCTTACTTTATGCTGTGGATGGTAACACTCATTTCGTGATACCATTTGCCGAGCCATTCCTTCCTCTACTTTCCTCGGCAAACTCATTAACGGAAAACTTACTAAATACCATCGTATTTAGTCAAGGGGAATCTGTAGCTCAAAAACTTTCATCAGAAGGACGTACCTGATGGGAGCCAAAAGTCTTCGGCCAAAGCGACTGGCGGAAAAATTGAAGAGAATCAGGATAGATCTGAACTTATCTCAAAATGAGCTTATCGAAAGGATGGGCTTTACGGGAGCTATTTTCCAAGGGAATATCTCGCAATACGAGACCGGCAGGCGCGAACCTCCCCTACCTGTACTCTTGGCTTACAGCCGACTAACGAAAGTCGGTGTTGATGCTTTGATTGACGACGAAATAGACATCTAAGCGCAGGATCTAATATTCACTTATAGGATGTCTGAAACTTTAGTGACGATGAACGCGTTCCAAAACCATCTTACTAAATTGAGTATCGATCTCGTAGTTTCAAAGTCGCTCTCCAATTTTTAAGGGCATTAATGTTGTTAATAAAATAACCCTGCTTGGCAATTTTCACGATCGTCCGCTGGTTCAATTGACTTTTTACTCATTTCTTTCTACTTTGGGTTCACGTACAGAACTTATTCACAACACCCACATAGGAGCTTTACGATGGAACATACAAGAATAATCATCAGCGACCTGCATGTCGGACAACAAGATGAATTCGATATCTTTGCCTGTCCCGGCTCTAACAAAAATGCATTGTTTACTAGTTTTCTGAATTACATTCGTGACCGGAACGATCCGATCGAACTTGTCATAAATGGCGACTTCGTAGATTTTTTACAGTTACGTCCGTGGAACAATCTCAGTAGGGAAACAGCACTTGAGAAAATAAAAGATATAGTTGCGAAAAGCCCAACCGTCTTTTCAAGTTTGGGAAACTTTCTTGGAGATGCGCGACATAAGTTAAAAATTTTGCCCGGCAATCATGATGTAGAACTTGCCTATCCAGAAGTTGGTAAGGTTTTACGTGATGCGATTCTTAAATCAGTGCCTAAGGCTGCGGACAGATTTGATCTTTTTGGACCTCCTGATTCAATAAGAACAACTCATACACCCAAGATTAACGGTATACAGGTTCAAATTGAACATGGGAATGAAGGAGACCCATTCAACTCACTCCATTACACTACGCTCTTTAATGACGCCGAAAAGGGAACAAAAGAATTTTCATATCCTCCGGGAACCCTGTTGGTCTATGACATTATGAACGGCTTCAAGGAGGAATTTAGATTCGTTGATTTGCTCAAGCCGGAAATGCCCGCCGTCGTGCTTATCCTTCTGGCATTGAAACCCTTTATGTCCGCACTTAAGATACCAGGAATAAGCATTAAAATGCTGTTGGCTGCCGGCAACTTAGTTGATACATTACTTCGTAGAAAATTTGGTGGGATGCCGCTCGGACCAAAGCCCTCCGCAACAATTACAAACCTTAAAGTACATCCTCTCGAGACACTATTGTCCGAGACCTTTCCCGAAGAAAAGCCGCCCCAACTTCAGGACCTGGATGTTTTCTTAAGCGGTACTGAAATACCGGGCGTTGCTGCAAATCAAACTCTCGGTCGGAGTTTCAAAAAAGTTCGATTATGGCTTCTGTCTTGGGCTTTACAAGGACTTGCTCGCTTTCAAAAAGTCGAGCAGGGAGAAGATTTTTTCAAAAAAGATTATCCCAATAATTTTGCTGCAAAAGGAGCTCGTTCCCGCCTCAAGGGCGATGTGAAGGTAGTGGTTTTCGGGCATACGCACGAGGCTTTGAAGACGGAATTTGCCGAGGGATTATATATGAATTCCGGCACGTGGGCTGATCTGGTCACCCTACCCCAAGACGGGAATGAACCGATACTGAAGTGGTTGGATATGGTTTCCAACAATACTTTCGAGAGAACCGCATACCCCACGTTTGTTAGGATACAACCAACGGAAAGCGGAATTTCCGTCGGTTTGAACCTTTGGACTAATGCGGGAGAACAACCGTTATGGGAGAAGAATATCTAACTATCAAGCTTACGCTCACTCAGCTTGATGACGTAAATACGGGAGAGATTGAAAAGGCTCGATTTAGGGCGCGCATAGAGCAATCTCCTTTAGGCGCGAGCACGGGTGTAGGTTGGGACTTTAAGCCGTCCCCGGAAGACTGGGCGTATATTGACGAATTCATCTCCTATATGCCCCTCAGGAATCACTTTAAAAAACAGGACGTAGTAAGGCTTGGAGAAAAAATCTTTGCTTGGATCTTTAAGGATAAAGTTCTGGAAAAGTATAATCAATGTCTTGGAAGGCTGACAGAAGACGTCAGGTTGCGACTGGCAATTGCGATATTATCCGAGCACCTGGTCAAAATCCCCTGGGAATTCCTGCACGACGGTAATGGTTTTTTATTACAATCAGGGCACTTAATTGTTCGTATTATTGACGAGCTTGGGGAAAAGAAAGCGCCTTTTAGTCCAATAAAACGATTGCTTGTAGCCATTGCCAATCCAGGGAAAAATGATCCTGATAACGCTTCTTTTTCTTCCTTCGACGCACAGACACACGAACAGAAAATAGTCGAAAGCTTGAAAAATACCGGAATCGAATATGAGATATTAAATCCCTGCATAAGGCGGGATTTTAAGGATAAAATCACAGGGGCAAATTTCGACGCACTTTATTTTGCAGGACACGGCGTTTTTACTCCAGATCTGGAAGGACAATTGATATTGGAGGACGATAAGAATAATGAAGACTATCTTGAAGCAACCGAATTGGCTGAGTGGTTGAGAGACTCTAACGACAATGTCACAACTAGAATTAGATTTGCTTACCTCAACTCTTGCTCGACAGCGAGGAATGATTCACTCAATACATTCGCAGGCGTAGCGCAACGACTAATGCTGAATGGCGGTGTTAATGCGGTGGTAGCAATGCAGTCGGATATAGAGCAAACAGCAGGCTTTGACATTGCGGCGGGCTTCTTCGAGGAAATGCAGTTGGAGGGCGGCAGAAGTCCCGAACAGGCTTTGGCACTCGCGCGCGCTAGTGGTGGTGACCAGCATAGTTGGGGAGTCCCGGCCATGTACACTTATCTTTCCGGACCGGAGGATTTCGAGAAGAACCGGCTCGCCTATTTCATGAATGCCGAGCTCGGGAAAAGCAGTTATGGACTCTTCCTGCCGACTTTTATCCTGGGAGAGTTGTTCGAAGAAGCAGCGAAAAAGAGTCGATCAAAACCCACTTCCTTATATCGCTATTCGGGTGAAACCCTTTCACTAAAAGATATGGAATCGGGGCTCGACGTGATTCGACTGCTTTCGCGAATTGTCCCATCAGATGAGATAAAGCTTAGGAGATCCAATGATCAAGGTGAGAGCCAGTATTCTCACTGGTTCATATTCGGAAGCCGGTCGAACAAAGTAGTCGAAAGCGTTTTAGGTGGAAAGGATTATGTGCCTCGGTTCGCATTCGATTACACAAGTGAACCTGGCAAATGGACACTCACGGATAAAAAACTGAACAAAGTTCATTCGATAGATAATCCACATCAGAGCCCGAAAGATGAATATGACAAAAAAGACGATATAGGAGTTATAGAAAAAATTGTATCTGAGAAACGGGGACGTGTCTTTTTTCTGCTATCGGGTTTGGGCGACCGTGCGACGCGAGGCTGCGGCTGGTATCTTTACCAGAACTGGGAATTACTGTTGGGGGAATTCGGCAATACACCTTTCGGGATTGTTTTAAGGTTCCCGGGAGGGTTTGGTTTTAACGATACCGAACGTTTAGATACACCATAGAAACAAGATGGAAATAAGGCACACAGGCTTATATATCTGTGCGCCTAATCTTAAAAAACAGGTTAATTTGAGGTGTCTCCAAACCAAGCAATTGGTTTATGCTTTTCCGGAGCCAGCGGCGGTGAAAATTTCAAAATCACGGCGAAATCGTTGTTGCCGAACCTCTGAAAGAGTTTTTGCCAGTGATTTGAAAAATAGTATCCGCATCCCTCCGTAGCCCTACTGCCAAGTCCGGCGATAACAAATAAGTGTTCCTCGCTTCCAGGCACGGACAATTTACTGATAACACCGTAATCGGTTTGATTTGTGTATTGTCCACGGTCTAATTTGCTGGGATCCGGCATTGAATAAGTCTTTCCGTTTTCACATTGGATCTCCCACGTGTCACCAAAAACGAACTTGAAAAATTTGTTCGCCGGTATATTCTCCGTAGCCCAAATCGTTAGATTGTTCGACCGGCTTCCAAAAAGAAAAGCTGTTTTATGCAAGAGATCGAAGCTCGGCGTAAAATCGGAGATATTTTCAAAACTGATCTTTCCCGAATCAAGGACTTGTCCGAGCACTGATGTAATATGGAATGCAGCCTTTGCGTCACGCTCACTGTATGTACCGCCAGGATATTGCAAAGGTAAAGCTGCACTCGAACTGGTTGTTGAGACGACTTCTCCCAAAAATCTGGGTAAATATAGGTTGCAACCGTGATTTAATATATTGGCTCCTAAAAATTCTTGAAGCTCATTGGTATTACTATATTCCATAAAGTTCCCCCCTTTCATGCCCTTCATTCTGGGTTACTACAATTTCTAACGCCCATAGAGAATAGAAAAGTACTAATGATATTTCCTTACGAAATATCTTACACTACTGAAGTATATCGTAAGGTTTAGTAAATTTCACATGTCGGCGATCATCAGGACTGTTTTTTCGCTTATCGTCAAATATAACGGCAGATTTATTTGGCTCTTCGTTGCCCCATTTCCGTAAGTATTTACGATACTTTGTCCAAGATATATGCCGGCTTTTTGGATGCCAGTTTAAGTGTTCAAGGATTGCCTTTTTAGAACATTTTCCATTGTCTTTCAAGAAAGCCTCAATCTTACAAATCGTCTTACTTTTCTCCGTGATTTCTGGAGAAGCTGCGTCAGCTAGATCTAAACAACGAATCCAATCATCTACCCTGTTTTCCCAATCATAAAACCGTCGAAATTGCTGACTAAGAGATTTAACCTTATGTTTCTCTTCCTCAAGATTATCTAACAACGCTTCTAATTTGTTCGTAAAAGTAGATCTATAATAGAGATGTTGCTGTAGGTCCGCCTTTTGTTCAAGTTCTGGAGCAGCATCTAAAATCATCTCAGGAAAGAACGAAGATTTATTGAAGAGCGGTATACATTCTGCGGCAACGGCTTCCACCGCAGCCAACGACCACTGGTTTGAGCCGTTGTGGCAGCCAACCACGATATCGGCTTTCCAGAGAGCGTTTATGTAATCTTTGCGATTAAAGTGACAGACTTTAACGAAAGGAAATCGTTGAGGATAATTTTTTATATAATCGTAGTCGCTTGGATTAGTCAGCAGAAGGCAAAAGTCCTGTCGTTTCTTCCACAGATTTGACAGATGGATTTCAATAAGTGACTTAAACCCTGTATATTTTTGTGTGCGAAAAGGGAAGATAATAGTCTTTTCGGAAAACCGTTCGTTTGTTTTTGCTCTCATAATTTCCCGGCAATTGACTCCGGGATGAAGCGGAATAAGTTTTTCATTAATCAGCTCAAGAGCTTCGGAGTTGAGCCACCGAGCAGCTTCTTTAAGTATCTGTTCTTTACCATACCGCGAATTACATCCTGTTACTGCAGAAAGGATTATGCTAATTAAGGCACTCAAGTTAGTAGGTTGGTTCCAGCGATTCTTTATTCGGTCTGATCTTTTCCAGTCCATCCAGTGAATGTACCCAAATGAATGTATGTCAAAAAAATGGACCTTATTGAAGAAATCTAAAAGAGGTGCTGTCAACTCGGGTTGATTCACAAATAGAAGATCGAAATCCATCTGATTTAAATCTAACAAAGAGGTAAGTTTATGCACGTCAAAGTGAAAGGCTCCCCCTTGCTGGCGCGAAATGACATTCGTTGGAATCAGGCGAACATTTCTACAGCAAAATTCGGGTTCTAATACATCCAATAACTCGGACGGAACAAGAATATAAAAGAAGTAGTCATCTCTCTTTTTTAGGATCGCTGATATTAATTCTTTTTTGAGCTGAACCCCCGAATCAGCTTGAGGATTCCGCTGATTTGAGTAATTAAGGATATCCAAAACACGAATCGCCATTGTGAGAGCCTCCAAGTTCATAAATTGGAATTGCGGAATTCTTAAGAGAAACCTTTGAAATTCTAGCATCAATTTACTCAGGAAAGGGAGGAATCGAAAATGACCGACTTGAAACAAGCTCAAAACTTAGGGTTTGAAGCAAGATGCACTCATCTAGATTGCGATATTCAAAAATGAAAAGGGAAAATAAGAGGCCAAAAATAAACTTTCGGGATGTTGCTCGATCGTGAAAATCTTGACGGCAGATGTAGTATTCGCTAAAAAAACTGGAAAGACCGAGGTTGAGAAAAAGATTGATTAAATTGTATAATCGCCGCCCAGAAAGACTGCTTCGTTCAGCGACACGCCGATAATTTGCCAGGAAAATCGTTAACGAGTCTATCGCGGGAAGGCGGTTGGAAAAAGGGCTGATTTGCTGACTTGAAACTGCAGCGAAAGTTGACGAAATTTATGATTCGACGGTGAATACGTGAAAGAACTCAGGATAAATGAATGGCAAAAAAATAATGAAAACGGTTGAGGATCACTGACAGTGATCGTCACCATGACCTCCTCGTAAACCCTAGATTCTCTCTAACAATAATTAGAACCACAAGCAGAGCAACCTGGGACTCGACACCACCTATCGAAAAGAGCACTGAGAGGCTACTAATGTGCAAGCTACAAGCTCCGAATTGGCATTGACAGTTTCTAGGAAGTGCAGTATCTTGAGGTACTCAAAGCCGACGACCTGGAGATAGTTGGCTTATATCCCATGAGAAATTGTTTCAATAGAGCGACGTTTATTTTACGACCTGTATTTTGGCTCACACATCTTGTTTTTTTAACTTCACCCTCATCGACCTTAACGGAATCGACCCATTTCTCAGAATCGAATAATTCAAACATAGTGACACCGGAAAACAATTTCCAAAACGAAAATACTGCCGCAGGAGATCTTAATATTAGAGCTTTCAGACCTCAAAAAGTGTTGTTTCGGTTTCCTGCTTTAACTAAGTTAGGAAAAGTGAGAATTAGGAGTTTACGGTTATAAGAATTAATTGCTTTTAGGCAAGAGCCTTCAAGAGGCGAAATTTAATATAGGAATTTAACTATGTCACTCTCACGAAGATGTTATTGGTTATTCGTTATTCAAATCGCATCGCTGATTTTATTTGCAGGACTGCAATCCTTTGGACAACCAAACGCGATCGAAAGAGTCTCTCGGTTATTCCCGAACAGGCCATTAGAGCGGGCAATTGAAGGCGGAAAGGTTCATTCCTACAAAATACCACTCGATTCTGGTCAGTATATTCGATTGATTGTCGATCAAAATGGCATCGATCTTGTCGTAACACTTCTTGATCCAGGAGGTCGCTCACTCGTAGAAGTAGACGGTCCGAACGGTAATAACGGAATTGAACCGGTATCCTACATCGCGGGAAGCAAGGGAAATTATAGTCTGGAAATAAAGTCGTTAGATCCATCGGCCAGAGCTGGTCGATATGAAGTTAGAATCAGCGAATTGCGGCCTTCAACAAAAATAGACGAAAGTCGTGTCAAAGACGATTTACAGGCTCAGAAAGCATTCGAAGAGGGATTTTCGTTACGATCTCAAGGTATACAAAACATCCGGAGCGCAATAATTAAATTTAGGGAATCCGCATCCCTTTTTCATTCTGCCGGTAACGTCCTTAGAGAAGCAGAAATCCTTCATTTGATAGGTGTATGTTATCGGGAGATAGGGGAAAATCAACAGGCTCTCACTTTTTATAATCAGTCGCTTTCATTAGCAAGAACAATCCCTTATAAAATTGGCGAAGCTATAACCTTAAACGACATGGGGCTGGTTTACGCTAACCTACGTGAGAGGAAAAAGGCGCTTCAGTATTACTTCTTAGCTCTGTCGGGTCTGCATTCAAGTGGAGGCGATGAAGGTCCCACGCTAGGTAATATCGGAGAAATTTATAGCACTCTCCAAGATTATCCACGAGCACTTGACTATTATAATCGCGCCGTAACTTACTATGAGAAAAATCAAGATAAAACCAGTAAAGCTGTAGCACTAAATAGCTTAGGGTTGATTTATAAGAACCTAAACACGCACGAAAAGGCCCTTGATTGTTTTGATGAAGCTCTGCGTCATTTTCAGTCTACGGGCAATAAAGAGGGCGAAATGGGAACGTTGAGTAATATAAGCCTGGTTTACTTTTTACGCGATGAAAATGCTAAGGCGATTGAGCTATTACAAAGAGTTCTGGAATTCGACCGAGCCAGAAGCGATAAGTTTGAAGAGGCTAATGATCTGAATGGTATCGGCTTGAATTACCGTGCTTTAAAAGAACCGCAAAAGGCTCTAACGTTTTTAGAAAACGCGCTCGAAATTAGGCGGAGTATTGGACATAGACGGGGCGAGGCCATCACCCTCAATAACATCGGTTTGGTTTATCGTGACTTGGGTGATTCTACACAGGCCCTCACTTACTATAACCGTGCTCTCCCGATCTATCATTCAGTAGAGGATAAAGTTCCGGAGGCGATACTATTAAACAATATGATGTTTGCATGGAACGACCTCGGAAATTCGAGTTATGCGGTCGCTATTGGAAAGCAATCCGTCAATATCTTTCAAGAGCTTCGAAATATTAATAAAGGACTCGATACTGACAATCAGCAGGGATATCTTAAATCAATCGAAGGTGTTTATAGGAATCTTGCCAGTATCTTAATTAGAGCAAAGCGTAATGGAGAGGCCCATCAAATTATTACGTTTCTAAAGGACCAGCAATATTTCGATACGAAGACTATAAAGCAGCTAACGCCTGTTTCCTTAACGCCTCGAGAAACGTCATTCTTATCCCGATTAAATGAAAGGTTAGAGAGGACTGTTAAAGTCTCGAGCGATCTTGAAAAAGCGAATGTTCCAAAACAGGCAAGATCCATTCAAGAAGATCAGAATTTTGAACTACTTAAAAGGAAAGCACAAGATGAGAACGACCAGTACCTCGATTTTATTCGAAGTACGGCTAAAGAATTTGCGGGTCCCCTTATGGAGTCAGACAACATACAAAATCCGGATGATTTAAGAACACTTCAGGCCAAGATTGGTGAACTTAGCCAAATCTCCGGACAGAAAACAGTCGCAGTCTATACTCTTCTGAGTGAACACGGATTTAATGCGATTATTGTTTCATCGGATAAGCTATCTTCCGTCTTTCTTCCAACTCAACGTAATGATCTAAATAGAAAAGCAAAAGAGCTTTGGGCTTTGTTACAGTCAGATCAATACGATCCCGCTCTTCTTTCAAATGAACTTTATAAGGCTTTTTTTGAGCCGATAGTAAACAAGTTGCCGAAAGACACCAAGACTATAATGTGGTCTTTAGATGACAATTTACATTACTTGCCGATAGCCGCATTATTTGATGGTGAAAAATACCTTATAGAGCGTTATAACAATGTCGTTTTTTCTCGTGCGAATGTCGAACAGTGGTTACAGCCATCGAAGCCCACGTGGACCGGGATCGGCCTCGGTAGTTCAGACGCTCGGAACGTCGAATATAAGCAAAAAGTTTATGTATTTGACAGTTTGACGAATACAAGGAGAGAACTAAATACGATCTTTAAAACTAACACCTCGAAAGCTGGCTTTTTCCCAGGAAGTATATTGTCTGACGGCAGGTTTACCCGGAAGACAATGATTGCGGGATTAAAATCATATCGTCCTCTGGTGCACATATCGAGTCATTTTTATTTCTCACCAGGAGATCCGAATTTGTCGTTCCTACTTCTGGGGGACGGCAACGCATTTTCTCTTAACGAGATGAGACGGTATCCGGACTTATTTAGAGGAGTTGAATTATTAACCTTGTCAGCGTGCGAGACAGCAGCACAGAGGCCTGATTCAAATGGAAAGGAAGTAGATGCATTTTCCGAATTAGCTCAAAGACTCGGTGCCCAAAGTGTAATCGCGACACTCTGGAGAGTCAGAGATGAAAGTTCTTACTGGCTAATGCGTGATTTTTATCAGAAAAAGCGAAACAAACCTAACGTAACGAAGATAGAGGCTTTGATTCAGGCCCAAATCGCTCTATTGCATGGAACAACTCGGATCGATACTCCTCTGGATAAAGCTCATAACAGTCTGAAGAGTAGTGGAAATTCGACGATCGTTAAGGTTATTCCTGAAGGAACAGAGTATCCGCGAAACAAAGAAGAGGGAATCGTATTTGTTGAGGCAAAATATGCGAAACCTTTTACTCGAGATCGAACCAAGCCATATGCGCATCCTTATTATTGGTCGCCATTCGTTCTTTTTGGTAACTGGCGCTAATCCTCCTTAATTCACGAAAACTTGTCTTAGAACTTACCAAGTATGATTGAGAATTAAATTTTACCCCGGTATTTCAAAATGGAGACGAATCTATGATTTACCCACAACGTATTTACAATTTTTTATTTATTCGGATAACTGTGTCCCTTGTCCTTACCGGATTAACGATTTATGGTCAGACAAAAAACGAATCCGACATTTCCTTTTTATTGTTAAATCAACCTCTAGAACGCACGTTGAATAAGGGTGAAATTCACTCGTATGGTATCAAGCTAGAAGCGGGTCAGTATCTTAATTTGGTCGTCGATCAAAGGGGCATCGATGTTTCGGCAATATTACATGGACCGGACGGACAGAAACTGGTAGAGGTAGACAGCCCGAATGGATCTCAAGGTCCCGAGCCTATTTCAATTGTTGCTAAAGTTACTGGAAACTACCAACTGGATGTGAAGCCGCTGGATAAAAACGCAACCGGTCGTTACGAAGCGAGGATTACTGAACTGCGGCTGGCAACGTCACAAGACAAAAGACGTGTTAACGCCGAGAGAATATTTATGGAGGCCGAACTTTTATTCGGGCAAAGAGCGTCCGAGTCCACGCAGAATGCAATTAAGAAATACGAGGAAGCTTTACCTCTCTATGATTCCCTTGGGGATGCCTCAAAAAAGGCGGTCATACTCGAGCGTATCGGTTTGATTTACGAATCCCTGGATAGAAGCAATTCGCTTAATTACTATTTTAAGGCATTGTCGATCAAGCGAGAAATCGGAGACAGAAACGGTGAAGGCGCGACGTTAAATAATATAGGTAAGATTTACGACGATTCGAAGCAATGGCATAAAGCCCTTGATTACTATACGCAAGCTTTAACCCTATCTCGCTCCGTCGGCGATAAGAATGGCGAAGCGACAACACTGAATAATATTGCGGCGGTTTACAACGACTTAGGGGAGAGGCAGAAGGCTCTAACATTCTATTTTCAGGCTCTTCCACTGAGGCGGGAGGTCAATGATCAAAACGGAGAGGCTGTAACCCTCACTAGCATCGGTGGAGTTTATTATGATTTAGGAGAAAGGCAAAAAGCCCTCGATTACTATCTACAGGCCCTTCCGATTAGACGAAATGTTGGGGACCAAAACGGAGAAGCAGTAACCCTCAGCAATATCGGCGGGGTGTACCATACCTTAAAAGAAGGGCGGAAAGCACTTGAATACTATAATCAAGCTCTTACCCGTTTTCGTGCCGTTGGAAACTATGATTTTGCTGCCGGAACGCTTAATAACATTGGTACGGCGCATATAGCATTAGAAGAAAAGCAGCAAGCAGTTCCTTATGTCATAGAAGCCTTATCTCTTTATCGTGCCATTAGAAATCCCAACGGGGAGGCGACTTCGCTTCACAATTTAATGCTTATATACAAAGGACTTAATAGTCTGCGGCTGGCTACCTTTTATGGCAAACAATCTGTCAATGCGTATCAGCAACTGCGCGAATATATTCAAGATTTAGATAAGGAAATTCAACAAACCTACCTAAAATCAGTTGAGCCGACTTATCGTATTTTAGCTGAATTGTTAATCAGGCAGGAGCGACTTGCAGAAGCCGAACAGCTACTTAACATATTTAAGGACCAGCAATTTTTCGACCTAAATAAGATACGCGAAAAACCCTTAAAGTCGCTCGCGAATACGCCTCGCGAAACCGAATTTAACTCGCGTCTTCAAGTAATTATTCACGATGGTGTTGCCGATGACAACGCGAACGATCTTGAAATACGACTCAAATCTGTTTCTGGTAAGTTTTACGAAGCTCTTAAACAGGCTGAAACCGAGTTTTCAAAGCCAGTTGACCAGAGAGATAGAATAGAGGAAATTTCAGACCTGCGCGATGTGCAAACGGCCTTGCGCACATTAAATCGCCAAGAGGGGAAAACCGCCGCCATATATATGCTTGTGGGTATAGATAACTTTGACGCCTTAATTATCTCTGAAAACGAAATTACCTCGATTTCATCGGATATAAAAGGGGTCGAATTAAACAATAAGGCCCGTCAACTATGGGCATTATTGCAGTCGGATGAATATGATCCGGCCGCCTTATCAAAAGAACTCTACGACATTATTTTCAAGCCGATAAAAGATAAGTTACCAAC
>Ga0193752_1001913_pt1 | contig 16559 bp, 18 predicted proteins | sample H1c1metaG_FD_144924 | JGI IMG/M metagenome (GOLD analysis project Ga0193752, IMG submission 144924) | Soil microbial communities from a riparian zone of the East river system, Colorado, United States - H1c1 | ecosystem: Environmental > Terrestrial > Soil > Riparian zone | place: USA: East River... | reverse complement strand
CGCCGGCGACGTCATGCAGGTGCAGATCTCGCAGCGCACCTCGCGTCCTTTCGAGGCGCCGCCCCTCGAGCTGTATCGCGCCCTGCGCAGCCTGAATCCGTCGCCCTACATGTTCTATTTCGATTTCGGCGACCACCACGTGATCGGCGCTTCACCGGAAATCCTGGTCAGGCTTTCCGGCGAGAACGTAACGCTGCGGCCGATCGCCGGCACGCGGCCGCGTGGCGCCACGCCGGAAGCGGACGCGCGCGCGGCCGAAGAGTTGCGCGCCGACCCCAAGGAGCGCGCCGAGCACGTCATGCTGATCGACCTGGGCCGCAACGACGTCGGCCGGGTCGCCGCGGTCGGCAGCGTGAAGGTCACCGAGGTGATGAGCGTCGAGCGCTACTCGCACGTCATGCACCTCGTGTCGAACGTCGAGGGGCGCATCGCGCCGGGGCTGGATGCGCTCGACGTCCTCAAGGCCAGCTTTCCCGCTGGCACGGTCACCGGCGCGCCCAAGGTGCGCGCGATGCAGCTGATCGACGAGTTCGAGCCGGTGAAGCGAGGTATCTACAGCGGCGCGGTCGGCTACCTGGGGTTCAACGGCGACATGGACGTGGCCATCGCGATCCGCACCGCGGTGCTCAAGGATCGCCGCCTGCACGTGCAGGCGGCGGCGGGCATCGTCGCCGACTCCGACCCGCTGTCGGAGTGGCAGGAGACGCAGCACAAGGCGCGCGCGCTGCTCAAGGCGGCGGAGGCGACATGATCCTGATGCTCGACAACTACGATTCCTTCACCTACAACCTGGTGCAGTATCTGGGCGAGCTGGGCGCCGAGGTGGCGGTGTTTCGCAACGACGAAACCTCGGTCGAGAAGATCGAAAGCCTGCGGCCTTCGCACATCGTGATCTCGCCGGGTCCGTGCACGCCGAACGAGGCCGGCATCACGCTCGCGCTGGTGGAGCGGATGGCGGGGCGGGTGCCGCTGCTCGGCGTGTGCCTGGGCCACCAGGCCATCGGCCAGGCCTTCGGCGGCTGCGTCGTGCGCGCGAAGCAGGTGATGCACGGCAAGGTTTCGCGGATCGGCCACGACGGAAAGGGAGTTTTCGAGAAAATCCCGGACCAGTTCACTGCGACGAGATATCACTCGCTCGTCGTCGAACGCGAAACCCTGCCCGCCTGCCTCGAGGTGACGGCGCAGTCGGAGGACGGCGAAATCATGGGCTTGCGCCATCGCGATCTGGCGGTGGAGGGGGTGCAGTTCCACCCCGAGGCCCTGCTCACGGAGCATGGGCACAAAATGCTGCAGAATTTCATCCAGGGAAAATGAGTCGGGGACAGATATGAAGCAGATCACCGTGGCAGAAGCGATCCAGCGCACCGTCGAGCACCGCGAGGTGTTCCACGACGAGATGCTGCACGTCATGCGCCAGATCATGCGCGGCGAGCTGACGCCGGCGCAGATCGCCGGCTTCATCGTCGGCCTGCGCGTCAAGAAGGAGAGCATCGGCGAGATCGCCGCCGCGGCGCAGGTGATGCGCGAGCTGGCCACCCACGTCGAGGTCAAGGACGACCGCCACCTGGTCGATACCTGCGGCACCGGCGGCGACGGCGCGCACACCTTCAACGTTTCCACCTGCGCCGCGTTCGTCGCCGCCGCGGCCGGCGCGAAGGTGGCGAAGCACATGGGACGCTCGGTGTCGTCTTCCTCGGGCAGCGCCGAGGTGCTGGAATCCCTCGGCGCGAACATCGCGCTCACGCCGCAGCAGACCGGCCAGGCCATCGACCAGCTCGGCATCGGCTTCATGTTCGCGCCGGCGCATCACTCGGCGATGAAGCACGCCGCGCCGGTGAGGAAGGAGCTGGGCATCCGCACCATCTTCAACATCCTCGGGCCGCTCACCAACCCGGCGGGCGCGAAGCACCAGGTGATGGGCGTGTTCCATGCCGACCTGGTCGGCATCCAGGTGCGCGCTCTGCAACGACTGGGCTCGAAGCACGTCATGACGGTGCACGGCATGGACGGCCTGGACGAGATCTCGATTTCGGCCGAGACCCTGGTCGGCGAGCTGGTCAACGGCGAGATCAAGGAATACATGCTGCACCCCTCCCACTTCGGGCTGGAGCTGTTCGACCGCCGCGCGATTCAGGTGAACAGCGTCGATGAGTCGAAGGACATGATCCTGGCCGCGCTGGGCAACCAGCCCGGGCCGGCGCACAACATCGTCGCCCTCAACGCCGGCGCGGCGATCTACGTTTCCGGCGTCGCTCCCAGCATGAAAGCGGGCGTCGAACGAGCGCGCGCGGCGCTCGCGAGCGGCGCGGCGAAGAAGAAGCTCGACGAGTTCGTCGCCTTTACCCAAAGCCTGAAAGCTTGAGCGACATCCTCAAGCGCATAGTCGCTGCGAAGCAGGCGGAGATCCTCGCGGCGAAGCGCCGCGTCGCGCCGGCCGAGATGGAGCGCCGGGCGCGCGCCGCGACGCCGCCGCGGGATTTCGTAGGCGCACTACGCGCCAAGATCGCCGCCGGGCAGGCCGCGGTCATCGCCGAGATCAAGCGCGCCAGCCCTTCCCGGGGGGTGCTGCGCGCCGACTTCGACCCGGCTGCCATCGCCAAGAGCTATGAAGATGGCGGGGGTGCCTGCATGTCAGTGCTCACTGACAAAGAATTCTTCCAAGGCGCGGGCGAGCACCTTCAGGCTGCCCGCTCCGCCTGCCGGCTGCCGGCGTTGCGCAAGGATTTCATGCTCGAGCCGTTCCAGGTGTTCGAGTCGCGCGCGCTCGGCGCGGACTGCATCCTGCTCATCGCCGCGGCGCTGTCGCGCGAGGCGATGCTTGAGCTGGAGGGCGTCGCGGCCTCGCTCGGCATGGCGGTGCTGGTCGAAGTGCACGACGGCGCCGAGCTCGACGGGGCGCTGGCGCTGAGCACCCCCCTCCTGGGCATCAACAACCGCGACCTGCGCACTTTCGAGACGAAGCTGGAGACGACGCTCGATCTGCTGCCGCGCGTGCCGGCGGGCCGTCTGGTGGTCACCGAAAGCGGCATCCTCGCGACGCAGGACGTGGCGCGCATGCGCGCGCGCGGCGTGCATGCTTTCCTCGTCGGCGAGGCCTTCATGCGCGCGGCGGACCCCGGCGCTGCGCTGCAGCAGCTTTTTGCCTGATCCGGCTCTGGCGATGCTGCAAAGCAGCATCTTCGCCCTCTGTTGCGACGTTACAACATAGGTTCATCCAGAGGGGATGAATTGCCGGTTCCTTTTGATAACTGTGCGAGGCGTTTGGCACACTCGCTGGGACTTCTCGAAGAGAGGGGTTGGCCCGGGACGCGCTGAAGGTGCGAGGGGTCCAACAGTCAGAGACAAAGGAGAGGCTATGCAGAAGAAACTTCTTGGAATGGCAGTCGCGGCGGCGCTGGTTGCGCCCGCTGTGGCGCTTGCCCAGGTGCAGGTGTACGGCACCGCCAACGTAACGTTCAACTCGACGAAGTACAGCGAATCCACCGCGGGCGCTGGCTCCGTCAACAAAATGGCGGTCAACAGCCATTCGTCGAACTTCGGTATCCGCTCGTCCGAGACCCTCGGCGGCGGCATGACCGGCTGGGTGCAGTACGAGTTCAACACCCAGATGGAACGCAACAACGACATGACCTCGGGCAACGGCACGCCGCGTAACACCGCGATCGGCCTGCGCGGCAACTTCGGTAACGTCTACTTCGGCACGTGGGAAACCCCGTACACGTCGACGTTCCGCATGTGGGACGTCGGCACGGTCGGTGGCTATGGCCCGTCGACCAGCGTCGCCTACCGCCGCGAGTCGACCGGCTCCTCGCCGAGCGCGAACTGCTCGAACGCCCTTCCGGGCGCGACCGGCGGTCCGATTCCGGCGGCGACGGCGAACCTCTGCCAGCACGCTGACGGCGCTGGCGGCGGCACCGGTACGCCCCCGGGCTATGCCCTGTGGCGCCGCTACGGCTCGTCGGTGTTCTACGACTCGCCGAACTTCAGCGGCTTCCAGTTCAAGATCGCCTATCAGCCGAACGAGACGAAGACGGCATCCGGCGCGACCATCAACGGCACGGCCGTTATTCAAGAGAACCCGTCGTCCTGGTCCGCGTCGCTGACCTGGACCGGCATGGGCGGCAAGGCTCGTGCGTTCCTTGCCAACATGCAAGCCAAGGACTGGAGCAGCCCCGGCCAGACCGACGGTGGCTTCACGGCCGGTGGCGGCTATGACTTCGGCGTGGTGAACGTGGGCGCGTACTTCGAAACCTACGACTTCAAGCCGGTGGTTGCTGGCTCCGTGCAAAAGCAGACGGCCGAAGGCTACGGCATCGGCGTCGCGATCCCTCTGGGCAGCGGCAAGATCGGCATCTCGTATGCCATCCAGAAGGACTTCGACGTCGACGGCGGCACCGCCAACAACGGCGGCAAGATGTACAACGTCGGCTACGAGTGGAACCTCTCCAAGCGTACCGTCGTGAGCTTCGGCTACGCAGCCATCAAGAACGACCCGGATGCGGCGTACACCTGGACGGGCATGGTGCCCAACCAGAACGGTGTGCAGACCACCGCGCTGAACGGTTCCGATCCGAGCAACATCTTTGTCGGGTTCCGCCACTCGTTCTAACCGAACGTCTGGTACCGAGACGGGCGCCTCCGGGCGCCCGTTTTTTTTCTGCTACGCTTTTCCCGTGGCCTCCGTCGACCAGTTGATCCTCGCTTTCGATCGCGCCTTGCGCACCGTCGCCGGCGCGCCGCGCTCGACGCGGCCTTCGCCCGCCGAGCGGGTGCCCGAGGCCGGACTCGCCCAGGCCGAGCGCGCTCACGCGGCGGCGCTGATGCGCGTCAACCATGTGGGCGAAGTCTGCGCGCAGGCCCTGTATCAGGGCCAGGCGGTGAGCGCACGCGACGCGACGGCGCGCCAGGAGCTCGAGCGCGCGGCGCGCGAGGAGGAAGACCACCTCGCCTGGAGCGCGGCGCGCATCCACGAGCTGGGCGGGCGCCCGAGCCTGCTCAACCCGCTGTGGTACGCCGGCTCGCTCGCCATGGGCATCGCCGCAGGCGCGCTGGGCGACAAGTGGAACCTCGCCTTCCTCGCCGAAACCGAGCGCCAGGTCGAGGAGCACCTTTCGGGACACCTCGACACGTTACCCGCCGCCGACCGCCGCACGCGCGCGGTGGTCGAGGCGATGCGCGCCGACGAGGCGAGGCACCGGGACACCGCGCTCGCGCTGGGCGCGGCGGAATTCCCGCAGCCGGTCAAGACCGCGATGCGCCTGGCAGCCCGGGTAATGACTACTGTGGCTTACCGGGTCTAGCGGTCTTCGGCGTTTCAGCGCCCGAGTCCATCAGCGCGCGCTCGCTGAACCACTCGTCGGCGTAGTCGCAATCGCGGTACTCGTCGAACCAGGGGCCGCCCCGGGTGAAATGGGCGATCTTCGCATCCGGGTTGTGGCTGTACTCCGTGACCAGCCAGTTCCATTCCAGCGGCAGCTCCCCGATTGCGCCGTCCCCGAGCCAGTTGAAGCGATGCAGGTCGAGGCCGGATGCCGTGTTCACATATCCCGCAGTGAGCCCCCGGCAGCGCTCGTTGTTCATCACCATCACGCTCGACCAGTTCTTGCGCGGATAAGCGGTCTGTATCTGGTTGAGAAACTTGCGCTCCGGTGAAGGTGTGTAGTCGTGCTGGCAGACAAGCAAGGCCTTGTCGGGTTGCTTCTCCATCTCGGACGCCAGCCCGGCAATATCCGCCCGGCACAACATGTCGCAGTCCATGAAGATGGACCACCCTTGGTATCTGGAGAGGGCCGGGACGAGAAAGCGGGTCAGGCTGAATTCAGTGGATTCGGTGGGTCCTCGCTCCCGGGTGTAAAGACCCTGCTCCTGAACCCGCGCCAGCTTGACGGGAGCAATCGAAACGGCGGCTGAAGACCTTCTCCTGATCGAGTGCGCGAGGGTGTGGAAGGCCACGTCTTCCCTCGAGTCGTAGCCGATGAATATGTTGAGCACTACTGCTGCCGCGCGGCCAGCGAGGCGCTGGCGATCGTCTTCTCCTTCAGCTGGTCGCCCTTGATGTACGCGAGCCGGAACTCGTACACCACATCGGGCCTGGCGCGCGCGGCGCGCTCGAGGTGCTCCTCCCACCAGCGTACCGGCTTGATGGTGCAGTGGGCGTTGCCGCCGCTCGGCAGCCGTTTTTTCGCCGGGAAGCAGGCGACGTTGGCGAACACGAACCGGGTCGCGTAGCCGAACAGCTCGCCGAGGATCCAGGGAATGTCCTCCTCGGGGCAGTGCTCGAGGACGTCGGTGCAGATGACGCCCTCGAATTTTCCCGACGGCAGCTGGGTGAACGGCTGGTAGGCCGGGTCGTAGCACTGGATCGACTGCACACCCCAGTAGGACTTGATGTCCGGGTACTCGATGCCTTCCTCGGGATCGGTGGTGCGCCGTGGCCAGTACTGCTGGCCTTTGCCGCAGCCGTAGTCGAGGAGGACCGCGGCGCCGGTGAGCTTGATGAGCCGCTTGATGTGCGGCGCCTGCTGCGGCAGGCTTTGGCCGGGGAACGTCAGCTCCGGCGGCACGCCTGTGCGCTGGTCGCCGTGCAGGTGCATCTGCTGGTACTGCTCGATCAGACGGCGATAGCGAGGGCTCGGCGAGGCGCGGGTGTATTTCTGCGGACTCATTCCTCGATGATAACGAAGTCCTTGGTGATCTCTGCGGTCTTGCCGAGCATGATGGAAGCCGAGCAGTACTTCTCGTGCGACAGGCGTATGGCATGCTCGACCAGGTTGGGCTTGAGGCCGCGGCCGCGCACCTCGAAGTGCATGTGGATCTTGGTGAAGACCTTCGGGTCGGTCGGCGCGCGCTCTGAGCTCACCTTGACCTCGCAGCCGGTCACGTTCTGCCCGCTCTTCTTGAGGATCACCACCACGTCGTAGGCGGCGCAGCCCCCGGTGCCCACCAGCACCATCTCCATGGGCCGCGGCGCGAGATTGCGGCCCCCGCCCTCCGGCGCCCCGTCCATCGCCACCACGTGGTTACTGCCGGTCTCGGCGAGGAAAGTCATGCCGCTGCCGGACCAGCGAATCGTGCATTCCATGGGAGTTTCCTTGCCGATCAATGGCTTGTGCGACGCAGCATCCGCGCCCGGTCCTCACAATGAGAATCCGGGTATTGCATCGCGGCAAGCGCGTTCCGCATGATCTGATTGTAGTTCGTCTCCTCCAGCCACCTCCTTTTTGGTGGATTTGGCGCAACTCGCGAGGGCGGCGCCATTTTTTTGGGTAGAATCGTCGGCTTTTCGCAATCCCTGCACGGACTTATGAAAACCTATACGGCGAAGGCAGAAGAAGTCCAGCACAGCTGGGTGGTGGTCGATGCCCAGAACAAGGTCCTGGGCAAGATCGCGACGCAGATCGCGATGCGCCTGCGCGGCAAGCACAGACCCGAATACACCCCGCACGTCGACACCGGCGACTTCGTCGTGGTGGTGAACGTGGCCAAGCTGCGCGTCACCGGCCGCAAGGCCGAGCGCAAGGTCTACTACCGGCACAGCGGCTATCCGGGCGGCATCAAGCAGGACACCTTCGCCAAGCTGCATGCGGCGAAGCCGGAGCGCGTGCTGAAGAAGGCGGTGAAGGGCATGCTGCCCAAGGGACCGCTCGGCTATGCGATGCTGAGCAAGCTGAAGCTCTACGCGGGCGCCACGCATCCTCATTCGGCGCAGCAACCCAAAGCACTGGAGATCTAGCATGGTCGGCGAGTACTACTACGGCACCGGGCGGCGCAAAAGAGCGGTGGCACGCGTGTTCCTCAAGCCCGGCAAGGGCGATATCGTCGTCAACGGCAAGCCGATGGATGTGTTCTTCGGCCGCGAGACGGGCCGCATGGTCGTGCGCCAGCCCCTCGAGCTGATCAAGAGCCCGGCGGGCTTCGACATCACGGTCAACGTCTTCGGCGGCGGCGAGAGCGGCCAGGCGGGCGCGGTGCGCCACGGCATTACGCGCGCCCTGATCGAGTATGATGCCGCTCTGAAGCCGCAGCTGAGCGCGGCCGGGCTGGTAACGCGCGATGCGCGAGAGGTGGAGCGAAAAAAGGTCGGACTGCACAAAGCGAGGCGGCGCAAGCAGTACTCGAAACGCTAATCGGAGCCATCTGGCTTCACCGATCGAAAGCCGCCTCAGGGCGGCTTTCTTGTTTCTGGAGTTGATTGATTCATGATCAAGGCAGGAATCGTCGGCGGTACCGGATACACGGGCGTGGAGCTGCTGCGGCTGCTCGCCCAGCATCCGCAGGTAGAGCTGCGTGCGATCACCTCGCGCAAGGAAGCCGGCACAGCCGTGAGCGCGATGTTCCCGAGCCTGCGCGGGCGCGTCGACCTCGCGTTTACCGAGCCCACGCGCGACGCGCTGCGCGGCTGCGACCTCGTGTTCTTTGCCACGCCGAACGGCGTCGCCATGGGCGAAGCGCGCGCGCTGCTCGACTCCGGCGCGCGCCTGATCGACCTGTCGGCGGATTTCCGCATCCAGGATCTCGCCGAGTGGGAGCGCTTCTACAAGACGAAGCACGCCGCGCCGGAGCTGGTGCGCGACGCGGTGTACGGCCTTTGCGAAGTAAACCGCGAGCGCATCCGCGGCGCCCGGCTGGTCGCGAATCCCGGCTGCTATCCGACGGCGGTACAGCTTGGCCTGCTGCCGCTGCTCGAGGCGGGCGTGGTCGACCTGGATCACCTGATCGCCGACGCGAAGTCCGGTGTGAGCGGCGCCGGGCGCAAGACCGAGCTGAACCTCATGTTCTCCGAGGCGTCGGACAATTTCATGGCGTACAACGTGCCGGGGCACCGCCACTGGCCCGAGATCCGGCAGGGCCTGGCGCGGGCGGCCGGGCGTGAAGTCGGGCTGGTATTCGTGCCGCACCTTACGCCGCTCATCCGCGGCATCCATGCCACCCTCTACGCGCGCATCACGAAGGAAGCCGATTTCCAGAAGCTGTTCGAGAAGCGCTACGCGTCGGAGCCGTTCGTCGATGTCATGCCGGCGGGCAGCCATCCGGACACGCGCTCGGTGCGCGCGGCGAACGTCTGTCGCCTTGCCGTGCATCGGCCGCCGCAGTGCACGGGCGGTGGCGATACCTTGGTCGTGCTTTCGGTGATCGACAACCTGGTCAAGGGTGCAGCGGGCCAGGCGGTGCAGAACATGAACCTCATGTTCGGCTTGCCCGAGACCACGGGCCTCGAGCAAGTGGCGGTCGTCCCGTGATGGCTGAGAACGCCTGATGGCCAGCGGCACCGGACGCTTCCGCATCCAGAAGCTGGTGCGTCAGCGCTTCGGCATCGCCGCGCCGCGCGTCGAGATCCAGACGCGCATCCCGTGGTACTGGCGCTGGGTCGGCATGGCCGTGCTGCTCGGCGTGGCCGCGGCCGCCGCGGGCTGGATCTACGACGCCGGGCGGCGCTTCGCGGGCTTCGACCACAACGAGGTGCAGGAGGAGCTGCGGGTGGTGCGCGGCCGGCTGGATAACGCCAACAGCGAGCTTGAGCGCCTGCGCGCGCTGGCGAACGCCGCCGAGAGCCGCGTCGCGATCGAGCGCACCGCGCAGCAGAAGCTCGCGCAGCAGATCCGCGTGCTCGAGCAGGAAAACGTGCGCGTGCGCGAGGAGCTCGCCACCTTCGAGAGCATGCTCTCGACCGAGGCGCGCAACGTCAACGCGCTGTCGATCTACCGCTTCAAGGTGGAGCCCGACGTGCTGCCCGGGGAGTACCGCTACCGCCTGCTGATCCTCACGCCGAGCTCCCGCCGCGACCGCGATTTCAACGGCCGCCTGGAGCTGGTGGTCAACCTGACGGAGGGGGGGCAGAATGCTATGATGAGCTTCCCCGAGCAGGCGGATGCCGGAGCGGCCGCTTTCTTCAAGCTGAATTTCCGGTACTTCCGCAGGGTGGAGGGCACCTTCAGAGTGAGCCCGAAAGCGAAAGTGGAAAGCGTGCAGGCGCGCATCTACGAAAGCGGAACCAGCGAGCCGCGCGCCACGAACTCAGTGAGCTTGTAGGGGGCAGGGAAGCAAGGGAGATACGACAATGTTCAACAAGACAGCGAGCAAGCCGCAGAACCGCATCGACAGCCTGATCGGCGCCACCACGCGCATCGAGGGCAACGTGATCTTCAGCGGCGGGCTGCGGGTGGACGGCATGGTGCGCGGCAATGTCGCGGCGCTGCCCGACCAGCCGGGCACCCTGGTGGTGTCCTCCGATGCGCGCATCGACGGCGAAGTCCAGGCCTCGCACATCGTGGTAAACGGCACCATCAACGGGCCGGTGCATGCCACCGAGACCCTCGAACTCCAGGCCGGCTCCAGGGTCAAAGGGGATGTGTACTACAAAAGCATCGAAATCCATCAGGGCGCCGTGGTTGAAGGGCGCCTCGTGCACCACGTCTCGGAAGTGAAGGGCGTGGAACTGAAGCTCGCCTCGGGCGGGTAAAGGAAATACGGATGAACGCAGTCACCGAAGCAGTCACCGAGATGCCGGCGCCGCTGGTCTTCAGCGACGGGGCGGCGAACAAGGTCAAGCAGCTGATCGAGGAAGAGGGCAACCCGGAGCTCAAGCTGCGCGTGTTCGTCACCGGCGGCGGCTGCTCGGGCTTCCAGTACGGCTTCACCTTCGACGAGGTGAAGAACGAGGACGACGCGGTGATGGAGAAGAACGGCGTGCAGCTGCTGATCGACCCTATGAGCTACCAGTACCTGGTGGGCGCCGAGATCGACTACCAGGAAGGCCTCGAGGGCGCGCAATTCGTGATCAAGAACCCGAACGCGCAAAGCACCTGCGGCTGCGGCTCGTCGTTCTCGACCTGACGCTCAACTAGATCCGCTGCAAGAAAGGGGCTTCGGCCCCTTTTTCATTTGGGGTATACCGCTCCCAAGACGCGCGGTCCCCTCGCTCCGGTCACTTCTGCGAGATTGCCGGGGGCGTTGTTGAGAGTACGCTCGGCCAGCCAGGCGAAGGCAGTCGCTTCGACCAGCGCGGGATCCAGGCCGTGCGCCGCGCTCGACTCCACCGGCGCGGGATCGAGCAGCGCGGCGAGGCGGCGCATCAGCGCGCCGTTCTCGGTGCCGCCGCCGCAGACGATCACTCGCGCGGCGCCCTTGCAGGCATCGGCCACGCAGCGCGCGGTGAACTCGAGCAGCGTCGCCTGCACGGCGCGCGGCTCCTCGCCGCGCAGCCGTGCACCGAGCCAGGCTTCGTTGAAAAGATCGCGGCCGGTGCTTTTCGGCGGCGGCGCGTCGAGGAAGGGCTCGTCGCGCAGGCGGCCGAGCAGCGCCGGGACCACCGTGCCGCCGGCTGCCCAATCGCCGTTGTCGTCGTAGGGCTTGCCCAGGTGCTTCGCCGCCCACAGGTCGAGCAGGCAGTTGCCCGGACCGCAGTCGAAGCCGAGGATCGTGCCCTCGATGGGCAGGCGCGTCACGTTGGCGATGCCGCCGAGGTTGACGACCAGGCGGTTCTCGCTGCGATGGCGGAACAGCGTGGCGTGGAAGGCAGGAGCGAGCGGCGCGCCCTGGCCGCCGGCAGCGATGTCGCGCGAGCGAAAGTCGGCGACGACGGTGATGCCGGCGAGCTCGGCTAGCAGCGCGGCGTTGCCGATCTGCAGCGTGTAGCCGCGGTCCGGCCGGTGGCGCACCGTCTGCCCGTGGCAGCCGATGGCGCGCACGTCGTGCGCTGTCTTGCCGCAACCGTGCAGGAGCTCGGTGACCGCGGCGGCGTAGCGCCGGGCGAGCTCGTTGCCCAGGCGCGCGCAGCGATCGACCTCGTTTTCGCCGGGGGAGTTGAGCGCGAGCAGCTCGCGCCGCAGCGGCTCATCGAATGTGTGGTGGACACTTGCCAGGAGGCGCGGTGCGGCGGCCGCATCGAGCAGCACCGCGTCGACTCCGTCGAGGCTGGTGCCCGACATGAGGCCGACGTAGAGCGACGAGCTCACTCTGGTCTGCGCGAGCCGCTCACTCCAGCAGCTGAGCGAGCTCGCCGGTGCGCAGCAGGTCGAGCTGCACGGTGAGCGGCTCGGCGTGCGCGATGAACTTGGGCAGGTCCTGCGGCGCAATCGGCGCCGCCGCCGGCATGGCGATCGAGAAAGGGTTGCGCGCCTCGCCGGCGATGCGGAATTCGTAGTGCAGGTGCGGCCCGGTGGCCCAGCCGGTCTGGCCGACGAAACCGATGGTGTCGTTCTGCTCGACGCGCGCACCGCGCTTCACGGCGATGCGGCTGAGGTGGGCATAGACCGTCGCGTACGTGCCCTGGTGGCGCACGATGACGACGTTGCCGTAGCCGCCCTTGGGCCCGGCGAAGTCGATGAAGCCGTTGCCGACGCTGCGCACGCGCGTGCCGATCGGCGCCGCGTAGTCGATGCCCTTATGCGCCCGCCAGTCCCTGTGTATCGGATGGCGGCGCGTGCCGAAGCCCGAGCTGACGCGCGAGAACTCGAGCGGCGCGCGCAGGAACGCCTTGCGCAGGTTCTTGCCGTCGGCCGCGTAGTAGCCGCCGTTGAAGTACACCGCGCGAAAGGTCTTGTTCTGGTTGGTGAACTCGGCGGCGAGGACGCGCCCGGCGCGCACCGGCCGGCCGGAAAAATGGTGCAGCTCGTAGACCACCGAGAAGCGGTCGCCCTTGCGCAGGTCGCGGTGGAAGTCGACGTCGCCGCTGAACACGTCGGCGAGCATCCGCAGCTCGCTGTCCGGAATGTCGGCGGCGTCGCTCGCCGCGAACAGCGAGCTGCGGATCACGCTCGCCTTCATCACCGTCCTCGCCTCCAGCTGGGCGCGCTCTTCGCTCGCGCGGTAGCCCTCGCTCGGGCCGCCGATGCGCACCAGCGCATCGCGGCCGCTCAAGAAGTTCAGATAATGCGGCGTGCCGTCGGCGCCGACTTCGGCCGCCACCATCACGCCGGGCTTGAGCTGCTGCAGCGCGCGCACGCGCTTGAGCCGCTCGACGTCCGCATCGGCAATGCCCAGGCGCTGCAGAAATCCCGCCAGCGTGTCGCCGCGCTGGAAGCGCTCTTCACGCCGGTACGTGAGCGGCGCCGGAATCAGGGTATCGGTGCGGATCGACAGCGCTTCAACCAGCGCGGAATCGGGCGCGAAAGGCGCGGGCGCCGGCGCCATGGTGGCGAACGCCGCGACCACCCCGCCTGCGGCGAGGACGGCGATCGCAATCCGGGCTACAGTCCGGCGATGCATTTCCGTTAGAATCCCTTGATTATTCAGAAGCCTGCGGAGGCTAGCATAGATCGCCGCGGGCGAAAATCGGGAATGACCTTAGTCGCGCAGGCCATTGAGACCATCCGCCGGGGGTGCCACGAGCTGATCGTAGAGGCGGAGCTCGCCAAAAAGCTCGCCACGGGGCGCAAGCTCCGTATCAAGCTCGGCCTGGACCCTACGGCCCCCGACCTGCACCTCGGCCATACCGTGGTGATCAACAAGCTGCGCGACTTCCAGCAGCTCGGCCACCAGGTGCAGTTCCTGATCGGCGACTTCACCGGGATGATCGGCGATCCGACCGGCAAGAACCAGACGCGCCCCCCCCTGACCCGCGAAGAGATCAAGAAGAACGCCGAAACCTACCAGGCGCAGGTCTTCAAGATTCTCGACGCCGACAAGACGCAGGTCCTGTTCAACTCCGAGTGGTCGGACAAGCTCGGCGCTGAAGGCATCATCAAGCTGGCGGCAAGGTACACGGTGTCGCAGCTGCTCGAGCGCGACGATTTCTCGAAGAGGTTCCGGGAGGAAAGGCCGATCGCCCTGCACGAGCTGCTCTACCCGCTGATGCAGGGCTACGACTCGGTGGCGATGAAGGCCGACGTCGAGCTCGGCGGCACCGACCAGAAGTTCAACCTGCTGGTCGGGCGCGAGCTGCAGAGAAGCTACGGCCAGGAGCCGCAGTGCATCCTCACCATGCCGCTGCTCGAGGGGCTCGACGGCAAGGAGAAGATGTCCAAGTCGCTCGGCAACTACATCGGCATCGCCGAGGCGCCGCAGGAGATCTTCGGCAAGCTGATGTCGATCTCCGACGAGCTCATGTGGCGCTACATCGACCTTCTTTCGTTCGAGTCTCCCGCGAGAAAAGAAGCGTGGAAGAAGGAAGCCGAGCAAGGCGCCAACCCGCGCGACATCAAGGTCACCTTCGCCAAGGAGATCGTCGCCCGCTTCCACTCCGCGGACGCCGCGCGCCAGGCCGAAGAAAGCTTCGAGAAGAAGCACCGCCACGGCGAGGTTCCCGAGGACCTGCCCGAGATAGCCGTGGCCGCGCCGAAGGAGGGCCTGCTGCTGCCGCAGCTGCTCAAGGCGGCGAACCTCGCGCCGAGCGCCTCCGAGGCCTCGCGCGCCATCGAGCAGGGGGGCGTGCGCATCGACGGCGAGCGCGTCGCCGACCGCGGCTTGCGGCTGATGCCGGGAACGAGCGTCGTGATCCAGGTGGGCAAGCGCAAGTTCGCGCGCGTGCGGCTCACTTAGCGGCGGTGCCGAACAGTCTCGAGGCGATTTTTACGCAGGGCGCAGCCGCGTTGCACGCGGATGATCTGCCGGGCGCAGAGCAGCTGTTCCGCAGCATCATCCAGGCCGATCCGCGGGCGCACCCGGCATGGAACGCCCTTTCGGTGGTGGCCGCACGCTCGGGCTTGCCCGAGCTCGCGCTGGACTGCGCCAAGCGTGCGCTCGAGCTGGACCGGCGCAATCCGGTCTATCTGAACAGCCTTGGCGTCGCCTGCGGCGAGCTCGGCCTGTTCGCCGACTCCGAGCAGGCGTTCCGGCGAGCGCTGAAGGCGAAGCCGGCCTACCCAGAAGGCCTCTTCAATCTTGGCAAAGTACTGCACAAGCTGGGTCGCCTCTCCGATGCGGCGCGCGCCTACGAGCGGGTGTATGCGATGGATCGGGCGTTTCCGGGCCTCCTGCCGGCGATGATCGCCGTGTATCGCAGGCAAGGGCGTGCAGACCGCGCGCTGGCGATGCTCGAGGACGGGCGCTCCGGCCTTGCCGACGTCGATCTGGGTCATCTGCGGGCGGCGTGTCTCGCCGAGGTGGCGGGCGCCGAGCGCGCCGTGGCGTGGCTGCGCGAGCAGCTCGCGCAGAATCCCGAGGCGCACGGGATGCATTTCCCGCTCGCGGAATTGCTGCTATCGCAGTCGAGATGGCGCGAGGGCTGGCGCGAATACCTCTGGCGTCCGAACATGCTCGAAGAGCGCGTCGACACCGACGGCAGCGAGCGTGCCCCTGCGCCCCTGCCGGCCCGGCTCGACGCCAGCCGGGTACTCCTGCGCGGCGAGCAGGGGATCGGCGACGTGCTCTTCTTCCTGCGCTTTGCGCCTCTGCTTCGCGAGCGCGGCGCCCGGGTAACGCTGAGCTGCGAGCGCAAGCTGGCAGCGGTTGTCGCGGCGCAGGAGCCGCTCGAAGCGGTCTGCGAGCCGGCTGCGGAAGACGGACGGTCGCCGCAATTCGATTTGAGGATCTGGTGCGGCGACCTGCCCGCGCTGCTCGGCACCGAGGCGGTCCCGCCCGCTTGGCGACTCGCGGTGGGCGACGCCGAGGTGGTCCGCGCAAAGGAGCGTCTCTCGGCGCTCGGCCCGGGCCCCTACCTTGGCATCACCTGGCGCGCAGGTACCGACACCCTGCGCGGGCGCGAGTTCGGCAACCAGCGCAACCTGCTCATGAAGGAGCTGCCGCCCTCCGAGTTGGGCGCCGCCGTGCGCGGCTGGCCGGGGACCGTGTTGGCGTTGCAGCGCGGACCGCGCGCGGACGAGCTCGCCGCCTTCGCGCAGGCCGCGCAGGCGCCGGTGCACGATCTTTCGGCGCTCAACGACAACCTGCCTGAAATGCTAGCCGTGCTCGCGCTGCTCGACGAGTACGTCGCCGTCAGCAACACCAACATCCATCTTCTGGCCGGCCTCGGCCGCACGGCGCGCGTGCTGGTGCCCTATCCGCCCGAGTGGCGCTGGGCGCGGGAAGGCGACTCGCCCTGGTTCCCCGGTTTTCCGGTGTACCGTGAGCCGCAGCCGCGCGGCTGGGACAGGCCACTGCTGGATTTGAGAAAAGATCTTTCCCTATGAAAGAGCAATATGAGGTCTACGCGCTCAAGTACGCGTACAACGACCGGCGCGCTGCGGAGAATTTCATCGGCGGCGATCCGCACGATCGTCCGATGCCGCTCGACTACTTCGTCTGGCTGATCCGCGGCAACGGGCGCGAGATCGTGGTGGATACCGGGTTCTCGGCGGCGATGGCGGCGAAGCGCAAGCGCGATCACATAAGGTGCCCTACGGAGGCGCTCCGCACGCTTCAATCCGACGCCACGAAAGTGAGGGACGTGATCATTACGCACCTGCACTACGACCATGCCGGGAACTTCGAACTGTTTCCCAACGCGACGTTTCATCTGCAGGAACGCGAGATGACGTACGCCACCGGGCGCTACATGTGCCAGGAGTGCTTCCGCGGCGCGTTCGAGGTGGAGGATGTGGTCGGCATGGTGCGCGAGGTGTATGCGGGCCGCGTGCGCTTCCACGACGGCGACACGGAGCTGTTCCCCGGCGTCTCGCGTT
>Ga0193752_1001912_pt1 | contig 16560 bp, 16 predicted proteins | sample H1c1metaG_FD_144924 | JGI IMG/M metagenome (GOLD analysis project Ga0193752, IMG submission 144924) | Soil microbial communities from a riparian zone of the East river system, Colorado, United States - H1c1 | ecosystem: Environmental > Terrestrial > Soil > Riparian zone | place: USA: East River... | reverse complement strand
CTGAGTTAGTGGTCAGTACGGAGCAGCGTGAACTGCCGAATTTTCGCAATCCAAAGCCGAGTTCGCTTTGGATCGTTAAGGTACAAACAGGAGAAAAACGCCAGCTGATCGAAATGGATGCGATGCAGCCGTCCTGGTCGCCGGACGGAAAATGGATCGCATTTTGGTTTATGCAGCCGGGCGGCAGCAAGCGCGACGTCGCGATCGTTCCAGCAGCAGGCGGCGATGCTGTCGTTGTGTCGAAAGAAGGGCAAACTAATTGGAATCCGGTTTGGGCACCGAACGGAAAATATCTTTACTTTGTCTCGGATCGAGGCGGAAATATGGGGTTTTGGCGCATCGGGATCAACACCGCAAACGGTCAACCAACAACCGATGCGGAACCGGTCGTAACGCCGTCGAAATTCAACCGGCATCTCGCGTTTTCGTCGGACGGCACCAAGATGATCTATGTGCAAAGCGATTTTCGTTCGAATATTCAGGCGATCGGTTTTGACGCCGCAGCCGAGGTCACAAAGGGCGAGCCATTTTGGATAACGACCGGCGACCGCGTCGTTTCCCGGCCCGATATGTCGCCGGATGGAAAATTTTTTGTAACACGCCTGCCAAGATTGACGCAGGACGACATCGCCCTGATCGTTCGTGAAACAGGCGAAATTATAGATCTGACGGACGACGCACCATTTGACCGCTTCCCGCGATTTTCGCCCGATTCGAAAACGATCGCGTTCATCTCGGACCGCAGCGGAAATCACGAAATATGGACGATCAATGCGGAAGGTACCGATCTTAAGCAACTGACACGCGGAAATTTTAGTGGTGTTTCGTTTCCGCACTGGTCGCCGGACGGATCGAAGATGCTCTTTCGCGCGGACAACAAGAATTTCATGTTCGATCCGCGCGTAGATTGGAATGCTCAGACACCTCAGCAACTACCCTCACCTGAGAACGGTATAAATTTCATTGTCTGGGATTGGTCGCTTGACGGGAAAAAGCTTGTCGGCACGTTCAGCGACGGTGAGCGCGGCACCGGAGTTTTTAGTTTCGAAACAAACAAGTACGAAAAGGTTTCGGATATCGAAGAGATACCAATGTGGCTGTCGGACAGCCGGCGGATAACATTTGGACGCGGCGGAAAGGCGTTTATTTTCGACACCGTGACCAAAAAAGAAAAGCCGATACCGCTTCCGCAGGCTGAAGCTGTATCGACGGTAAGCGTCAGCCGTGACAGTTCCCTTCTTTACTTCACCATCGCGTCGAAGGAATCGGATATCTGGCTTTTAGACCTAAAATGACCTCTGAAGTATTTCACTGCTCCGAAATCCCGCCGGTTTACGCTACTATAACTGTTTAGTTTTTTTGGCGATATCCAGAGTTAATTTATGCTCAGATTTTTTAATACCTTGTCGCGGCAGCAGGAAGAGTTTCACCCGTTGGAAGCGGGCAAAGTGCGGATGTATATCTGCGGGCCAACTGTTTGGAATTTTGCGCACATCGGAAATTTTCGCACGTTCGTTTTCGGCGATATCCTAAGACGTTATTTAAAGTATAAAAGATTGGACGTTACGCACGTTTTTAACCTGACAGACATCGACGACCGCATCATCAACGAAGCTGCAAAGAAAGGCATCAGCATCGACGAATTTACCGCACCTTTTATCGAGTATTTTTGGGAAGATTTCGACGCTCTCGGCAACGAACGGCCGGAGGTGACGCCGCGTGCAACGCATCATATTCCAGAGATGATCGACATCATTGCAACGCTTCTGGAAAACGGTCACGCCTATGAATCGGACGGCTCGATCTATTACCGCATCACGGCTTTTCCCGAATACGGCAAGCTTTCTAAGATCAACTTTTCCGGCAACATAACCGGCGGCAGCGAACGCATCGACACAGACAAATACGAGAAGGAAGACGCCCGCGATTTCGCACTGTGGAAGCTGGTTGGCGACGATGAAAACCCGGGTTGGGACGCTCCGTTCGGACGCGGACGACCGGGCTGGCACATCGAATGCTCTGCGATGGCGATGAAATATCTCGGCGAGACATTCGACATCCACGCCGGCGGAATGGACCTGCAATTTCCGCATCACGAGAACGAGATAGCACAAAGCGAAGGTGCGACCGGAAAGCAGTTCGCAAAATATTGGATACACAGCGAATTTCTGAAGATCGACGATGTGACGATGTCCAAATCAAAGGGCAATTTTTTCACGTTTCGCGATCTGCGTGCGCAGGGCTTTTCGGCATTGGCGATCAGATATTTGCTGTTGAGTGTGCCGACACGCAAGCAACTGAACTTCACGTTCGAAGGATTGCAAGGCGCCGAATCGACGGTTGAACGCTTGAGAAATTTCCGGCAATTGGTCAATGAGGCGAAGGCTGCCGATGGTTCCGATCCGAAGGTAGCCGAAAATGTTGCGACCGCATTGACCGATTTTGAAGAGGCGATGGATGACGATTTCAACACCGCCGCCGCTCTCGCTGCCATCCACGATCTCGTTCGCGAGATCAACACCGTAATGTCCGCCGACCGCCTGCTTGACGACGACCGCGATGCAGTTCTGGATGCGATCGCAAAGTTCGATTCCGTTCTTGGAATTTTCGGCAGTAACGAAACCGAAATGCTCGACGCGGAGATAGAGGCCCTCATCGAAGAACGTCAATGCTCCCGCCGCGACCGCAACTTCACCCGCTCCGACGAGATCCGCGACCTCCTCGGCGAGAAAGGAATTGTGCTTGAGGATACGAAGGATGGTGTTCGATGGAAGCGGAAGTAAATTTTACCGCTTTTTCACTACTTTGACGAAATATGCATTGACCCCGCCTGCGGTTAGTGAAGTTGGTTCGCTGAGCGAATAACCTTTCTCGGCTAAAATATTTAATGGCGGATGTTTCTCATTCCACTTCATATCGCGAAATGCTATCCAGAAATGTTCGCCGTTCATTCCTTCCGCGTTGGTTCTTTTAACTCCATCAAATCCACGCGGTAGGAAATAGGCTTTGTCTTCGATCATTTCCGGGACGCTTTCAACCTTTATTATATTTATGTTTACGGCCTTGCGGGTAGCGAACCAAAGATGGTACGCGACGAGATCTTCGAAAACATAGACCGGTTGCGGTTGATCGGCCGGGATATCGCGGGCAAGTTCTTCCCATGCACACCAGATAAATTTCGGCTGTTCGGTCACTACTTGCAAAACAAATGCTGCTGTAGTTAACAGCAGTATTCCGCTGACCAAAATATATTTCAGCGGCTTGATCGCGATCTCGGTTATATAGATCGCGGCGACTATCACCACTGGAACGTAGAGGATGACCAAATGCCTCGAACCCCAAACCGAAACCGGCAATATCCAGCTCAGGGCTAACGTAAAGCTGATCGGGATCGCCGTAATTAAAGCCAGTATCCAAAAACGATCCCATTCGACTTGGCGTTTCCAGTTGACCAGATATATCAACTTGGCCGCACCGATGATCGCGAGTATCGGCAAAGTAATGAACCACTTTGTCGAATCATCAATACTGCTCTGCTGGAAATAGAACGGCTCGATCAGATCGAATACGAGGTCGAATACCGAACGAAAACCCGGCCGGGCGATCCAACCGATATTCTGCTGCAGATCGGCTCCGACATTTGCCGCTTTTATAATTACAAAGATCCACGGAGCGAAGGACACCAACGCAATGCCTAGCATTATCAGCACATGTCGTATCTTGACGCGCTGTAATATCAATATCACCGCAACTTCACTAACGATGACCAGCCATCCGAAATAATGCGTGTAAACAAGAAATATGTTGATAAGAGTCAGCAACCAGATATTCTTTCCACGATAAAAGAAGCGGGCGAATAACCAGATCGAAAACAGCGAAAGACAAAGCAAAAAGCTGTACATCCGAACCTCTTGCGCATATTTGATAAGCGAACCGTTGACCGTGAAGAAAAGAAGAGCGAGCAAGGTCGTCGGGGTTTTCAGCTTTAATTCCCGGCACAAATAGAGGAACGGGATCAACGCGACGACCGAGAACAAGACCGGGAGCAGCCGCAGCCATAACACACTCTCACCGCCAATACCTATCCACAATTTCAACGTCGCGTAGAAAAATGGCGGGTGGATCAGATCTTGAGCGACGAACCAGAAGAGGGAGTTCCATGGATGCTCCGCCGCGTGGACGCTGAAGATCTCATCGAACCACAGACAAGAATCCGTCAGCCGCCACAATCGCAAAGCTATGTACGCAGCGGAAATAATTCCAATTAAAATTGTCGATCGTTTGATCATCGAGAACTATCCACTTGAAACTAATAACTATTCACTGAATAAGACAAGTTTCTTCAGTGAATAGTTATTAGTTTATAGTGAATAGTTTACAGCGTAATGCCGTCGCAGAGTTTGCCGTCGATGCTGGTGTAGAAAAGTTGAACTTCTTTATAGGTGTCGGTGTCGCGGCAATAGGAGAGACAGCGGTCGTAGGGTTTCGAATAGATGTGAATGCTAACGGCCCGTTCGTCGAATTCCGGCAGGTTCAGGACCTGATGGATCGGTTCGTCGAGGTCGACTCTTGTGGCAAGACATTCCGTCAATTCAAACTCGTTCGTCTCGATCAGTTTGCAGTAACCGGTCGATTCGTCGATCGCTTCCACAGCGAAGTTTTGTCCTTTTAATTTCCCGACCGGAACGGTCATCCAGCACCGCTGTTCCCAATGATTATGAACGCGCGAAACCTGTCCCTTTTCCCAACAGATCGCCATCATCTCAAATCGAACGTCTTTATAGATCAGATTTCGCGTGTAAAAATTGGGACTCCAATATAGATATTTCTGAATAGAATCGACATCGACAGGATGTTCGCTCAAGAAATCATAGACCGGCTCACAAACAAATTCCGAATCTGAAATATCGCACAAGCCGTTAACAAGTTGATCTATGTTTACTGTATTCATCTTCAGGCTAATTTTCCTGCCCCTTCTTTAGAAAGTCAACGAACTCCTGTGTGTTTCTGGTAAGGCCCGGAAAGGTCGCTATGGTTTTTCCGTTTCCATCGACGATCGCATAGAAAGGCAGAGCGACGGTGCCGAACATGTCCTGTTCCATCTTTTGCTGCTTTTCATAAATTTCGCCGTCGCCATCGGTGTATAAAGATGAAAGAACAAATTTTTTCATCTCGGTTTCGACTTCGGGCTTGATGAAAATATTAGCTTCCATCCAGCGGCAGTTCGTACAGGTGTAGCCGGTAAAATCTATAAAGACACGTTTGTTCTCGGCCTTAGCTTTTGCAAGAGCGTCCTCATAATCGTCCTTTATCCACGCCAACTTCTCACTATTACCGCCAAAGAAGCCCGATGTTGAACTATTCAAATTGGGCGGCAGGAATGCTTCCAATTCGCCGAGTTTTGCGCCGAAGAGTCCGGTGATCAGATAGAAACTTATTGCGAGACTTAGTATAGCCGAAACGAGGCGAAAGGCTCCGATGCGTTCGGGCTTGGAATCGTGTGCGAGCTGAAATTTGCCGAGCAGGTAAAGCGACAGGATAACACCGATCGCAATCCAAATGGCGAGCACCACGCTGCGTGTAAAGATGCCCCATTTCCAAACGAGATCGACATTCGAGATGAATTTCATCGCCGCGGCGACTTCAAGAAAGCCCATCGCGACCTTTACCGAATTCATCCAGCCGCCAGCACGCGGAAGCTGAGAAACCCATTGCGGCACCAGTGCGAGAATAAAGAATGGAAGTGCGAAAACGGTCGAGAACGCAAGCATTCCGACCAGCGGCATTTGCCAATTCCCCTGCGACGCCGAAACCAGGATCGTTCCGACAAACGGCGATGTGCAGGTAAACGAGGTGAGCGAAAAGGTCAGGCCCATCAGCAACGCACCGATGATGCTGCTGCCTTCGCCCTCGTGCGAACGCGTCAGGCTGTCGAGTTTAGTAAGGACACTTGTCGGCACGGTGATCTCATATGCTCCAAATAAATTGAACGCGAAGAACAAAAATATCGCCGCGATCAGAATATTCACCCACGGATTCGCCGCGAAAAGGTTTATTCCCGCAGCCCCGACAAAGACCGCAAGCAGCATTCCCAGCAATGTGAATGTCGCGATTATGCCAACCGAATAGATCGTCGCCAACCGAACCGATCTCGCCCGGCTGCCCGCCGAATGATTTGTAAAATACGAAACCGTGATCGGGATCATCGGGAATACGCAAGGCGTTAATAAAGATAATGCCCCGAGCGTCGCGGCAAGCCAGATGAAAGACCAAAGATCAGTTGGCTGTTGGCGGTTGGCGGTTGGCGGCTGCTGATTGCCGACCGATGACTGCTGATTGCTGATTGCTGACTTCTTAACCTCTTCTTCGCCGGCAAAACTAATTCGTTTCGTTTTTGGCGGCAGACAGAATGTGTCGTTGCAAAGTTGGAAGCGAACGTCTAACGCTAATGCTTCGGTAGTGCCGTCCTTTATCGCATTAAGCGGGACCACGAAACTTATTCGATCTTCGAAAAATCTTGTATCGATATTAAAATTCGGATCGAACTTAACTGTCGGCTTTGCTCCTGCTGTTGGTTCGGCGGCTAACGTAAATGCCGAGTCCGGAGGGAGAGAAATGGTTGTTGGGATCGGGCCGCCTGCAGGCTGCTTAAGGTCGTATAAATGCCACCCGGCCTCTATCTCAACTTCCAAACCGGCAGTTATTTTTTCGCCCGTCTTAACGTCGTTGCTCTTGCGTTCAAATACCTCAAGCTTCCACTTCGTCGGATCTTGGGCAAACGCCGCCGCAGACAGCAGTAAAATTACGAATATGTATTTATAAAGGTGCGTAAATTTCATCGCCATATCAATCTTATTATTTGCGGCATTATTTCGCCAACGAAATTTAGCCTAAAACCTAAGAAACGGTCATTTTGCACAAAGCCGAGCCTGTCGCTTATAATAATAAGTTTGCAGACGATATTTATTCGCATTCATTTGTAATTCGGAGGATCTGATTTTGGCAAAGACAGCGACAAGCCGTAAAGCGGTTACCGCATCGAAGAACGGCACCGGCACGAAAACTGCCGCAATAACCGCGAAAGCGGCCAGTAAAAATGGCAGCGAGGAATATACCGTGGTCGCTCAGGCACAAGCCGAATATATAAAGCGCCGTAAATCTCAGCTTGAATCGATCAAGAAAACCGACAAGAAATTGCTTCGCGAGATGCTTTATCAGATGGTGCTTGGCCGCCGTTTTGAAGAAAAGTGCGCCGAAGTTTATCGGATGGGCAAGATCGGTGGATTTTGTCACCTTTATATCGGACAGGAAGCGATAGGCGTCGGTTCGATGATGGCGTTGAAGCCGACCGACATGGTCATTACATCATATCGCGACCATGTGCAGGCGATGATCAAGGGCATTACGCCCGAAGCTGTAATGGCGGAGCTTTACGGGAAAGAGGGCGGCTGCGTTAAGGGCAAGGGCGGTTCGATGCATATGTTCTCAAAGGAACTTGAGTTCTATGGTGGACATGGCATCGTCGGCGGCCAGATCGGCGTTGGAACCGGAATGGCTTACGCCGCGAAATACAAAGGAACCGGCCAGGTCGCACTTTGCTTTTTTGGCGAAGCGGCCGTAAATCAGGGCATATTTCATGAATCGCTAAACATGGCCCAGCTGTGGAAGCTTCCCTGCATTTACATCTGTGAGAACAACCAGTACGGCATGGGAACATCGCAAGAACGGGCGATGAGCACGCGGAACATTGCGAAGAAGGCTGACGCATTCGAAATGGCGAATGAGTTTGTTGACGGAATGGACGTAATGGCCGTTCGCGATGCAACGCTCAGAGCAATAGCACGCGCGAGAAAAGACGGTTCACCGACGCTGCTCGAAATTCGCGCTTACCGGTTTATGGGCCACTCGATGTCCGACCCCGGCAATTACCGAACACGCGACGAGATCAAAAAATATCAGGAACGTGACCCGATCGTCCTTTTCAAAGACAGCCTGAAAGAATCTAAGGTCCTTGGCGATAAAGATTTTGAAAAGATCGAAGCGGAAGCAATGGCGGCGGTCGAAGCCGCAGTGAAATTCGCCGAAGAAAGCCCGTTTCCGCAGGAAAGCGAATTATTCACAGATGTTTACGCCTGAACTCACGTAACTATGAAATATGGTTTGCGATTCGGAAGTGGAGCTCTTAGGGATTTGCGTCGGCTTGATAAACTTTTAAGGAAACGGATTATTGATCGAATCGAGATTATGACGGGAGACTTAAAGGGTGATGTAAAGAAACTGACCGATCATTCCCCGCAATACCGGCTTCGTATTGGCGACTTCAGAGTTCTCTTCGATATCGAGAACGAAACAATTGTAATCCAACGGATTCGAAACCGGCGTGAGGTATATTAGTGTTATGACGACTATCGAGCTGCATCCTGAATTTTTGACGGCCAATGGCAAGAAGCAATTTGCAGTTTTGCCATATAAGGAGTTCGTCGCCCTTCAAGAATGGCTTGAAGACACGCAAGACCTGCATGCACTGCGTGTTGCCCGTGAGGAAAATGCAACCGAACCTTTCTACACTATCGAAGAAGCAAGAACAGAGTTAGGGATTGAATAGTGGCAGACTCTCGGAGCGATTGGAATAAAAATGGCGATACTAACAATTCGCGACGCATTGAATCAAGCGTTACGCGAAGAAATTCTTAGAGACGAAAATGTTTTCGTCATGGGCGAGGAAGTTGCCGAATACGACGGCGCTTATAAGGTGACGCGCGGGTTATGGAAGGAATTTGGCGACAAGCGCGTTGTCGATACGCCAATTACGGAGCTGGGTTTCGCGGGCGTCGGTGTCGGAGCGGCTATGGCTGGCTTGCGGCCGGTGGTCGAGTTCATGACATGGAATTTTTCGATCCTTGCAGCCGACCAGATCATCAACCACGCGGCCAAAATGCTGTATATGTCGGGCGGCCAGTTTAAAGTGCCGATCGTCTTTCGCGGACCGAACGGATCTGCTTATCAGGTTTCGTCACAGCATTCGCAGGCGTTGGAAGCATTTTACTCCAACTTTCCTGGACTGAAGGTTGTGATGCCGTCCACAGCGGCGGATGCAAAAGGGCTGTTGAAATCGGCGATCCGTGACGACAACCCGGTGCTATTTCTTGAGCAGGAACGTATGTACGGCCTTAAAGGCGAAGTGCCCGAGGACGACGATTTCACGATCCCGCTTGGTGTGGCCGACGTGAAGCGCGAAGGAACCGACTGCACTATCGTCGCCCGTTCGATGACCGTTCCGCTGGCGTTGCAGGCAGCGGAAAGGATGAAGGAAGAATTTGATATTTCGGTCGAGGTGATAGATCCGCGAACGATCAAGCCGCTCGACGTGGACACGATCGTCAACTCTGTAAAGAAAACAAATCGCCTCGTCATTGCGGAAGAATCACATTACTTCGCTTCCGTCGGAGCCGAGATCTCGCACACCGTTATGGAACACGCCTTCGACTATCTCGACGCTCCGGTGAAGCGAATCTCCACCGCGGAAGCTCCGAATCCGTACGCAAAGAACCTCGAAGCATTGGCATTGCCGGATGTCGACAAGATCGTAGCTGCGGTAAAGGAAGTTTGTTATTTGTAGAAATGAATTGGCGTAACATTAAAAGAATCTTGATTTTTGTGGGGATCGCTTTTTGCGTCTGTCATCAAGAAGCCTCTGCCCAGCCTGGCAAAGTTTCACGACCTCCGCTGGTAATAAAAGGGGCAAGACCAGAGGCGAAACTGGTTGATCAATTTGGAAGGCTCAATAGCGAAGAGCGAAGCGCTAGATTTGATGTCATGTTCGCAGGGATCTCGCAGACACCAAATTCTATCGGCTATGTTTTCTTGTTCTGTGGAAAAACATGTAGATACGACGAAATCGTCGGTCACATGAGGGGAATTGAAATTAAGATTGCTCTGCGTCGATTTGAAAGGTCAAAACTTGTCATACTAGATGGAGGATTTCGCGAGTCATTTGAAACCGAACTTTGGGTTGTTCCCGAGGAGGCTTGTCCGCCTACTCCTAAATCAAACATTCACATTCGGAATGTCATTTTCACCGGGGCCATCAAAGGATTGAAAGAGTGGATAGAGTCCTATGACTGTTGCGATGACTACACTAACGTCTGGAAGAATTTGAAACCTTAATGGATAAAAAAGCCGCAAAATTAGCCTACAAGGCATCTCGTCGCCCGATGGGGATCTTTCAGGTCCATAATCTGGCGAACGACAAGATATTTGTCGGCTCGTCGATGGATCTCGCCGCGATGTTCAATCGCATCCGGTTTCAGCTTTACGCCGGTGCCCATCCTAATAAGGAACTGGAATCGGACTGGAAGCGATACGGCACGGGCAAATTCTCGTTTGAAGTGTTGGAAGAGATTTTGCCCCGCGAGGATGCAGCATACAACTACGCAGCCGATCTCGAAACACTGGAAGACCTTTGGCTGGAAAAACTGCAGCCCTACGACGAACGCGGTTACAACGAACGAAAGAAAACTCGCGAAGAACGATTGCGGATGATATCCGCGAACCGAAAAGTATAAACGAACAGAACTATGGCGGAAAAATTCTTAATGCCGAAACTCTCGCCCACGATGGAAGAGGGACAGATCGCACGTTGGGTAAAGAACGAGGGCGATGATTTCGAGTCCGGCGAGACGCTGGCCGAGGTCGATACCGATAAGGCCACGATGGAAATGACCGCGCTGTCGGGCGGAACGCTGCTCAAGATATTGAAAGCAGGCGGCGAGACGGCGGCCTTGGGCGAAGCTATAGCCATCATCGGGCAAAAAGGCGAGGATATTTCGGCACTGTTAAGCGAGAGTTCGTCAAACGGGTCGGGGAAGAAAGCGGAGGAGAAAAAGAGTGAGGGAGATAAGGAGAAAGTTCCATCGACCGCAAGTGCTATTCCAGCAGACGCATCAGTGCCATCTGCACCAACCCAACCTATCGGAGAATCGAAAGCTGCGGTTCCGAAAGCTGAAGCCCAGCAACCCAATGGCCGAATGATCGTTTCGCCTATCGCGGCCCGAATGGCGGCAGACAACGGACTTGACCTAAGATCGGTCGCGGGCTCGGGTCCGAACGGACGGATCATAAAGCGCGACATCGAGGAAGCTTTGGCAGGTGGCGGCACAAAGAACGTGACGGCAGCAAAAGTATTTACACCATCGACCGTCGTTGGTGCTTCGCCTTTCCGCGAAGAGAATACGTCGAAAATACGGCAGGTGATCGCCAGCCGTCTCGCCGAATCGTTAGGACCGATCCCGACGTTTTATCTTACGACCGAGATCGAGATGGACAGTCTGCTCGCCGTGCGAAAGCAGATCAATGCAAATCTCGATGACGATTCGAAGATCAGCGTCAACGACATCATTGTTAAAGCCGCGGCAATGTCGCTGCTCAAGCATCCGTGGGTAAATGCATCTTATCAGGACAAGGTCGTCAGATTTTATGAACAGGCCGACATCGGCGTGGCGGTCGCGATCGACGAAGGGTTGATCACACCTGTTGTTCGCGGAGCAAATCTGAAAGGCTTGTCGGAGATCTCAGCCGAAATAAAAGATCTCGCCGGAAAGGCAAAGGCGAAAAAGCTGCAGCCCGAAGAATACACCGGAGCGACCTTCTCTATCAGCAATCTCGGAATGATGGGCATCAAGGAATTCACGGCCATCATCAATCCGCCGGAAGCCGGCATCCTCGCCATTGGTGGAGCAAACCCGACCCCAGTGGTCCGCGACGGCCAGATCGTCATCCGCTCAATCATGAGCGTTACAATGTCATGCGACCACCGAGCGATCGACGGAGCCACCGGAGCAAAATTCCTGCAAACCTTTAAACAAATGCTCGAAAGCCCGGCAATGATGCTGTTGTAGAATATCGGAAAAATTTCAGTTACTTGGCGGAACATCGGATAGAGACGGTTTCCGTCTTTTTATTTGAACCCATTTGAACGAAGCAACCGAACAAACCAACTATGGCCCGATCGTCGCGTTGCTTGCGGTGCAGGCTTTTTTTGGTTCGCTGCCGGTTATTGGAAAGGTTGTGTTGGCGGTAATTCCGCCGGTCGCGTTGGTCGGGTTTAGGGTTGGGATCACTGCGTTGATTTTGTTCGCGGTGCAGTTTTACCGCAAACGGCTGTGGCTTCAGGATCGCTCAGACTATTTGCGGTTCGCGCTGCTCAGCATTTTTGCGGTGACATTTAATCAGCTTCTGTTCATCGGCGGATTGTCGCTGACAAAGGCTTCGAACACTTCCCTGCTCGCGGTTACGATCCCGATCTTTGCGTTGGCCGTAAGTGCGATCGTCGGGACGGAAAAGCTGCGGGCGATAAAAGTGATCGGGATAGTGCTGGCGGCTGTAGGCGTGATATTTTTGATCGACCCGAGCAAGGCTTCATTTTCATCGCAAACGACCTTGGGCGACGTGATGATAATCGGCAATTCCCTTTCTTACGGCATTTACGTAGCAACCTCCAAAGATCTCATTACGCGAAACGGGGCATTTCGCTCGATGATGTGGGTCTTCATTTTTGCAAGTGTCGTCTGCGTACCGCTTGGGCTTTATTCGCTTTCCGGCATTGACGTTGCGGCAGTTGATCCAAAAATCTGGTGGCTGGTGCTATATGCAGCTGTGGTCGCAACTGCCGGGCCATATTTGTTGAATGCCTACGCTCTCTCGAAGGTAGATCCGTCGGTTGTGGCCGTTTATGTATATCTGCAGCCGATGATAGGATTTATACTTGCCGTGATATTTTTGAACGAGATGGTCGATTTCAAATTTATTGTCGCTGCCGGGTTGGTCTTTGTTGGGGTATATCTAACTACCCGACGCAGGCATACAGCAATCATTAGTACATAAAATTTGAAACCATTGGTAACCTTTTCCGTAGAACCTGCGTCTAAAGAAGCTAAATGCCAACACAAATCACACAGCGTGAGTCGAATGGGCGGACATATTTGCGCGTCGAGGGCGATATGTTGGTGGATGATGCTTTGCTTATCGAGCGGATCGCCGACGAGATCCACGAGAATTCCGGCCTCCAAGTGACGGTCGATCTCGCCGACCTCGATTTCCTCGACAGTGATTCTGCATCGATATTAAAACGTATTGACGGCAAAAACGGCCTCTCTATCGAGGGCCTTGAGATATTTCTACAGTCTGCTATCAACTCTGCGGAACGAAGTGCCGGATGAAGTATGTTTGCGGGGGCAAGCCCGCCTTCCCGACTGTCAATAGTCACGTCCTATCTTTGAAACTGACCTGACAAACTAATCAAAACGATATAAATTGTAACGAATGAAAGCTCGTGAAATAGCTGAATTTGTCGGCGGTGAACTGTACGGTGACGGCGATGTCGAGATCACTTCGATTGCCGATATTTCCAAGGCATCTGCCGGCCAACTCGCCTTTTTTGAGAAAGTCGAAGGCTTGCCGGAAACGAACGCATCCTGCATGATCGTTCCCATCGTTCCGGCAGAAACACGACCGGTGGAAAGTATGCCCGTTACCCTTATTCAGGTTAAGAATCCTAAGCTTGCTTTTGCTAAGGTTTCAGCTATTCTGCATCCTTCAAAAAAATGCAGCCCCGAGACCAATGATTCGGCGCTTATCTCACCTTCCGCAATTCTAGCCGAACAAGTATTCATCGGCGCCTTTGTCTGCATCGGTGACAAATCCTCAGTGGGCGAAGGGAGTCATTTACGTGCCGGAGCGAAAGTCGGAGACGGCGTTACCATCGGCAAAAATTGCGTGCTGCACCCCAATGTTTTTGTCGAAGACGGTTGTACGATAGGTGATCACGTCACACTTCATTCGGGGGTTGTCATTGGCGCCGATGGTTTTGGGTACGTTCGTGATGATGAAGGCAACTATCACAAGTTTCCCCAGATCGGCACGGTTGTGATCGAGGACAATGTAGAGATCGGAGCGAATACCTGCATTGACCGCGGAGCTCTGGGCGAAACCCGCATCGGCGAGGGAACAAAGATAGATAACCTCGTACAGGTTGGCCATAACGTCCAGATCGGAAAGCGATGTGTTATTGCAGCCCAAACCGGAATCTCGGGCAGCGTTGTTATCGAAGACGATTGCGTAATTGGCGGGCAGGTCGGTTTTGGCGATCACGTCCGCGTACAGAGCGGCGCGATCATCGGTTCACAGGCAGGTGTTTTGCCCGGCAAGATCGTTCGCCCCGGAGTTTGGTGGGGCACGCCGATCCAGCCTCTTGACGAATATAAACGTCAGAACGCACACGTCAAAGGCCTTCAGCGCCTAAAAGACGACGTTAAAGAATTAAAGAAAAATTCAAATAAGTAGCAATTAATTCATTCCGGGCCGTTCCATACACGGAGAGTTTATTAAGAATGAAATTTATTGCCATCCTCGCGGCCGCATTTATGTGTGCCGCAGCCATACGAGCACAAACTAAGATCTCGCCGCTGGACCACTATCTCGAAACGGGAAAGACGATCGTGGTCGCAAAATGTCTGGACGTCGGTGCCGTCAACATCCTGTTAAAGGCCAATGTCCGCATACAGATCCTTCACGTCGTAAAGGGAATGGAAACCCTGCGGGAAATGACGATCGTTTCGCAATACGGGATGGAAAAAGGCGAAATGTATCTGCTCCGAACAAAGAACGAAGCGTCATCGAATGATAATTATTTTACGGTCGATGAGCGCGATTCCGTCGTTCATATTCCTCGTTACGAGGACATCGAACTTATAAAAACCTTGTCGCCAAAAATAGTGGTGCTTAGGACGATGAATTTACGCGTGGAAAATCTGGAAAGCGAGATCCGCCGGATAACCTATGAACTCGATTCTCTGAAGGCCGCTCGAAAGGAAAATTAGCGATCATTTTTCTCGTCAATAATTCGCAGGATCGCTTCAGCTGCTCGTTTTGACGCTCCGCCGTGGCCGAGCTTATCTGTCGCCGCTTTCAATTGATCGCGTACGCGAATATTTTCAGCCGGTTTTAATATCCTTTCCAGTTCCGCACCCAAAGTTTCCGGCGTGAAATCATCTTGTATAAATTCGTTTGCTACCCGCTCATCCGCGATCAGGTTTATCAGGCCAAAATGTTCGACGTCTATCAACGGGCGTAAAAGTTTGTAATTTGTCGCCGATGTTTTGTAAACGATCGCCATCGGCGTCCCGATAATTCCGGCTTCAAGCGTGGCTGTACCACTCGTGATCGCCGCCGCGTCGGATGCGTTGAGTGCATCGTATGTTTCCCCTTCGATCCAACTGAGCCAACCTGTTTTTCTATGGTCGCCGCTGATCTTTTCAAGTTTTCCGGTTGGTAACGCGATGATGAACTGAATGTCTTTGCCGCGTTCATGCATTGATTCAGCCGTTCGCAATAGATCCGGCAATATTCGTGATATTTCCGCGTGACGGCTGCCGGGAAGGAGTGAAACGATCGGAATTTGGGGATCGAGACCATGTTTCTGGCAGAACTCTTCTTTAGAAATGTCGGAATGAACTTCGCGGGCGAGCGGGCTGCCGACATATTCTACGTTATCGACACCATGTTTCGCATACCATTCCTTCTCGAACGGCAGTATCGATATCAAAAGATCAACATATTTTCTGATCGTCGAAATTCGGTATTTTCGCCAGGCCCAGAGTTGCGGTGAAATATAATAGACAACTGTATGCCCCTGTTTTTTCAAAGACTTCGCTAACTTCATATTGAAGTCTGGAAAGTCAACGAGAATTACCACCGAAGGCTTTTTCGCCTTCGCAGCATTCTTTAGCCGGCGAAACGCACCGAGGAACATCGGCAGAGCCTTACCAATTTCAAGCAGGCCAACAATCGAGAGAGCGTCGGACTCGACCGTCGGCTCAACACCTGCAGCCCGCATTTTCGGCCCGGCAGCACCGAAAAATTCTAGTTCGACACCGCCCGAAGTCTCGCGCAGAGCATTTACCAGCTTCGCGGCGTGCGTGTCGCCGGACGATTCGCCCGCGACAATCATTATTGTCTGCCTGTTTTTTGCCATTCTTATCAGGTTTCGAACAATGTTAGACGATAGCCTGAAAATCTGAAAAAACAAACCTTTACGCCCATTTCCGCATCAAACCCGCTGTTTACGCCAAATATCGGGACATTATGCGGCACTTGCTTGCAGATGCCCCGGAATAACTCTAAAATATTGAGTTTGTGCTCACTTTCTAGGTAAGGTTAGTTAAGTCTTAATTTAATTGTTTCCTTGGTTTTGGAGGAGTTTGTGAAGCTTCGGGTTTTATTTTCTATATACGCTATTTTTACGCTGGCATTTGCAATGCCGGCTTTTGGACAGAGCGCATCATTTGTCGCACAGTTCACCTCGTCAGCAACAGATTCTTACGCTGGCGGCATCAGCGGTGACGGCCGTTTTGTCGTTTTTGAATCGACCGGTAATCTCGCGACCGAGAACGCTCGAAACACTGACGGAAACTCTGAGATCTTTCTCTGGGATTATGTTCAACGGCGCATCTTTCAGATAACCGATACAAAAAGCGTGCTGAAGAACACGATCGGAACGGCGAC
>Ga0193752_1001911_pt1 | contig 16569 bp, 14 predicted proteins | sample H1c1metaG_FD_144924 | JGI IMG/M metagenome (GOLD analysis project Ga0193752, IMG submission 144924) | Soil microbial communities from a riparian zone of the East river system, Colorado, United States - H1c1 | ecosystem: Environmental > Terrestrial > Soil > Riparian zone | place: USA: East River... | reverse complement strand
AGAAGTTGCGCGGGGTTCGGGCTCGGATTGCGGAGAAAGAAGCGGCCAAGACCGATTTGCGGTTTCAGATCTCGCATCTCAAGGGGCGGCTCGCGAGCCTCGAGGCGGAGGCTCACGCCGACCTCGAGCCTGATGTGGCGAGGGCTTCCGAGATCGAGCTGGAGATCGGGAAGAACCTTCAGGAGATCCGGTCACAGGCGGATCGGGTTACCGCTCACCTCGGGGTGCCGGAGCGGCCGCTGGAGTAAGCTGGGGGAAGCGTGTTCGGCGCGAGAACGAACGCGAACACGCGCGCGAGGCACAACTACGGGGCGCTCGCTCGCTTCGCTCGCGCGAGCTGCGTCAGTTGCTTGTAGCTGCCGAAGACCGCTTCCGGATCTTCGATCCGGTCCAACGGACTTTCGGGATCGTCGGCTGCGTCGGCCGAGAAGATCTGCAGCGCGTCGTACTTCGTATTTCGCTGGACCGGGACGCGACCCGCATCCCGAATCACCCTGCGCAACTCCGACGGGCGCATCAACTGACCGTGCATCGCACCGGCCGAAGTCGAAATACTCTCGTTCATCAACGTTCCACCGAGATCATTCGCCCCACAATCGAGCAGCCACTGGGCCTGGCGAATGCCCTCTTTCACCCAACTGGTCTGAATGTTCTTGAAGCTCGCACCCAACATGAGCCTCGAGATCGCGATCAACCGCGTGACGTCGTGACCGGTCGGACCCGGACGCACGTCCGGCACCATGTGCTTGAAGTGCAATGGCGCTTCAGCATGCACGAACGAGAGCGGCACGAACTCCGTAAAGCCGCCCGTCTCTTCCTGAATGCTGCGCAGCAACGCCAAATGCTGCATTCGCTCGAGCGGCGTCTCGATGTGCCCGTACATCAGAGTCGCCGTCGTCGGAATGCCCAAGCGATGCGCGGTCGTGATCACTTCGATCCACTCGGCCGTCGTGATTCGCCCGCCCGCGAGCCGCTTTCGCACCGAGTCGTCGAGAATCTCAGCCGACGTACCGGGAAGTGAACCGATGCCCTCGCGCTTCAGCTCACTCAGGTAGTCACCGATCGACAAGTTCATCAGCTGGGCGCCGTACTTCACTTCCTCCGGCGAAAACGCGTGGACGTGGACGTCCGGCAGCTCTCGCCGCAACGCTCGCAGCAGGTCCAAGTACAACGTCGGCTCCGCACGCGGCGGCAGCCCCGCTTGAACACACACTTCCGTCGCACCGAGCGACCGCGCTTCTCGCGCGCGACGCAGAACCTCCTCGGTGTCTAGGAAGTATGCTTCCTCGGAGCGCGCCGTTCGCGAGAACGCACAAAACTTACACGCCTTCACGCACTGATTCGTGAAGTTGATGTTGCGATTCACCACGTACGTGACGTGCTCGCCGACTTGCGAAATGCGCAACCAATCCGCAGCGGCGGTGAGCGCACGCAGATCCGGGCCGCTCACCTCGCACAACGTCACCGCATCCGCAGCCGACAGCGGCCGCCCCTCCAACACCGTACCGAGCAACCGACCCACCTCGGGACGGGCACGCGCAAAGCTGCGATCTACCAGCAGCGAATCGAGTCGAGTCATGATCTAGCTGCCTCGAACAGCCCGTGTTGCGCGAGCCGCACTTGCACTGCTTGCGACCGGTCACGCAGCGAATCCACCACCCAGCCAGTGCGCGACAGATACGAGTCGTACACCGGAAGCCGCGGCTCGAGCCTAAAGCCGCGATCGGCGCAGGCCTGCGCGAGCGCCGCGAGGTGCGGCCAGGGATGCCGCGGATTGATGTAGTCGGGCGTAACCGGCGAGATGCCGCCGAAGTCGTTGATGCCGGACTCGATCAACAACGCCGTGCGTGAAGCGTTGAGATTCGGCGGCGCCTGCAAGCTCACGTCGAGCGGCAAGATCAAACGTGCGAGCGCGAGCGCGTGTTTCATCTCCAGATCTTCCTGCGGCGCGACGTCGTGCATCGCGATCTCCGGACGGGGCGTGAAGTTCTGCACGATCACCTCTTGAATGTGACCGTACTGGCGATGCAACGCGCGAATCGCGAGCAAACTCTCGATCCGCTCGCGACGCGTCTCGCCGATCCCGACCAAGATTCCGGTCGTAAACGGAATCTGCAGCTCGCCTGCCTCTTCGAGCATGCGCAGCCGTCGCTCGGGGCGCTTATCGGGTGCGCGATAGTGCGGCATGCCCTTCTCGCACAACCGCGGACTCACGTTCTCGAGCATCAACCCGAGGCTGACATTGCAGGGCTTGAGCCGCTGCATGTCTTCGCGCGTCAGCACACCCGCGTTCGTATGCGGCAATAACCCGTGTTCGAGCGCAGCGAGCGCCGCCCACTCGAGATAGTCGACGGTGCTGTCGTGACCGATTTGCGCGAGCGTACGCCGGTATGCGCCAAACGCCGCCTCCGGCTTATCACCGATGCAAAACAGCGCTTCGACGCAACCTTGCGACTGCGCACGTGCGGCCCACTCGTTCACCTCGGCGTGCGTCATCGTCCACGCACCGGGGTCGTTCGGCGATTTGCGAAACGAGCAATAGTCGCAACGGTTGCGGCACAAGTTCGTGAGCGGCAGGAACACCTTGGGCGAGAACGTCAGCCGATCTCCGTACACCCGATCGCGAAGCCGCGCGGCCGCCTCTGCCAGCTGCATCACCTGGGCGGGCCCTGCGCCGGCGAGCGCAAGCGCCTGCAAGTCGTCGATCTCGGGGCCGAAAGCACCCGATTGTGACTCGGCGACTTCGTCGGGCTCGAGCGCGGCGTGTGAAAGGTCGGTTGCGGTATCGCTCTCCCGCACATCGCTCTTAGACAGCACCGTTCCCATTCAGTCAAGCCGGCGCTCGCTGGATGCCACGCCTGGCACCCCGTGCTAAGGTCCCGGCCCTTATGGAGCTAATTCAGCAGCTCATCCAATTCATTCGAGACCCTGCGTATCTCGCCGAGCTCGGTTATCCGGTCCTCGCCCTCGTCATTTTTCTCGAGACGGGCGCGATGGTCTTCTTTCTTCCCGGCGATTCACTGCTCGTGACCGCCGGCGTCTACGCAGCGACCGGCAAGTTGGACTTGCTGCTGTTGAACTTGATCCTGATCCCGTGTGCGATCGCGGGCGACGCGCTCTCGTACACGATCGGCTCGAAGACGGGGCCGATGCTGTTCAACAAACCGCGTTCGCGCTTCTTCAAGCCCGAACACGTGGCCCTCGCTCACTCGTTCTACGAAAAGCATGGTGGCAAGGCGATCATCATCGCGCGCTTCATGCCGATCATGCGCACGTTCGTCCCGGTCGTAGCCGGCATCGCGGGCATGTCGTACCGCGAGTTCGGCTTCTTCAACATCATCGGTGGTGCGAGCTGGGTGCTGTCGATGACCGTGCTCGGTTACTTCGTCGGCCTCACGCCGCTCGGCAAACACGTCGAGGCCGTGATCATCGTGATCGTGTTCCTCTCGATCTTGCCCGGCATCATCGCGTGGATCCGTTCGCGCAAGGGCAACAAGGCCGAGCCCGCGGTGCAACCGGACTGAAGTGATCGCGGTCTGCGCCGCTACTGCCCCACCTCGATCACTTCGCTGATGCGTTCGCTTTGCGCAGTGCGCTGTGATGGCGCCCGTACGCGAAGTAGACGACGAGGCCGATCGCCAACCAGATGATCAGCCGCCACCAGTTCTCGCCCGGCAGCGAGCACATCAGCATCAAGCACAGCAAGATGCCCGCGATGGGCGTCCACGGAACGAACGGCGTCTTGAACGGACGCGGCAGGTCCGGGTGCGTCTTTCGTAGCACGAGGACCGCTCCGCAGACGATCACGAACGCGAGCAACGTGCCGATGTTCACGAGCTCCGCGAGAATGCGCAGCGGCAGAAACCCGCCGAGCAGCGCGACCGCGACGCCAGTGAGAATCGACGACTTCCACGGCGTACGGAACTTCTCGTGCACCGCGCTGAAGAATGAAGCCGGCACGAGCCCGTCGCGCGCCATCGCGAGCATCACGCGCGGCTGACTCAACATCAGCACCAGTAACACCGACGTGATGCCGGCGAGCGCACCTGTCGAGATCATCAGCTGCGCCCACGGCATGCCGACCGCTGCAAACGCGCTCGGAATCGGCGCGTCGATGTCGATCTTGTCGTACTTGATCATGCCGGTGATCACCGCGGCGACCGCGATGTAGAGCACGGTGCAGATCAAGAGCGATGCCAGGATGCCGATCGGGACGTCGCGCTGCGGGTTCTTCGCTTCCTCCGCGTGCGTCGACACCGAATCGAACCCGATGTAGGCAAAGAAGATCGTGGCAGCACCGGCGATCATGCCGAGCGGCTCGCCGCCCTTTCCGGTTTGGCCGGCGACCGTTTCCCCGAACAGCGCGATGCCGGTATAGCCATATGGCGCAAACGGTGACCAGTTCTCCGGATTCACGTGCGGGAAGCCGAGGATGATCACGAGGAACACGATGATCACCTTCACGACGACCATCGCGGTGTTGAAGCGCGCGCTCTCTCGGATGCCTTTGACGAGGATCACGGTCACGAGCGCTGCAGCAAACACAGCCGGAAGGTCGATGATGCGTCCGGTCGAGACTAACTGTCCTGTGTCAGGGTGATAGTCGAATGGCGCAGATCTCAAGGCATCTGGGATCGCCAGGCCGAATAGGCCTATGAAGTTTTGGAAATAGTGCGACCAACCGTGCGCCACGGTAGCTGACGCAACCGTGTACTCGAGCACGAGGTCCCAGCCGATGATCCACGCCATCAGCTCTCCCAAGGTGGCGTACGCATACGTGTATGCGGACCCCGCGACCGGCACCATCGCGGCGAACTCCGCGTAGCAAAGCGCGGCAAAGATGCACGCCACGCCGGCCAGTGCATACGACAACATCAAAGCTGGCCCGGCTTTGTCGTGTGCGGCGACTCCCGTGAGTACGAAGATGCCGGTACCGATAATCGCGCCGATGCCGAGGCTGGATAGCTGGAAAGGACCGAGGCACCGCCTCAAGCGGTTCTCGCTGGCCATCTCTTCGAGAATCTTAGCGATAGGCTTGCGAGCAAAGAGCGGATTAGCCATCTCGGCGCACGTTAGGAGAGCCGCTGGCACGAGCGCAAGAACGACTTGCGAACGGCGGCGCGAATCTTGCTCGAGCGGGGCGATCGTGAGCCGGCGTGTTTCGAGCCGGGCTTGGACCGCGACTTTGCAAAGGAAGTGTGTCGTGAGCTTGTAGAAACGGGGTCGGGAACTTACTAAGCACCGAATGTCTCGACCCCTACACCCAGGCTCCCAGGCTTCCGTCATCCGGCGTGTGGTGTCCTCATGCAGCATCGTGGCCGTGACCGGTGCTTGTTTCTTATTCGCCTGCGGCGACGACTCGAGCCCTTCCGACCCTGGCGCAGGTTCCGGCGGATCCGCAGCTGGTAGCGGCGCTGGTGCGGCAGGCGCAGCCGGCGCAACCGGAGCGAGCGGCGCGGCAGCCGGCGCGTCTGGTGCTGCGGGTGCAGCAGCCGGTACGGGCGGATCCTCGGGTTCGAAACTCTACGGCTATTTCAACATCGTTTTGAACCCAGCGGTCGAAGAGACGGCCACGGCCGCGAGCACCTCGCTCCTCGGGAAGGTCTACGACGGCGAGAACCCCACGCCGATGGCGTGGCAAAAGACGGATGAAGCTGAAGGCTGCACGCTCGACACGCCGAACGCCGTGCTCTGCCAGCCCGTCTGCGGCGGCAGCGCGGTGTGCGTCAGCGCGAACAACTGCGTGCCTTACGCGACGGCGCAGACCGCTGGAACAGCCACGGTCAAAGGGCTCGGTTCGGCTGACATTGCGATGGAGCCGCGCGCGAACAACTATCAGCTGCCGGCCGGAACCACACTTCCGTATCCACCGTGCACGGCTGGCGCGAAACTTTCGCTTGCAGCTGATGGCGGCGGGCACGGCGCACTGATGGTGGAGACGTCGTGCATCGCTCCGGTCGAAGCGCCGGCGAGTGTGACGCTCACGAAGGGCCAACCACTCGCGCTGCGCTGGACTGCGCCGGCCAACACCGGTTCGCGTATGCACGTGCTCCTCGACATCAGCCAGCACGGCACCTCGAAGGGCAAGATCGAGTGCGATACGGACGACGACGGCATGCTCGACATTCCGGCGAAGCTCAGCGACGCACTGCTGGCTCTCGGCTTCAGCGGCTTTCCGACCGTGCTCTTGACGCGCGAAAATGAGAGCGCACCGGCCTCGGGCGGCGTCGTGCTCAACATCAGCTCGCCGTACCGCTCCGCGATCGCGATCGACGGTCTGACGTCGTGCACCGAAGACACCGATTGCCCCGCCGGAAAGATGTGCGCCTCCGATCTGAAGTGCGAGTGACCTGCCGCGGCCGTAATGGACGCGCAGCGCAAAGGAACCGGTACGTAATGAAGCATGTGACGATCAGGCAACGAATTGCGGTCTTTAGCGTGCTGGGGTTGTTCTCACCCGGCTGCTCCACGGAGGGCGGCGAAGCGATTCCGGTCGTCACGGCTGGCGCGCCTGCTGCGGGTGCAAGCGGTCAAGCTGCCGGAGCCGGAAGTCCGCCCACCGGCGTGAACACCGGAGCTTCGGGCTCGACCGGCGTCGCAGGCATGCTCGCGACGACTGCGGGTCGCAGTGGAGGCGCAGGCGCTGCAGCTGGGAGCGGCAGCAGTGCCGCGGGCAGCACTGCAGCTGGAAGCGGCGCAGCTGGGAGCGGCGCACCCGCGGCCGGTGCAGGCGCTGGTACGGCTGGCGCGGCTGCACCGGCGGGCGAGCCATTCAGCTTCTTCGTCGCGAGTTGGGCTGCGATGCAACGCGTCTCGAAGAGCCCGAACGGGTTTGGTGGTGATCTGCGCTATGGCGAAGCCGACGGGCTCGCTGGCGGCGACAAGATCTGCACCGAGATCGCCGAGTTCGCAGTCAAGGGCTCGGGCAGCAAGGGTTGGCGTGCGTTCTTGAGCGTGACTAAAGGTCCGAACGGTCAGCCTCTGCACGCGATCGATCGCGTCGGCGAAGGACCTTGGTACGACCGGCTCGGTCGTGTCGTCGCGATGAACAAAGCGGACCTGATGCAACCGCGCCCGAAAGGTGCCGATCCCGCGATCATCAACGATCTGCCGAACGAAGACGGCGTGCCGAATCACGCGCCCGACGGCATGCAGGTCGACAATCACGACATCCTCACCGGCACGGGTCCGACCGGTCAGCTGTTCAACGCGGATTGGAAGTTCACCTGCCACGACTGGACGTCGGCGAACGGAGCGGACGGAACTCCGCGCGTAGGTCATTCCTGGCCTCGCATGGGCGGCATGGGCTTTCCCGGCTTCCCGGGCGGGGGTCGGCCCGGCGGCGGTGCAGCTGGTGGCGGCTTCGTTCCACCGACCGGCGGCGGCGCAGCCGGCGGCGGCAGTGTCATCGACAGCATGGCAAACTGGATGTCGTCGCTCAATGAAGCCGGCTGTGCGCCCGGTGCCAGTCTCGTCGAGATGGGTCCGCCGGACTCGAGCAACCCAACGGTCGGTTCGGGTGGTGGTTACGGTGGCATTTATTGTTTTGCACTCAAGCCTTGAGTCGGAGCTCCCGCATGTTTAGTCCCGTGACGTCGCTCGCGAGCTTTGCTCGCGCAACCGGGCTTTCGCTCGCTGTCGTGATCACCTTGTTTGCAGTCGCGTGCTCGAAAGACGACGACGGCCCAACCGACGCTGGCGCGGTGCCGGATTCCGCGGCGCCGGACAGCGGCAAGACGCCGGCGATCCCCGAAGGCGCGTGCGAAACCGCGAGCATGCCGAACCCGGACTTCCTCCGGAAGGTCGGTTGCGCAAAAGACTTCGAAGCGCTCGCTTCGGAACCGCTCGACGACAGCATTCCGGGTGCGCGGTCGGGCAAGGTCGTGCTCGACCAGTTGGACGGCAACAACCTCTACTTCCAGAACAGCAACAAGTACAAAATCCATCACGACTTCGCGTCGAAGTTCCTGTCGGGCGGCGACAAGCCACCCGTGCCTGCGCTCTCCAGCTTCAACACGACCGAATACTACGCACCCGATCGCCGCTTCTTGTTGGGCGCGATCACGCACTACGAAGGCCCGAACGTCTGGGCACTCGAGATCGCTCCGTACGACACGATGTCTGCGGCGAAGATCACGCAGCTGTTCAACGCGATCAAAGCCGTGACATTCTTCGGGCCCGCGCTGGTCTTCCACCCGACTTCCGACGCCGTGCTCGCCGAAGCGAAGAAGCTCTCGGCAGACATTCCGGTCAAGACGACCGACAACCTGTACGAAGGCATCGACTACCAGCCGCTGAACCTCGGTGAGACCGTGGGTCAGGTGAAGTTCCTCACGGCCGAGCAACTCGAAGCGACGTACGTGAGCTATCACGACATCGTCGTGCTGGACCGCGTGCCGAACGACATCTCGGTCGTCGCTGCACTCGTCACGGGTGACTTTCAGACGCCGCTGTCGCACGTCAACGTGCTCGCGCAGAATCGGAAGACGCCGAACATGGGTCTGAAGAACGCGCACACGAACGCGATCCTCAAACCCCTCGAGGGCAAGTGGGTGAAGCTGACCGTCGGCGCGTTCGATTGGAGCGCGAAAGAAGTCACTCAAGCCGAAGCGGACGCGTTCTGGGTGGAGCACAAGCCGGACCCTGTCACGGTGCCGGACCTCGATATGACCGCGACCGATCTGCGCAACATCGAAGACGTCACGGTCCAACCGACCGGCACGAAGGTGACGCGCGACGCGATCAAGAAGGCAGTGCAGGCGTTCGGCGCAAAGGCTGCGAACTACTCGGTGCTCACGCACACCCCCGGCATTCCGATCAAGCCCGGCTTCGCGATCCCGGTCTACTACTTCGCGAAGTTCATGGAGGAGAACGGGTTTTACGCGCGGCTCAAAACGATGCTCGCGGACCCCCAGTTCAAGAGCGATCCGCAGCTGCGCGATGCACAACTCGAGCAGCTGCGCGACGACATGAAGGACGCGCCGCTCAAGGCCGGGCTCGACACCCTGCTGAAAGCGAAGCTCGACGCGGAGTACCCGGGTCACACCATGCGCTTCCGTTCGAGCACGAACGCGGAAGACCTCGACGGTTTCCCTTGCGCCGGTTGTTACGATTCCCACACCGGTGATCCGGCGGACTGGGAAGGCGACATGCTCCGCGCGATCAAGCAGACATGGGCGACGGTCTTCAGCTACCGCACGTTCGAAGAGCGCGAGTACCACAGCATCGATCACACGCGCGTCGCGATGGCACTCCTCGTCCACACGAACTTCCCGGACGAAGAAGCCAACGGCGTCGCGGTGACCGCAAACCCGTACGACCCGAGTGGCCTGTCGCCCGGCGTCTACGTGAACGTGCAATTCGGCGGGGATGCCGAAGTCGTCGCACCGCCGGAAGGCGTGACGAGCGACTCGTTCATCTATCAGCCGACGTTCCCAGGCATGCCGACGATCTACCTCACGCACTCGAGCATCATCGACGCGGGCACGACCGTGCTGGACGCGCAGCAGGTGTTCGATCTCGGTAAAGCGCTCGGCTTGATTCACGACGCGTTTACGAACGCGTACGGGCCGGGCGTCGGCACCAACGCCTGGTACGCGATGGACGTCGAGTTCAAGTTCGACAACGATGCGGACCCGGCGAAACCGGCCGCGCTCTACATCAAGCAGGCGCGGCCTTACAACGGACGCGGAAACGTCGGACTCGTCTCAGACGAGAACTGACAAGAGCACGTTTGGATCGCGCAGGTCCGCAGCTACGTGCTGCGCGCCTGCGCGACGCAATTCGTCTTCGGTGTGGCCACCTGTCGCAACCGCAAGACACAGGCAACCGTGCTGAAGCGCGCAGTCGACGTCGCGCGGTGTGTCGCCGATCACGATCGTCCTGGTGGGCTCGAAGTGCCTGCCCGCGTGCGTGTGTGCGCGTTCGCGTGCGATCCGGACGAGGTCCGGCCGCGTCGGTCCGCAGTCGCCGAACGCTCCGATCACGAACTGTTGCGGATCGAGACCGACCGCACCGAACTTGAGCGGAACCGCCGCCCGGTAGTTGCCGGTGACGAGGCCGATCAGCACGTCGTCGCGTGTCGCGAGCGCCGCGAGTAACTCGACTACGCCAGGCAACAGATACGGCCGCTCCTGAGCGCTCGCGAGCTCTCGCGCGAGCTCCAGCAAGTAGCGCTCGCGAAACGCGTCGTGGTGCGGCGTATGCTCGAGAATGCCGAGCTTCTGCAGCGCGCCGGCGAAGATCACAGGGTCGAGCCCGCCCCCGATCGAGATGCCTTCGAGGTCGAAACCTTCACCGTGAAGTGCGCGGCCCGCGCGAGTCATGGCCCGCGTCCCTGCGCCGTGGCCGCGCAGCAGCGTGCCGTCGATATCGAACAACAACAGATTTTTCACCGGCGAAGCTTACACGACACGGACGGTGATGGCGCTGATGCCGATCCGGAGCTCGCGACTGGTCGACCGGCGCTCGATCAAGTGCGCGCTGTCGACGATTCCGGCGTCGCTGAACTGGCGCCGCGCGCGGTAGATGTCGAGCGCGAGCTGCGCCGAGCTCGTTGCGAGCATCTTGAGTAAGCTCGGCTGATCGATCCAGCCATGACTCGTCGGCTGAAGGCTCGCGTCTTCGGCATCACGCAAGCGAGCGCGCGCGAGCGTGAGCAAGAGATACGTGTGTGCACGCGGCCGCAAGCTCGTGCGCTCGCCGTGATGCACGACCGTGAGCTCGACGTGCTCTTCATTCAAGCTCACCGCGAACTCGATTTGAATCGTCGAAGGTGATGGCTGCCGGGCCGCACCCGCGGCCGTCGCGAGCACGACGCCGCCAGGCTCGAAGCGAAATCGCCGGGTCGCGGCGGTCACGATCTCGTCCGTTTCCGGCGACCACACTCGGTCGGATCCTTCCGCGATCCAGCTTCCGTCGAACTGCCGGTGGATCGTGAGGTCGGGGTGGTCGGCGTCCGGCAGCGCGATCAAGCCGTCTCGCGGCAAGATTCGGGCGCCGTCGTCGAGCGCGACCGCGACTGCGCTCGGCGGATCGCTATCCGCGAGCAGCCACTCGACATCGCCGCCAAAGCGAACGCGCGATCCGGTCCGCAGTGGAACGCGAGCCCCTGCCGCGATGCGCGTCCCGTCCAGAAATGTGCCGTTCAAGCTGCCGAGGTCCTGCAGCTCCCAGACTTGCCCGGTCCAGCGGAGGCTTGCGTGCCGCCAGGAAACCGACGGATTTTCGAGCCTCAACGCTGCTTCCGGAGCGCGGCCGACCAGATGGTCGGCCCACAGGACGCAACGTGCGCCCCCATTGCTTTCGAGTGCCGCCACGGCTGGCAGCGATATCACAGTCGGGATTTTACGTGTAGCCGTGTGTGCGATGGCCAGGCGATCGTGGCTGGCCTATGGCTCCTGCCGGGCCGGCGCTGGACGCAGGGCGGGTTCGTTGCGAAACGCTGCGAACGCACCCCACGCTGCGCAGATCGCCGCCAACAGCAGCAACGACAACTCGAGCACGCGCCGCACGTGCTGATCACCACGCGCGAAAACCTGCGACCGCGTGCAATCTGAAAGAACATCACGTGCAGCTGCGCGAGCGGAACCCGGTCATCGCGTGCGAGCCGCTCGTTCAACGCTCGATCGAATACTCACCGCTCAGCGTCTCCACCAAGTCCGGCACCTTCAAGACGAGCGCATCCGGCTTCTGGGCCGCGAGCAATTCCGGCTTCGTGTAGCCCCACCCCACCGCGACCGCACGAATCCCGAGCGTGCGCGCGGCCTCGATGTCCCTGACCTCGTCGCCAATGTAGGCGGTCTCGTCGCGCTTCAACTTGTACTGCCGCAGGAGCTTCGCGAGCCGGCGGTGTTTGCTCCACAGCCCCGAGCCAGTCGTCACGAAGTCGAGCTCGAGCGGATGGTGCTCGAGAAACAGCTCCACATTCTTGCGGTTGTTCGACGTCAGCAGCCCGACGAGGACACCGCGCGCACGCAGCTCCGCGAGCGCAGCGGGCATTCCTTCGAAGGGTTCGACCGTCGCCATCCCGTGCGACAGCTCGTTGCGCGCGCGCGTCACGATCGCTGGGATCTTGTGCCACCGCACACCCAGGCGTTTCGCCACATCCCGGGCCGACATGCTGCGGAGCTCTTCCACTTCAGCGGGCGCGGCAGGCCGATAGCCAAACTCGCCCGACAGCACGTTCAAGATGCCGATGACTTGATCGAACGTGTCCGCGATCGTCCCGTCGAAATCGAATATGGCCGCGCGTAGCTGCATCGCGCCGCGCACCTTGCCACGCGTAGCTGTCATGCGCCAACGCGGGACATACAAGTGTGACACGTCCACTCCACGGGCGCGTTCCTTGAAAACATGATCTGCAATGAGTAGTGTCTGCCCACTTCAACAACGTCGTTCGAGGGTTCATGGCAGCAGCACCAGCCGCAACGCCGAGACCGCAACGAGTACGTCTGACCATGAGAGTGGACCCCTGGTGGGTACCGTCCCTTCTCACTTTTCTCGGCCTCTCTTCATTTATCGTCTACGCCACGTGGGCTGCACTACAGAACGCGCACTACGCGTACGGCAACTATCTCTCGCCGATGTACTCGCCTGAGCTCTTCGGGTACTCGCCGCACGCATGGTTCGGACCGCCACCGAGTTGGATCCCGGCCTTCGTGTCACCGGCGATGCTGATTCTCTGGGCGCCGGGTGGCTTCCGCTTCACCTGTTATTACTACCGCGGGGCTTACTACAAAGCGTTCTGGGCCGATCCGCCGGGCTGCGCAGTGGGCGAACCGCGGCATAGCTATCTCGGCGAGGCGTCGTTCCCGCTGATCGTTCAGAACATCCACCGATACTTTTTGTATCTCGCGCTGCTCTTTCTCGTGTTCCTCGCGTACGACGTGTATCGCGCGCTCTGGTTCGTGAATCCCGCGACGGGAGTGGAAGAGCTGGGGCTCGGCATTGGGACACTTGTCCTGTTGCTGAACGTGACACTGTTGAGTTGCTACACGCTCGGCTGCCATTCGCTACGTCACCTGGTTGGGGGGCGTAAGGACGAGCTCGGTGGGCAGTCGGTTGCGCTCAAATGTTACAACTGTGTCAGCTCGCTGAACCGCCGGCACATGAACTGGGCGTGGACGAGCTTGTTCGGCGTCATGTTCGCGGACCTGTACGTGCGCATGTGCTCGATGGGCGTGTGGACAGACTTTCGTATTTTCTGAGGGCGCACAGATGGCTGATTTCGAAACCCACGAGCACGACGTGCTCATCATTGGGGCTGGGGGCGCTGGTTTGCGCGCGGCGATCGCCGCGTCGGCAGAGGGCGTGTCGGTCGGGCTCGTTTGTAAGTCGCTCCTCGGCAAAGCGCACACCGTGATGGCCGAGGGTGGGATGGCTGCTGCGATCGGCAACGTCGATGATCGCGACAACTGGCGAGTCCACTTCGCGGACACGATGCGCGGCGGCCAGTACATCAACAACTGGCGCATGGCGGAGCTGCACGCGAAGGAAGCACCGGACTGCGTGAAAGAGCTCGAAGCCTGGGGCGCGGTGTTCGACCGCACGCCGGACGGGCGGATCCTTCAGCGCAACTTCGGAGGCCACAAGTATCCGCGGCTCGCGCACGTCGGGGATCGCACCGGCCTCGAGATGATCCGCACGTTGCAGGATCACGGCATCCATCAAGGCATCACCGTCTACATGGAGTGCACGACGATCGACCTGTTGAAGGACGGCGCGCGCGTCATCGGTGCGTTCGGGTACGACCGCGAACGCGGGCGGTTTCGCGTGTTCAAAGCGAAGTCGATCGTGCTCGCGACGGGCGGTGTCGGCCGCGCCTACAAGATCACGAGCAACAGCTGGGAGTACACCGGCGACGGGCAGTCGCTCGCGTATCGCGCGGGCGCCGACCTGGTCGACATGGAGTTCGTGCAGTTCCATCCGACCGGGATGGTCTGGCCGCCGAGCGTGCGCGGGATCCTGGTGACAGAAGGTGTGCGCGGCGAAGGCGGCGTACTGAAGAACAAGGAGGGTCGTCGATTCATGTTCGACGACATTCCCGACAACTATAAGAACCAGACCGCGGACAATCCGGAAGAGGGCTGGAAGTACACGCAAGGTGACAAGAACTCGCGCCGGCCGCCGGAGCTACTGACGCGCGATCACGTCGCGCGCTGCATCATGCGCGAGGTCCGCGCGAATCGCGGCAGCCCGCACGGCGGCGTGTTTCTCGACATCGCGTGGATCAAAGAGAAGCTTCCGAACGCGGCCGAGCACATCAAGAAGAAGCTGCCGAGCATGTACCACCAGTTCAAGCAGCTCGCGAACGTGGACATCACGGCCGAGCCGATGGAAGTCGGGCCGACGACGCACTACATCATGGGCGGCGTTCGCGTAGACGGGGACACGCAGATGACGACCGTGCCCGGTTTGTTTGCAGCCGGTGAAGTTGCAGCGGGCCTTCACGGCGCCAATCGACTCGGCGGCAACTCGCTGTCGGACTTGCTCGTGTTCGGTCGGCGCGCCGGTCGCTATGCGGCGATCTTCGCGAAAGAGAACCCGTCGGGCAGTGTCGACAACGCACAGCTCGACCGCGCAGCCAAACAAGCGCTCGCGCCGTTCGAGCACGGGCCTTCGGGCGAGAACCCATACCAAGTCCAGGAAGACCTGCAAAACATGATGCAGGACTTGGTCGGGATCGTGCGCCAAGAAAGCGAAATGAAGGAAGCGCTGGAAGGTCTCGCGAAGCTGCGCGAGCGCGCGGTCCGCGTGCGCGTGCCGGGGAACCGAGAGTACAATCCGGGCTGGCACACCGCGCTCGATCTTCCGAACCTACTGACGGTCTCCGAAGCGATCACGCTGTGTGCGCTCGAACGCAAAGAGAGTCGCGGCGGGCACTTCCGCGACGACTATCCCGACAAAGATCCTGCCGCTGCGACATTCAATCACGTCATCTTCAAGGGCGAAGACGGGCGGATGCAGCTGCGACGCGAGCCGATTCCGAAGTTGCCCCCCGAACTTCAGCAGGTCGTGGAGGAAAACAAATGAGCAAAGCCACATTCCGAATCTGGCGCGGCGATGCTCTCGGCGGCGACTTCAAGGACTACCAGACCGAAGTGTCCGAAGGCATGGTCGTGCTCGACGTCGTGCACAAGATTCAAGCCGAACAAGCGAACGACTTGGCAGTGCGCTGGAACTGCAAAGCCGGCAAATGTGGTTCGTGCTCGGCGGAGATCAACGGCAAGCCGCGATTGATGTGCATGACGCGGATGGACGAGCTCTCGATCGAGCGGCCGATCACGCTGGAGCCGATGCACGCGTTCCCGATGATCAAAGACCTCGTGACGGACGTGTCGTGGAACTACGAGGTCAAGAAGAAGATCAAGAAGTTCAAGCCACGGAAGCCGGATGCTGCGGATGGCACGTGGCGGATGTCGCAGACCGACGTCGATCGCGTGCAAGAGTTTCGGAAGTGCATCGAGTGCTTCTTGTGTCAGGACGTGTGCCACGTGCTTCGCGAGCACGACAAACACGAGCAGTTCATCGGGCCGCGGTTCTTCGTGTACAGCGCCGCGCTCGAGATGCATCCGCTCGACACCGAAGACCGGTTGGCGGATCTCAAAGAGTCTCAAGGGATCGGTTTGTGCAACATCACGAAGTGCTGCACGAAGGTGTGTCCGGAGAGCATCACGATTACCGACAACGCGATCATTCCGTTGAAGGAACGCGTGGTCGACCGGTTCTACGATCCGATCAAGAAGCTCTTTCGAGTCTTTAGTTAGTTGGCTTCGAATCTTCAGCTCAGTTCTTTTCCCGTGACGCGGAGCGAGCTCCGCAGCGAAAGAGAGGCAGCATGTTCGAGTTGAAGCCGATCGAGAGTGAATCTATCCCGCGCGCGCTCGAGCGTGCCGAGCGGTACCGGTTGTTGAACGAGCCTCGGCTGGCCGAGAGCATCTGTCTCGACGTGCTGGCGATCGACGACGACAACCAGCCGGCGCTGCGCTGCATGCTGCTCGCGCTGACCGATCAGTTCGGGCACACGCACGGGCCGCTGAAGGACCAGGCGAAGTCGCTCCTGCCACGGCTGAAGATCCCGTACGACCGCGTGTACTACGCTGGGATCATCAGCGAGCGATATGCGCGCCAGCAGTTGCATCAGGGGCATCCGGGCGCGAAGTACGCGGCGTACGAATACCTCGTCGATGCGATGGATCTCTACGCGGAAGCGGAGCCGCTGGCGCCGGACGGCAATGACGACGCGATCCTGCGCCACAACACGTGTGTGCGCATGATCGAGTGGCATCGCTTGGTAGCGCCGCCGCCAGACGAGCACGAGCTTCCGCTGGAGTAGGCACAGCGCCGTTTGGAGCGCGAGTTCTCGCGCCCCCCGACGGTGTTGAGTTTATAGGCTTACGAGCCCACGGCGAACTGCCGTGGTCACAGCCTGCGTTCGGCTGTCCGCGTCCAGCTTCGACAAGATGCTGTTCACGTGGAACTTGATCGTGTGGATGCTGACCTGCAGCCTGCGCGCGATAGTTTTATTCGATAGGCCTTGCGCGAGCAGCCCGAGCACCTCGCGCAAGG
>Ga0193752_1001909_pt1 | contig 16575 bp, 20 predicted proteins | sample H1c1metaG_FD_144924 | JGI IMG/M metagenome (GOLD analysis project Ga0193752, IMG submission 144924) | Soil microbial communities from a riparian zone of the East river system, Colorado, United States - H1c1 | ecosystem: Environmental > Terrestrial > Soil > Riparian zone | place: USA: East River... | reverse complement strand
GATACGGGCGCGAACGCTGGCGCAGCAGGTCGATCATTTCCTTTTTGCCGCTCGTGTAACCGCCGCTCGCTCCGCCGAGGGCTTTGCCGAGCGTGCCGGTGATCACGTCGATGCGGTCGATCACGTTGTGATGCTCGTGCGTCCCGCGGCCGGTTTTGCCCATAAAGCCGACGGCATGCGAATCATCGACCATAACCATCGCGTCATATTTCTCGGCAAGATCGCAGATCTCATCGAGTTTGGCGATATAACCATCCATCGAAAAAACGCCGTCGGTCGCGATCATCTTGAATCGAGCCGAACTCGATTCTTTCAATTTTGCTTCAAGATCAGCCATATCGCTGTTCTTATAGCGAAAACGCTGTGCCTTGCAGAGCCGCACTCCATCAATGATGCTGGCGTGGTTGAGTTCGTCCGAAATGATCGCATCTTCCTCGCCTAACAGCGTCTCAAACAACCCGCCGTTTGCGTCAAAACACGACGTGTACAGGATCGTATCTTCCGTACCGAGAAACTCACTGATCTTCCGCTCAAGCTCTTTGTGTATCGCCTGCGTGCCGCAAATAAACCGAACCGACGAAAGGCCATAGCCCCAATCGTCGAGCGATCTCCTGGCCGCATCAACGATCGCCGGGTGATCGCTCAACCCAAGATAGTTGTTGGCGCACATATTCAGGACTTTTCTGCCGCCGACATCTATACGAGCATCCTGCGGGCCGTCGATGATACGTTCGGATTTGAACAACCCCGCCTCGCGAATCTCGTTAAGGGTTTGTTCTAAATGAAGTTTGATATTTGAGTACATAAAACTTTCCTAAAATTCCAGCTTTTGAGGGTCCTCGCGATTCGAAAAGAAAGACAATATCTCGATCTGGTGCTTATTGGCGTTAATGCGGTAGTACAAGGTATTGAACTTTGCAATGACTGCCCGACGTACGCCTTTTTGTTGGGAAGACTCGGGATAAAGCTTCGGATATTTCGAGATGTAACTAATTACGGATTCGATCTTGTAGGCGAGGCGACTGATCTCTTTCTCAGAGAAATTCAACTGAAGATATTTAAAGGTTTGGCTGAGCTCTTCAAGAGCGTGGTCGGTCCAGGCGACCCTATAACCGCTTTTCATATATCGCTCTCGCCTCGGAATGCGGTTTCAGTCTTCCCGCATCGGCATCTTCAAGCCCTTGTGAGATCGATCCTTTCTCCACATCAGAAATTTCATCCCACCAATCGCTCGTACTTTGCTCTTTCAATTCGGCGACCTTATCAAGGAGCGATACATCCTCGATCACCGACAACCATTGGATCAATTCCAACTTGCGCTCTTGCATGTTTATCGTCGCCATAAAAAAATACTAGCATATCCGTGCGATTGCGGGCTTTCGATGACGCGCGATCGGATTTCCCTAAGTGGGTTCTATAAATGATCTTTGAAATTATCGTACATTTTTTTAACCGCGAAATACGCTAAAGACGCGAAATTAATCTTCGTCCTCATATGCTCTTAGTCATTTAGCGTATTTCGCGTGTTTAGCGGTTTTAAATCTCCTCAAAGTCTAAAATAACCTTACCGCAGTCACCCGATCTGATCGCCTCAAATCCCTGCTCGAAATCCTTGTACGAATATCGATGCGTTATCACAGGCGAGATATCGACTCCGGTTTCGAGTAGGACACTCATTTGGTACCAGGTTTCGTACATCTGGCGGCCGTAGATGCCTTTTATGGTGAGCATATTGAAGACGACGGTTTTCCAATCGATGGCGAATTGCTCACTGGGTATGCCCAGTAGAGCGATGCTGCCGCCGTGATACATGTTGGCGAGCATGTCTGTGAAGGCCGAGGGAATGCCTGACATCTCGAACCCGACATCAAACCCCTCTTTCATCCCCAACTCTTTCTGCACATCCTTGATCGACCGTTCTCTTACGTTAACGGCCTTTGTGACATCGCCCATTTTTTCGGCTAGCTCCAGGCGAAACGGATTGACGTCGGTGATAACGATGTTGCGTGCACCGGCTTGCCGGGCAACAGCCGCGGCCATGATGCCGATGGGGCCAGCACCGGTGATCAGAACGTCTTCGCCAAATACCTCAAACGCAAGCGCCGTGTGAACTGCGTTTCCGAAAGGATCGTATATCGCCGCGACTTCGAGGTCGATATCCGGTTTATGCTTCCAGATGTTAGTTACGGGAACTGTAATTAATTCGGCAAAGCCGCCGTTGGTATTTACCCCAACACCACGAGTATTCGCGCATAGGGCTCGACGGCCCGCCATACAGTTTCGGCAGCGGCCGCAGACGAGGTGGCCTTCGACGCTTACTATGTCACTGGCTTTGAAATCAAGCACATTTGAACCTACGTCGACGATCTCGCCGACGAACTCGTGACCGATAGTAGTCGGAACCTTTATCGTGCTTTGAGCCCACGCGTCCCAGTTGTATATATGAAGATCGGTGCCGCAGATGCCGCCTTTTTTGACGCGGATCATCACGTCGTTGATGCCCATTTCCGGCTCCGGAACATCTTCGATCCACAGTCCCGGTTCGGCTTTGCTTTTAACTATTGCTTTCATAAAGAAATTGAATGTATTTATAATATCAAAGGTTGTTAAGGCGCGTAAAAGTGGACGGACGGTTGCGCCAATATTAACCATTGGTACAATTAGGATTTGCGGTAATTTGTACGCACAAACCTGATGGACGAACAAAAGCAGCATATAGAAGGAATAAGGGACGCATTCAAGGCAAAGTTTGAACGCTTTGCCGATATGCGTTCGTCGGCCAGCGATCTAAAGCTGGCGACGGCCGTTTCGCTGAGCCGTGAGCTTGCCGAATTTAAGACAAAACACACCGGCAAAAAATCGGAACTGGCCGAGGCGAAAAAATTGATCGGCAAGGTCGCACCGGAAGAGCGTGGTAAGTTTGGCCAGCTCGTTCAATCGGTCGAGCGGGACATCGTCGAGGCGATCGAAGATGTCGAAAACAAACTGAACGAATACATCTCGAATGCACAGACTGAGCGTGAACGCATCGACGTTACGCTTCCCGGTCGCCGACCGCGAACTGGGCACCTGCATCCGATCACTCTGCTTCGGGAAAAGATCGAAGACATATTTGTGTCGATGGGTTATTCGATCGAGGACGACTGTGAGATCGAGACGGATTATTACAATTTCGACGCGCTGAATATTCCTGAAAATCATCCCGCACGCGAATCGCAGGACACGTTCTACACTACCAACGGCTTTGCTCTTCGTTCGCAGACATCGACGGTGCAGATACGCGCCATGGAGCGCCACGGCGTTCCGATCCGAATCATCGCACCGGGCAAGGTTTTTCGCCGCGACACGCCGGACATGACACACGTGCCGATGTTCCATCAGATCGAAGGCCTATGCGTAGATAAAGGCATAACGATGGCACATCTGAAGGGCACGGTGACCGAATGGTTAAAGAGGCTGTTCGGCGATGACACGGTAACGCGATTTCGTCCGTCGTACTTCCCTTTTACCGAACCGAGCGCGGAATTCGATTTCTCATGCTTCGTCTGTCACGGTTCGGGAAAATCGGACGGTGAACGCTGTCGTCCGTGCAAAGGCTCCGGCTGGATCGAACTTGGCGGATCGGGAATGGTCCACCCAAACGTCCTGAAAGCCGTCGGTGTCGATCCGCAAGTCTATTCCGGCTTCGCATTCGGCTTCGGCCTCGAACGCATGGCCGCGCTAATGTACTCCATCGACGACATCCGGCATATGTTTGAGAACGATGTACGGTTTTTGGAGCAGTTCAAGTAAAATATATTGAGAGACGGGGTGAATATCATGACAAACCTTGAACAAATTATCATAAATAAGATCCATCGCTTTCCTCCAGAAAAACAGCAGAAAGTCCTCGATTATGCAGAGAGTATCGAGACTGGTGATGAGCGAGAGTCAGGCAACCAAACCACATGGGAAATGGTCAAGGACTTTATCGAGGAGGTGCCTGAAGATGCCTGGAACGATGTTCCCACCGATTCATCGATCAATGTTGACCATTATCTCTACGGACATAAAAAGAAACCTGTATGAATGGCATCTTCGTTGATACAAGTCACCTCGTTGCAACACTCTATCCGCGCGATTCACTGCATGATAAGGCCATTAGAATAGAGAACGAGTTGAGACACGTCTCTCTAGTAACGTCCGATTTTGTACTGATAGAGGTCTGTAACTATTTCAGTGAATTCTCTAAACATCTCAAGGACCAAATTTCAAATGCGGTCGACGCTATAATCAAAAATCCGAGATATTCCGTTGTGGAAAGTTCTCGTTCTCGATTTCTTTTAGGAAAAGATCTGTATGCTGACCGGACTGACCATGGTTATAGCCTAACCGACTGCATTTCAATGAACATTATGCTCGACCACGGGATCACTGAGATTCTGACTAACGACAGCCATTTCGAGCAGGAAGGCTTTCGGATTCTGCTTTAGCGTGGAACGCATGTTGAGTGACAAATTGATCAGCGGTCTCATTGTGATGGCTGTAGTCATCGTACTCGCGCTCGTATTCTTTAGAGTGAAATTTGGTCCTGATGGCGGAATTAATCCTTTCCGCGTAAGATGCCCGAATTGTAGAGCCAAAATGCCATATATTCGCTTGCCGTTAAACGAGCGACAGGAAATGTGGGGCGGATGGACCTGCTTCAAATGCGGAACTGAGATGGATAAATGGGGCAGGAAAATTGACCTGGAATTGAAATGAACATCAGCTATAACTGGTTAAAAGACCTTATTGATATTGACTTGTCTGCTGAGGAAACAGCGGCGGCGTTGACGCGGGTTGGGTTAGCGGTCGAAGGGATCCATCCGCACGGCGGTGACTTCGTGTTGGATATAGATCTGACGTCCAACCGTCCGGACTGCTTGTCGCATCTCGGCGTCGCGCGTGAGTTGAGTGTTTCGACCGGCAACGCAGTGCGGGTTGAGCAACGCCGTAGCGAAGACCGGATACCTGACGCTCCGTTCCCGAGCATATTGGCACCGGATATTGTGAAGATCGTCGAACCGGATCTCTGCCACCGTTTTACGGCACGCATTATTCGCAATGTGACGATCGGGCCGTCGCCTGACTGGCTTGTCCAGCGGCTTGAAGCGATAGGCGAACGCTCGATCAATAATGTTGCCGACATTACAAATTATGTAATGCACGAACTCGGCCAGCCGATGCATGCGTTCGATCTGGATAAGTTGGCGGAGCAACGCGTAGTTGTTCGCCTGCCGAAGGCCGGTGAAACTATCAAGACGCTCGACGAAGTTGACCGCAAGTTGGACCCGACAATGCTGGTGATCTGTGACGCGGAAAAGCCGGTCGCGGTCGGCGGCGTGATGGGCGGATTGGACAGCAGCATTACCGAGGCAACAAAAACTGTACTGCTTGAGGTCGCATATTTCAAACGCGATAACATTCGTCAGACGTCGCGAAAGCTTGGCCTAGCAACCGAGGCCAGCTACCATTTCGAGCGCGGCACCGACATCGAAAATCTAAAGCGTGCGTCCGACCGCGCGACGGAATTGATCTGTCAGCTTTCGGGTGGCCATGCCGCCGAGTTCGTCGATGTGTATCCGACGAAATCAGAGCAAAAAGAGGTCGAATCGAGAGACATCTCAGCCGCCGTTAAACGATTGACCGGACTGGAAGTTGCAACGGACGAATGCATCCGCATTCTCACGGCCCTCGGGATTGTCAGGAAGACTGAACCCGAGATATCCGACATTCGTTCCGAGACGTTTGTCTCACCAACGTGGCGACACGACATCGCGATCGAGGAAGATCTTGTCGAGGAGGTTGCACGGCACGCCGGCTACGAGAATATCAAGGACGAACTTCCGCCTGCTTACGGTGCCGGCGAATATCAGGCGACCGAAGTTCGCAAAAAACTCGTCAGGCGCACCTTGGTAGATAATGGTTTTGACGAAGCGATCGGCTACAGCTTCATCGACACGAAACACGACGGCATTGTGGCAGAAGTGCCGGAATTATTGAGCAATTCCGTCGAAGAGAAATTCGTGACGCTGCAGGATTCGGTGATAGACGGCGCGGTGCGTATGCGGGCGACGTTGATTCCCGGGCTGCTTGATTCGATCAGGCTTAATCTCAATCAACAGCGGCGCGATCTAAAACTGTTTGAATTGGGCAAAGTATTTGCTGCCAATGAAGAAAAGGAATTGCCGCGTGAACGCGAACTTTTTGCCGTTGCGATAACCGGCGGCGAGATCCACGAAGGCCGGTCGATGTCCGGTCGCGAAATGGATTTTTACGACGCTAAAGGTGCTGTCGAGTCGGCGCTCGAAGCCATAGGCGTGTCCGCGTCGCGTTTTGAGGCCGAGGATGTAAAGCATCTTCGCCGGGGCCAATCCGCGTCGATAATGGTCGGTGAACACAAAGTCGGATTTATCGGGCGGCTTAATGAGGAAATCTCGGCCAATTATAAGTTTAGACAACCAGTCTATGTTGCGGAGGTCGATCTACAGACGGTTCTTGATCACGCGACCGAACCAGTTCACTACGCGCCTTTGCCGCGTTATCCTTCGATCGTGCGCGATGTTTCGTTCCTGGTAGATCGCGGTCTTTTGTTCGATTCTATTCGCGAAACTGCTCTGAACGAACGTCCCGCCATTCTGCAAGGCGTAAGTTTTGTCGACGTTTACGAGGGCAAAGGCCTCGGGGAAAACGAACGCTCGTTGACGATTCGTTTCGCCTACCGCAGCGATGACCGGACGCTCGTCGAAGACGAAGTCACAACTGCCCACGATGCAATTCTCGCGCGGCTCGAATCCAGCTTGGGTGTGCGTCAGCGAACATAGAAAAACGAAACCTCCCAAACTTGAAGTTTTTTTTGAAAAGAAACATAATCTGAATCTCAGGAATTGATGATCCTCAAACGACACGGAGACCGCTGAATGAACGGCTTAACGGGAATGGAAAAATTCTCGCATCTCGAGGATAAGATCTATCTTGCCATCGAGTATGCGAAAAAGATGCGTGAAGAGAAGGAGAAAGTCGAACGCGATCTTCTCGATCTTCGGCGCAGCACACGCGATATTCATGACGAACGCGAACGGCTCGAGGAAAAGGTAGCAAGCCTTCTGTCCGAGCGTGACGCAATTCAGTTAAAGGTCGAAGCAATGCTGGACGCGATGACGATACTAGATGTCGATGTCGCAGAAGCCGTCGGGAGACATGCCTCATGATCACCGGAAAACAACAAGCCGAATCCGAACAGACCATTCGCGTCGAGATATATAATCAGACCTACAGCATCCGTTCGGATGGCGACAATGATTATATTCTAAAGCTCGCGGAGTATGTCGACAGCAAGATGCGCGAGATCTCGTCCGGCACTTTCACAGTGGATTCGCTCAAGGTCGCGATACTCGCGGCACTGCATGTCGCTGACGAGTATCATCAACTGCTTGATCAACAGCATCAGGCGGACGTGCAATTAGCTTCACGGAGCGCAGAGTGTGCCGAGATGCTCGACCGCGTTCTAAAGTACAAAGATCACGCTCCGCAGGAATTTGAGACAGAGCAGTAGAACTAGGTGAAAGTCAAAAGTAAAAAAGGCAAAATGCCGGCAACGAACAAGCTGGAATTTGCCTCTTTTTTGCTTTCCACTTTTTACTTTTTACTTCTTCTTGGGTGTGCTATATTCAAAATTAGGCGAAAGAGATTACTGTGGAGTTCGACACTGAACGCAATAATAATTGAGCCAACACTTGAATTGAGGGAGGCCGACGCCGGTTCCGGTGCAAACCTCTACGGAGAATTTGCCATAGGCTCCGTCTAATGTGTTCTTTCGGGGACATGAGGCCACCCACCTGTAAATACAGGTTCAATTCATGCGTTTGGAACGGCTATCACGGTTACTTTCGCTTTAATTTTTTTTTATCCGCAAACGACCGCCATCCGCCCGTCAATTCTTTACAAATTTTCAGGGAGGTAACTATATGCCATCGATTCTGGTGATAGGAAGCAACCAATTTATTCCAGCCAATACTTTCAGTACAAAATGTAACGAATGCCTTGATATGCTGTCGGCAAATGCCAGTCATTATTATGGGTGGATGTTGAAATACGACCTCAAAATCCGGTCTGCTCAACGCAGCGGGGCAAATTTTGCGGACGGTGCCATTGATATTGCTCTCGATACATTCAATGCCTCGAAGACCTGGCTCGCCAGCGTGTTTATTCACGAGACGATCCATTTCTGGCAGTATCGGGCTGGTCACTATAAAGCAGGAACACCGGCCGAGACCGAGGCAAATCGATATCAATTGGAAGTGTTGCGTTTACTAAAGGCTCCGCAGGCTGAGATAACGCATATGATGAGTCAAAATGGCGGGCACGCCGACCTTAACGGCGACGGTGTGTACGATTGGGATGATTATAAGATAAGAAAGTATTAGGACGATATTTCGTCTTCGGGCGTTTCTTCGCCTTCTATCTGGAGTTCGGCAAGTATCTCTTCATGTACGCGGGCAGCTTCGAGAGCGAGTGGCAATTGCGACGCCCGGGACGCCAGCTTTTTAAGGGCCAGTTCCGAGTCGGCCAAATTTCCGCCTCGCGAGGCCGCTGCTTCTATCATTTGCAGACGCGACTCAGCCTCGGCCAGCATTTGTTTGGCTTCGGTGTTTATCGAGTCGATCTTTGCCGTATCTTTCCGTATTTGTTCCAGAAATCTTGGCGAATTCTCGGCCCTTAGCATCTTCACTTTAGCTTCGCGGCGTTTAGCGAGACTAAGTTCCCTTTTCGAAGATCTAACGATACGGGTCGCGGTCAGCCGTGACGCAAGCGTTTCCCGGTATGCATCCTCCATCAGTGGATCTGCAGCTTTTAATACCTTCAACGCTCTTTTTTCGCTGGGTTTTAATTCTTTTCTAAACCAGTCGATCTCATTGGCACCGATGCCGTTTGCGGCGATCCGTTCGCGCATTTCGGCGGTCCATTTCTGATGGCGAACGACGAGAAAGCCCGATATTCCAAGCCCCACAACGAAACCGATCAGGGCCAATACCAGTCCTAAAAGGAAAGAAGACACAGCAAATATCGGGGCGCCGCTTAGCACGACCGACAGAATGAGAAATACGATCAGCGGCAAAGCCGTAAACACAATTGGTGCCGCGACCGCTCCGATTCGCAGATTTCTACCGCGAGCGAGGTCGCGTGGCGTCACTTCGTTGCTTCTTACTATCTCCGTCATCTTTAACGATTTACTTTACAAACAGTGCCCGCTTAATTCAAACTATCGGCGTATTTACATTTATTTGTCCTTGAGTCGTTTTCACTCTTTATATGAATAGACCGCGTATTCCTGGTTACTGCCTTTTCATCTTTGTGATCTTACTGTCGGCGCAAATGGGTTTTGCGCAGCCGCCGAATGATGGTTCGAAACCACGCGTCCGCACGATGTCTATCCCGATCTCTATTTTTACCAAGCAGGAATTAAAGGACGACCGCCTACAGGAGTATGTGCAGATCGACCGGTTGATAGTCAAAGAGAACAAGGTGGAGCAAACGATCCTTTCGATCCGCAGTATCGAGGATGCTCCGTTGGCCCTCGCGATATTGATCCAGGACGATCTGACATCGGATTTCAATCTTCAGCTAAAAGACATCGCGAAATTCATTCGCAGTTTGCCGCGCGGATCGCGCGTAATGGTCGCGTACACACGCGGTGGCGTTTCGCAGGTGCGGCAGAAATTTACGGACGATCTTAATAAGGCGGCGGAATCACTCCGGATAGTTGTGTCGAGCAATTCGGTGGCGCCGCGTAGTCCATATGATGGCGTGGTTGATATGCTAGACCGATTTGACGCCCTTCCGGCGGGTCGTAGGGCCATCCTATTCATATCGGACGGCTTCGACCTTTCAAATGGATTTAATGGGGCTTCTCCGGGGCAAAGCGCTGAACTGGACAAGGCGATCTTACGGGCACAGCGGAAAAGTGTTGCCGTCTTTTCGATATACTCGCCTTCAAGTTCGACCGCAGACGGTAATTCGCGATCTACGATGTTCGGTCAGGGTTCGCTTCAAAAACTTTCCGACGAGACCGGTGGCCGGGCATTTTATCAGGGATCGCTCGCACCTGTAAGCTTCGACCCATTTTTTCGTGACCTCAGTATTCTGCTAAACCGGCAATTTCTGCTGACCTATGTCTCAACGCATATGAAAAAGGGATATTACAGGCTTGAGGTGACGAGCACGAATCCCGAGATTAAGATCGAGCATCCTAAAGGCTACTACTACCGCTGATGGGTCATTAGTTCAGGCGATATTTGCAGACCGGACATATGCTCACGTCTTCTTTTAGCAGCAATCCGATCCAGAAAAAAATAAACGTAAAAACCAGCAAAAGAGCAAATGTGATCCATCCGGCTGTCGATATACGACGCTCGATTACAGGCAGATAATGCGTGCCGCAATTGGGACATCTGTAATTTCCTGTCAGGTCCTGAGCACCATGTCGGGCCAGCGGCTGACCGGCGAACTGATGCGGAACCGCCATATCTCCACGCGGATAGCTTTCAACCGTTGACCGCGAGCGATTTCGTGCTTCGGCGTTCGTCTGCAATTCATCGGTTTTCCACGCATACGGGCGCGGTGCCGTCACGCGGTAATCATTCTGGGCCTGCGGCATCGCATAGATCTGCTGTCCGCAATATCTGCAGAATTTGCTCTCCGGAGCGTTATCTTTACCGCAATGTTGACACTGGTTCATCGGAAAATATCTAGCGGAATAATACAGGAGTTCGGACGGATATTCGAAATGCGGAAACTAAAATCTCACCCGCTCGCCGGAACGAATCGCGTGATAGACGGATTCCACGAGTTCGACCGATTTGAATCCGTCATCCGCTGTTACAGGCGGCAGAGTCCCGTTCAATATGGAGTCGATAAACGCCTTATCTTCCTGCACATAGCCCCATTTTTCTTCCTTTTCGGTCATGTGGAATGACAGCGTCTCAAAGTTTGCATCCATTCCGCGTGAATCCAGAAGCCGTTCCATCTCCTCGGTCATTATGGTTCGATGGTGGCAGAAAACCTCGATCCTTTCGAATGGGAAATGCCAGCTTGCGTCCGACGACGATGCAAATGTGCAGTGAAATCCATTCTTGAATTTGAAGATGATCGAAAATTCGTCAAGTTCCGGATATTCGTGCTGCGACCCGTATGCGACCAACTCCTCGATCTCGCCAAACTGAAACCGCATCATATCGAAAAGATGGATCGTAGTCTCGTAAAGAAATCCGCCAGTCACATTCACGTCACCTGTCCAACCCGGATTTTTCAGCTCTCCGCGGTTCATTTTAATGTGCGCCGAGTGAGCCGTATCGCTTTTTAAGAGTTCCTTAAGCGTCGCATATACCGGAGCGTACCTTCGATTATGTCCGACCTGAAAAACGCCGCGTCCATTGTTTGCCGCATCCCGCAATTCCTTAGCGTCCTCGATCCCGATCGAAAACGGCTTTTCACAGAATACGTGCTTCCCTTCGGCAATTGCGGCAAGGGCGATCTCTTTGTGAGTCTTGTTTGGTGAACAAATCAGCACGGCATCGCAGTTCTCTAGAAGCTCATCGCGTGATGGACAAACCTTTCCGCCGATCGTCTTTGCTGTTCGTTCTGCTCGCTCCGGCACAATATCGAATAACGCGGCGATCTCCGCTCGCTCATCCCGCGAATGTATCCTGCCATGAACATTGCCAATGTATCCTGTTCCGACGATTCCGATCCTAACCTTGTCCATAAACTATTTTTAAAACGCAAAGTCGCAAAACCTCAAAGTCCAGGCCGCTCCAATCTATATAGACAATAGGCAGGCGAGCCTTAAAAGCACATTCAAAACCTTTGCCTCTTCGCTTCTTAGCGTCTTTGCGTTAAGTCTAATATTACCAAGAACCGCCAGCCGCATTATGACCCATCCCAAGTACCTCTTCCGTCGCAGCTTTCGCTTTTTTAGCGACCTCGAACGGATCCTGTTCCCAGTATTCCGGCCGAAATATTTCGACGCTTACCGGCCCGTCGTAACTGATGCCGTCAAGATGGGCTTTGATCTCTGTGATAGGTAAGATCCCGAGGCCCGGATACAGACGCTTTGAATCGTTGAGCTGGTCTTTCGGCAGGTCTTCGGCGTCGTTGATGTGAAAAATAAAGAGCTTTTTCGGGTCGAGCCGGTCGATCGCTTCGTAGGAAGAGCCGCCGGTATAAAAGTGATAAGTATCGATCACGTTGCCGACGCTTTCACGCCCGACCAGATCGACAATGCGGCTGCCAAGATCGAGCGTCTGCACGGAATTCCCCGCCTCGCCCAAAAATTCGAATCCTATCAGCGAACCCGGCACGGAAAGGACGTAAGGACAGCCGATCACCGCCGAGATCTCACACAATTTCGCACATTCAGCCTTGATCGCTGCGTAATCTTCATCCGAACGCCACGTTATATGTTCAAGCGTATTGATCGACAGAACACCGATAGCTGTTTCGGCCAACAGTGTCTTTAGGTCATCTACCGAATGCGATCCCAAATAATCGTAAAGCTTGTTCGAACGCAGTTCGACGAGATCATAGCCGGCGGCTGCGGCTGCTCGAATGTCGGTTTCGAGATCGGCAGACATAGTGGTCGCGCCGTTTAATGCGATTTTCATTTCCAAACTCCAAGTGCGAAGAAGAATATTACCACGAGGGAAACAACCAAAAGAAGCGGGGGCAAGCCCGTCTTCCAGACTGACAGTTATTAAATTGGTTGTGTAAAACCAACTGGCTCAATGTAACCAGTCACAGTCAGGAAGGTGGGCTTGCCCCCGTAATTTTCGATTACAACCTCCACAATTGCCCTATCCTCTAACAATCGGGTAAATTAAAAATAGCCCTCACTCGTTTCGCTTTATCAATATGAAAATCTTTTTAGCCGCCGCCATTGCACTTTTTTCATTGTATCCGGTACTCGCTCAAACGACCGACGCAGCCTTACGGCGTGTAACCGATTCGGACAAGGCGACCAGAGACGCGAGCGGCAAACTTCCCACGCAATCGGCTGCCGAACATCTTTCACGCGCCGAGACCTATATGGCAAATCGCCTGTTCCCGCAGGCCCGCGAGCATTGGGCAATCGTGCTGTCGAATTATCCAACCGACGCCGGTATTCCGAAAGCATTGTTCGGCACCGCACGTTCCTATATGTGGGAACGCGAATACGCCAAGGCTGTCGAGTGGTTCGATAAACTAACAAATGACTATCTGATGACCAAAGATGGGCGCGAAGGCCTCTCATTCAAAGGTGCCTCTTATGTTCGAATGGGCAAAAACCTCGAAGCCGTAAAAGCATACGAGCAATACACGGTTATGTTCCCTCAAGGCGAACGCATCGAATCTGCCCATCTGAACATTATCGACGCCTATCGCGAGGCTGGTAAATATGACGACGCTAACCGTTGGGTCGATAAGTCCGTGCAGCAGTTCAGCGGCAAACCGACCGAGGTTAACGCTTTGCAGGCGAGGCTGCGGATGGAAATATTTCGCGGCAACTGGAACGCTGCGGTTGCGGCGGCGGATCGGTTATTAACAGAAAAAAACTTTGCGGGTTCGATGGCGAGTGCGGACGAGATCAAGTATCTGAAGGCGGTCGCTCTTGATAAAGCCGGAAAGCGGGCTGAGGCGGACACGGCCTATTCGGCTATCTCCCCGAGCCGCTCCTCCTACTATTACGGCCTCGCGTCCGACAAACAGCGAACTTCCAACGTGCGCTCGACCGTGCAAACGTCCGCCGCTGACTACGGTAATTACCCGATTTTGTTCCGTGACACTCTGCTTCAGCATTCGCGTTCAAAGAAGATCGACCCGCGTTTTGTGCTTGCGATAATGAAGCAGGAAAGTTCTTTCAAGGCTGGTGCCAAATCGCCTGCCGGAGCACGCGGGTTGCTGCAGTTGGTGTATGACACCGCTCTCAAATACAGCAAAAAGTCCAACAATCCAAATTTGCAGCCAGACGATCTTTACAGTCCAGCGACGAATATCGCCATCGGCACCGAATATATTCGCGTCCTAAAAGACGAGTTCGGAGGCCTTTACGAGGGCATTGCGGCAAGCTACAACGGCGGCGAAGATAACGCACTTCGGTGGCTTCAACGTTCGAAACCAAGAGAAGCGGGCATCTTTGCAGCCGAAATAGGTTTTGCCGAAAGCAAGAGCTACGTCTTCAAAGTGATGAACAACTATCGCATCTATCGCGACCTGTACACCGAAGACCTCGTTCGTCGATAATTTAAATAGTAGTTATTTCACCGCGATCTGTTTTTCTATCGCCTGAACAACATTCTCGGCATCGGGCTTGTCTTTCGATTCAAATCTCGCAACGATCTTACCGTCGCGGCCGATCAGGAATTTATTAAAATTCCACGAAATATCGCCGCCAAATTCCGGGTTCGTTGTCTTGCTGGTCAGATAACCGTACAACGGATGCTGGTCGGCCCCTAAAACCGAGATCTTCGAGAACATCGGAAATGTGACGTTATATTTCAGCGTGCAAAATTCCTTTATCTCTTTTTCGGTTCCCGGTTCCTGCCCCTTAAAGTTGTTTGCCGGAAATCCGAGTACGACAAATCCCTGGTCCTTGTATTTTTTATAGATCGCCTCGAGCCCTTCGTATTGCGGCGTGTAACCGCATTTGCTGGCGGTGTTGACGATCATCACAACCTGTCCCTTGTACTTCTCAAGTTTCACATCCTGCCCGTCGATGTCCTTCATCTTGAATTCATAAACGGACGCGGCGTTTACAGGCACGACCGGCGTTGTGTTAAAAATGAAGCCGTAACCGTATGCCAAGGCGACGACCGCGACGGCGGCCACCACTACCAAAACAAGTCCTACTTTAAGCATAATAATTCTCCAAAACCCTATTTGTTCAATTCCCGTGGCGAACGCGGCGTTTGTGGAAGCGAGTCGCCCTTCTCGCCGGTCTCACCCAAAATTTCCTTGATCGCACCGATGCTCGACAGCATTGCGGACGTTTCCATCGGCATGAATATTACTTTTGAATTCTGCGATCGCGTCATATCGCGTAACGATTCGATATAACGCGACGTGATCAAATATTGGGTCGTCAATTCCGCACTTCCTACGATCTGCGAGATCTGCGCGATAGCCTGTGCATCGGCCCCGGCCGCTTTGAGCCGAGCCTGTGCGGCACCGTCCGCCTGCAATATCGCCGATTCCCTTTCGCCCTCCGAGCGCGTAACCGAAGCCTGTTTTTCGCCCTCGGCCCGCGTGATCGCAGCCTGTTTTTCGCCCTCTGCCTGCAGGATCAAAGCTCGCCTGTTTCGTTCCGCAGTCATCTGCTTTTCCATCGTCAGACGGACATCCTCGGGCGGACTAATATTCTTGACGTCTACTCGTGTGACCTTCACACCCCATTTATCGGTGGCCTCGTCCAGGATCAGCCGCAGTTTCGAGTTGATCTGATCGCGCGAGGACAGCGTATGATCGAGATCCATTTCGCCCATTACCGAACGCATTCCGGTGATCGTTAATTGAACCAAACTTCCGACAAGATCGTTAATTTCGTAAACCGATTTTATCGGGTCGGTGATCATCCAATATACGACGGAGTCGACATTGATCGTTACGTTGTCGCGGGTGATGACGGGCTGCGGCGGCAAATCGATGAACTGCTCGCGTAGATCAATGGACGTCGTTCCGGGACGGACGTTTGACCAATAGACGGCTCGCGGTGATTCGAAGAACGGAACGATGATGTTTAAGCCGCTTTGGGCGACGCGATGAAAACGTCCCAGCCGTTCGATCAGCAGCACGCTGGATTGCGGCACGATCTTAACAGTTTTCCACGCTACGGTCAGCAAAGCGATCCCGAGAAACAACAGAAAAATTGCACCGACACCGAATAGTTCCATTTTGTCCTCCGACAATTTATTTACACTAAATATACAGCAGGTTGATACGAATTGGTGAATCCCTACGCGTTAATTGGAGGAATACAAAAGAAGGAACGCTCGTTCAATATTTTTGACGTTAGAGCCGACCAAAAACATAAGCCGGACAGAAGCACAGTTTTCATACCCGTTTCCGCATTATTTCCTCAGTTATCCGCTGTTTCATATCACCGCTTCTCTCCGGCATTCCAACATTTTGCCGATGCCCACACGTTAGCATGCCCACTTGCTAACTTGCAGGCTTTTGCATATATAATTCCCTACAAGTTATGACGGTAAAACTTTCCGATATACAAGCCGCACGTGAAGTTCTGAAAGGGATAATTAATCCGACACCTATTATCAAGGACGAAAAGCTGTCCGCAGAGATCGGTGCTCAGGCTTTTTTGAAGGCCGAATGTCTGCAGCGAGGCGGATCATTTAAGGTCCGCGGCGGGTATAACAAGATCTCGCAGCTCACCGACGAAGAAAAAAGTCGCGGGGTCGTAACTGCCTCAGCCGGCAACCACGCTCAGGGCGTTGCTCTCGCGGCGAAGCTGCTGAATGTAAAAGCGACGATCGTCCTGCCGGAGTTTGCGCCGCTAACCAAAAT
>Ga0193752_1001908_pt1 | contig 16588 bp, 21 predicted proteins | sample H1c1metaG_FD_144924 | JGI IMG/M metagenome (GOLD analysis project Ga0193752, IMG submission 144924) | Soil microbial communities from a riparian zone of the East river system, Colorado, United States - H1c1 | ecosystem: Environmental > Terrestrial > Soil > Riparian zone | place: USA: East River... | reverse complement strand
CCTGGGCGAGGGGCGTAAATTTCGCGCCATCAGCCACACGAAGTTTTGACCCAGGCTCGAGGCCTCGCAGGTCGTCCTCGGTGATCAGGGATTTGGCCGATTCATCGCGGTCGAATTCCCTGCCGAGTTTGTCCCGCAGCGAGTTTACGACCACATGCTCGGGCGGGTGGTCGTTAGATTCCGGCTCCTCCGGGACAGCCGCAAGCACCTGTTTCACAAGCTCGCGGACACGGTCGCGGGTCTCTTTTTTGTCATCGGACATATTTTAATTCGACGGTTTGAAAATACTTCTTTTATGACATAGTATTTGTAAAAATCCATACAATCAAATCGAAAATTATGTCAGCCGAAACAACCAAAAGCGCCATGACCGAGTTTAACCATCCGAATAACGAGCTACTTATCGCTGAAGAGGACATTGCCAGGCGCATCAAGGAATTGGGAGCCGAGATCACCGCCGAGTACGCCGGCAAGGAATTGGTGCTTGTAGGGGTGCTGAAGGGTTCGTGCGTCTTTATGGCCGACCTGATGCGGGCGATAGACCTGCCGATGGCGATCGATTTTATGGCGGTTTCGAGCTACAAGGATGGAATGAAGTCCTCGGGCGACGTCGAGATCCTCAAGGACCTGAGCAAGCCGATCCGCGATAAGCACGTGATCATCGTTGAGGATATTGTGGATACGGGTCTTACACTGACGCGACTTATCGAAATCCTGGATTCACGCGGGGCCGCCTCGATCAAGATCGCGAGCTTTCTCGATAAGCCCGAGCCGCGGATCAAGAAAGAGCTCAAGATCGATTACACGGGCTTTGTTATCGAGAATAATTTTGTGGTCGGATATGGGCTGGACGCAGCCGGACGGTATCGCAATCTGCCGTTTATTGCGATCGTAAAAAATCCGGCCGAAGCTTGAGCGCCTTCTAAACGCCCTGGTAAAGCCTTCTGGTAGCCACCAATCCTTTAAAGATAAGGAATACCATCAGCATGTGGAATGCAAAGCCCCACATGTCTCGCAAACCTATACTGATCAGCGAATCGAACACGTAAAGGAAAAATCCGATCAGAAACGCCCAGGATGAGCGGTGTCTGGCAAAATATCCCGTAACCGCGAAAATAAAGGCGAATCCCAGGCTTATGATCAGCGCGCTCGTCGGCCCGTAAGGTGTCGTTTCGACGTTGATCCACCCCATCGGGGCCCCGTTTACCAACTGCGCCGCGCCGAAATTGAAGAGCGAAAGATAACTGTTGCCGAAGTAATGGACCGTCGAGGCAACTGCCGAGAATATCGCGAGCACAAAAAACCAGTTTGCTCCGCGCGTCACGTCTTCCGGTACGGCGTGGTCCGGTGAGTGTTCAAAAACGTGGGCATGTTCTGCTGTTGTATCCATTTGTTGTCGTTCCTCCTTACAAAAAACTAATTTTTAATATCAGCTACGATTATAACACCGCATGCAAGCTTTTTCGGTTACCTCGCAAGGAACGAAAAATCCCGCTCGCCGCAATTGACCTTTTATTCGTGTTTCCATATAATTAATACTTTTCGACTAGCGGATGGATTTTCTGCTTGTTAGGAAGGAGATAATGACGAAATGAGTTACGCAATCATCAGAACAGGCGGAAAGCAATTTCCGGTCGAAACAGGTCAAACCCTACGCGTGCCGACCATCGAAGGAAAAGAAGGCGGCAAGGTCGATATCGATGCTCTTTTTGTCAATGACGGCAAGAAAGCTGAATTCGGTGCATCGACCGTAAAGGCTTCTATCGTGCGTCACGGCAAGGCCGACAAGATCATCGTTTTCAAAAAGAAGCGCCGCAAACAGTACAAGCGCAAACAGGGTCACCGTCAGGGTTTCACGGAGATCACAATAGATAAGATATAGGAGTAATGGATCTTTGACCTTGGATCTTTGATCTTGGACCGGGAAGAATCGCTCCAAAATCCAAAATCCAAAAATCTAAAATCTAAAATCACGTTATGGCTCATAAGAAAGGTGTAGGTTCATCGAGAAACGGCCGCGATTCGCACTCGCAGCGGCTCGGTCTTAAGAAATTCGGCGGTCAGAAAGTACTTGGCGGCAATATCCTCGCGCGCCAGCGTGGCACGAAATGGAAGCCCGGCAAGAATGTCGGCCGCGGTAAAGACGATACGCTCTTTGCGTTGATCGAAGGCTTCGTCAAGTTCGAAGACAAAGGCCAGAAGGGCAAGTTCATCAGCGTATACGCTGAAGGCGCCCCGGAATTGGCCCCGAAAGTCGCAGTAGCGGCATAAAGATTTACATACTATATAGAAGACGCACATGGCCCGGGTCGTGTGCGTTTCTATTTTGGTAGGTTCGATATATGAGGTCAGAACTGGAACTTCCCGATTTCGATCGGCTTTACCGTAGCGCTAAAGAATCGTTCAGAGCCTGTATATCGGGTAAGGATCGGGCAATGCTCCAGAGTGAAATATCCACTCCGCTCGACGAAATTGTCACAAAAAAGGATTTCGTGAGAATAACTTTCACTGGTAAACACCCAAGTACCTATCTCCTGGAAACTAAACTTACGCTGCAAGCTCCAAACGGAAATGATCTCGGTTACTATTGCCTTCACCAAAACGAGAACGGTGATTGCGTCGACGATTTTTTAGTTTTTGAATAAGACCCCCCTTGCGGCTTCGCCGCTCTATTTGCGGTGAAGCTATGCTTCACCGTCGAGTCTCCCATCACCGTCGAGTCTCCCAAATGATTGGGGGCTACGCCTCCGCTGCACGTCCACAAACTTCCGTAAAATTGCGCTATGCCTGTCGGTACCACCCGCGACAGCGCGTGATTAAAGTCGAATATTTCGACGCGTCCGCGATAATCCGGATGCAAAATGAGCATATTTCTCCGAAATTTCTGTTGCCTGGAAAGGAGTTTTAGGCTGATTTCCACCTTTTGAGGTCCATAATTTAACGTTCAACCGCCCGCTACCGCCGGTGGTACTGACTACTTTTCCCTCTTTTTGAAGCGAATTCCATCTTAAATTCACATTTTTTTCATACTAATAAAATTTTTTTTCGAGCGTTTTTCACAGGTAAAATTCACCCCTGAAACGGGCGGTCAAAACCGCTACAATTTCTAAATTATGGCATTAAAAACGTTGCCGGGTTTTCCACAATTTTATCCACAACCAGCTGAAAAAGTTATCCACAGGTTTTCCACAAAGTCATTGTAAAATAAGGACTTAAGTTAAAGCATTTTCTACTTGACATAGATTTTCAGTGCGGTAAGATAGTTACACAGTCGAGATTGCTTACGGGTAACTTGACCGGCACCGAAAGGTGGAACGAGAGTGGTGACACACTCGATTGAGGACAGAAGGAGCGGAAAGCCACTGTCTGGTACGTTCGGAGCCGAAGCCGAAAGGCTTGCTAGGATCGGATCGAAAGATCGGATCTGAGTTGGTCGGATAAAAACGATCAACGCCGGGGAGAAATGATCAGCTCTTAAGGTGCTATGCCGCTCGCGTTTTTCCCTCGGGAAATCCTGCTGAGCCTCGTTGCCGGGGACGTAACCGGCGGTGGAGGAAAGCCACCCTACAAAAAACCTACAGGCACCGCGCTCTTGAAGTGCAACAAGAAGGTGAATAACTTGATTGGGTGTCGACCGGGGATGATCTCCGCTGAGATTCTTCGGTATACAAAAAATCGCGGTTCGAGTGTGTGCATGCTGGAACCGCAACCCTCTTGAAGGTGCTTCGGCACCGGAAAAGAACAAATATAAAAGCGTCGGACTGAGAAATCGGATCGGCGCTTTTGTATTTTTAAAGTTTTTGCGCGAGCATGCCGGTTTACCAATCCCACTTAAACCCTTAAAATAGAAAGAATGTTTATTGACCGCGCAAAGATCAAGGTGAAGGCTGGTGATGGTGGTAACGGCGTCACAGCGTTTCGCCGCGAAAAGTTCGTTCCGCGCGGCGGCCCCTCGGGCGGCGACGGCGGAGTCGGCGGCAGCTTATTCATAGAATCGGACGAGGGTCTCAACACCTTGCTCCACCTGCGCTATAACCCCGAGCACAAGGCCGAACGCGGCCGACATGGCGAGGGATCCAATCGCTACGGCAAAGACGGCGAGGACGCCACCGTTAGAGTTCCCGTGGGCACACAGGTGTTCGATGCCGAATCGAACGAGCTCCTGTTCGACTTTACCGAGCCCGGCCAGCGTTACATGGCGGCAAAGGGCGGTAAAGGCGGGTGGGGAAATGCCCATTTCGCTACGCCGACGCGCCGCGCGCCGAAGTTTCACTACCAGGGACGCCCGGGCCAGGAACGCGAGCTCCAGCTCGAATTAAAGCTTATCGCGGACGTCGGGCTTGTCGGGTTCCCCAACGCCGGCAAATCTACCCTGATCTCGGTCATCTCCGCCGCCAAGCCGAAGATCGCCGATTACCCTTTCACGACGCTCGAACCGAACCTCGGCGTAGTCGATCTGGGCGATTATAAGACATTTGTCGTCGCCGACATCCCGGGTCTTATTGAGGGCGCGAGCGAGGGCGCGGGACTAGGCGACCGTTTCCTGCGGCACGTCGAGCGTACAAAACTGATACTGCATCTCGTCGACGTCTCTTCCCTCTCCGGCCGCGACCCGGTCGAAGATTACGAGATCATCAATCGCGAGCTTGCGAATTACAACCAGGAACTGGGAAACCGGCCGCAGATAGTCGTGGCGACCAAAATGGACGCGCTCGATGATCCGGACAGGTTGAAGGTCCTGAAAAAACGAGCAAAGAAAGATAAGAAAGAGTTTCTTGAGATCTCCTCCGTCGCGAATATTGGCCTCAAAGAGTTGGTTTTCATCGTCGCGGCGGAACTGAATCGCATGAAGCAGGAAGCCGCAGAGGCCGATATTGTTGTCGAGCCGCGGATACCGCCGCACATGATGGAAGGCGCATGAAACGAATCGTATTCTATGGCGGAAGCTTCGACCCCGTCCACAACGGGCATGTACTTATAGCGCAGCGCCTGACGGCGTTGTTCGAGCTGGACGAATTCGTATTCATACCCGCATTTCACGCCCCGCATAAGCCCGACCGTAAACCGACATCGGCCTACCACCGCTATGCGATGCTGGCTCTTGCCACCAAGGACGATTCGGCAGTCACGGTTTCGCAGATGGAGCTTGACGTTCCTGAAAGGCCCTATACGGTGGAGACGCTCACGCGGTTAAAAGAATCGCTCACCGATACGCGCATTTTCTTCATTATGGGCGCAGATTCATGGATGGATATTCTAACGTGGCGCGAGTGGGAAAAAGTGCTGACAATGGTCGATCATATCGTCGTCACCCGCCCAGGATATGAGATCGGCTTCGACCATGTGACCGATAAAATTAGAGAACGAATCGTCGATCTGCGCGGAAAAGGTCCTGCTCACGACTCAAGACTCACAACTGACGACTCGCATATCTACATCACCGACGCCGTCGAGCTCGACATTTCGGCGAGCAATTTACGAAAAAGCATCAAGGCAGGGCAAGCTGGCTGGAAAAACTATGTACCGGCCGAGGTTGCAAAATACATAGAAAAATATCAGATTTATAAGTAATGGAAGAATTACAGGAAAAATCCCTACAGCGGGAAGCGGTCAGTATCGAGATCGCGATGACCAAAACCCCGTTTGACGAACTGGACGAAAATGTTCAACTCGCAATTCTTTGCGCAAGCGAGAAGAAGGCGATGAACCTCGTCGCTCTCGATCTGCGCGAGGTGGCGAGTTTTGCCGAGTTTTTTATCATCTGCAGCGGCGCCAACCAGCGTCAGGTCCAGGCCATTTCCGATGAGATCAATGAGCAGCTAAAGAAACATTTCAAATCGAAGCCGGTGCGGATCGAAGGTTACAGCGGCGCCGAATGGGTACTTCTGGATTACGGCGATTTTATCGTCCACATCTTCGATAAGGACGCCCGCGAGTTCTACGACCTCGAACGCCTGTGGCGCGACGCGAAAAAGGTTGATATACCGGAGGACGTAAATAGTTAATTATTGATTGTTAATTGGACCGTTTGAAAGAAATTAACTATTAACAATTTACGATTAACAATTAACTAAGCGATGCGCTTCCGTTTCATTTGGATCGGTAAAACTAAAGATAAAAATTGGCTGGCGCTGCAGGACGAGTACCTGCGGCGTCTTTCCTATTTTGTAAAGTACGAGGTCGTCGAGATACGCGATCAGCCCGCCGCTAACCAAAAGGAAAATGAAGGCAAACGAATTCTGGAAAACCTGAATCCAAATTCATTCGTCTGCGTATTAGACGTTACCGGCAGCCCCCTTTCTTCGCCCGAGATGGCTCGCGAAATTGAAAAGTGGCAAAACCGCGGATTAAAAGAGGTATCTTTTATAATCGGCGGCGCCGACGGTATATCGTCAGAGGTTGCCGAAAGGGCCGACTTTAGGTTATCCTTATCGTTTCTGACTTTTACGCACGAAATGGCTCGCGTCGTAATGGCAGAGCAATTATACAGGGCGTTCACAATAATAAAAGGTTTCCCCTATCAAAAATGAGCAAATCGAACTACAAGGAAGTAAAAGAAAAACTGATCGCAGAGCGCGACATACTGATTGAAAAGTTAAAAGGTAACGATCTTTCGGTGGATGATTCTGAAACGCCGGACCCGGTGGATCTGGCAGTAAGGAATTACTCCAAAAACGTTATGCTCGCGGTATCCGAGAATGAAAGCCGTCAACTGGCCCTCATCGATGAAGCGCTTCTGCGCATCGATGATGAAGAATACGGCCCGTGCCAGAATTGCCAGAATGACATTAACCCCAAGCGTATTGATGCGATACCCTGGGCCCGGTACTGTTTGAATTGCCAGGAGCTGCTTGAAAAAGGCCTGCTTGACGACGAGTAAATAGATCCGATCTCCCACCGTTTTTCCCCGGCGTTCGTCTTCAAATATTTTCACCCTTCTGATGCTTCTCTCGGAGCATCGTGCAGGTCCGGTCAACCCGTGTCATCCACCCGCACGAGATCCTTAAATCCGCCGGCCAGCAAAAGTCCCGATCCCATGGCTACCAGCCTGCACAGGTTTCTGTTCATTTTAGCGTTGTTCAATCAAGGTTTCTGAACTATTTTTATATCATAGAAATTAGAAACTTCGTTCCGCTGTCTTATGCTCAAAGCGATCTCAGATTCCTTATTCGCCGTTCTATACCCTCAGGAGTGTTACAATTGCGGTCGAATAAGCGAACGGGTGGCGGAAGGGCCTGCATGTTCCGATTGTTGGGAAAAGACCCGCATATTTTCCGGCGAAGAAACATTGTGCGCGAAGTGCGGATCGTATCTAAGCGAATCCAAAAGCACTGTCGAAGCCTTTTGCCATCATTGCGACGACCACCGTTACGATCTTGCCCGCGCGGTCGGATCGTATGCGCACGCGTTGGCTGCTGAAGTGATACGCCTGCTATTTCGCGTAAAACGCGCGAGTTACTTGCCGCAGCTCTTGCCAATTGCCCGTTTCCAGGTGCTACCCTTGTGATGCCTGTTCCCCTTTCGCGAAAACGGCAGCTCGAGCGCGGATTCAACCAGGCTGAACTCCTCGCCGGCATCGCGGCTAAAAGCCTCGGAATTCCGCTTGATTCCGGAACCCTGGTCCGGAAGGTACATACTCCCGTTCACCGTACGGCAATGGATAAAAAAGCGCGAGACCTCACGGTCAGGAACGCATTCGCGGTGACCCGGCCCAATCTTGTAAACGGCGAAAATATTCTGCTAGTCGACGATGTGCTGACATCCGGGGCTACCGTCTCCTACTGCGCCAAAGTACTAAAGAAAAACGGCGCCGGCAAGGTTTATGTGTTTACCCTCGCCCGCGCCGATCGATTGTCTTAAATAACTAATTACGGTTGGTCGTAACTCGGCGCCGGAAGGTCTCCGGTCGTTCCAAACGCCGCAGCCTGGAATGCGCTGTCGGTGCTTCGGTTGATGTACCACCCGCCCACCGGCGCTCTAAACACCGCTAAGTCGGATTTCGCATCGCCATCATAATCTCCGGCCACCGGCACATCGCCCGGCGAGCCCCAGTGCATCGCAAAGAAGCTCTCCGTCTGGCTCTTCCAAACGTACCAATCTCCGCCACGGAAAACCGCGGTGTCCGTCTTACCGTCGCCGTCATAATCGCCCGGGACCGGAACGTCTCCCTGCATTCCCCACGGAAATGCTGCGAGGTTACCGTTGCTGCTGTTCAGGCGATACCAGGTGCCGTCACTTGGCCGGAACACGCTGATATCCGATTTTCCGTCGCCGTCGAAATCGCCGACTGCGGGGATATCCCCGTTCGTTCCGAACGGCAGTCCCTGGAAACTCTGGTTTTGCGAGCGGAATATGAACCATGAGCCGTTCGACGGACGGAACACTGCATGATCGGCAAGATTATCGCCGTCATAGTCCGCAGCCGTCGGAACGTCGCCGGTCGAACCCCAGTGAAACGCCTGGAATGCGCCGTTGCTGCTGTTCAAACGGTACCAGTCGCCGTTAGATGGACGGAACACAGCGATGTCCGTGATATTGTCGCCATCGTAATCTTCCGGAACGGGAATATCGGTCGGCAGGCCGAATGGAATGGCGCTAAAACCGCCGTTAGAACTATTTAGCCTGTACCAATTGTGGTCCGAGGGGCGGTATAGCGAAACGTCCGTGCGACGGTCGCCGTCGAAATCCGCTGACGTCTTTGCGCCGACGATCTTGTCGATCGTTCCGCCAAGCCCCACGACGTAAATTTCCCCATCTTCGTCCTGGCCGAAGGATGAAATATTCCGTGCGGTATCGAGTTGTAGATTTTGATTGGCGCCGTCCCAAAGCAGTATTTCGCCTGAGCAATAGTCCGCGTAGATATACTGGCCGAACGGCAGCGCACGTCTCGCGCCGCGATAAATATAACCGCCCGTCACCGAACATCGTGGGCCGCTGGCACTGCTGTATTGGAAAACCCTCGGAAGATAGTTGGACGGGGTGCAAAGTCCTGGATCATTGCCCGTGCACGAATCTCCCTCGTAAACGCGCCAGCCGTAGTTTCCGCCAAGTACGATCGTATCCACTTCCTCGATCGCATCCTGGCCTACGTCGCCAACCCAAAGCTGGTTTGTCCCGCCTTTATCGAAGGACCAACGGTACGGATTCCGCATGCCGAGAGCATAGATCTCATCCGCGCCCGCAATGCCGACATAGGGATTCGTCGGGGGGCTGCCGTAAGGCGCCGTTACCGGGGGTTGCGGGTCGATATCGATCCTCAATATCTTCCCCAGCAACGCATTGATATTCTGCGCGTTGTTCGGCGGATCGTCACCGGAGCCGCCGTCACCGGTACCGGCATAAAGATATCCATCGGGTCCGAACGCGATAGTACCTCCGTTGTGGTTAGACGCCGCGGCGTGCGGGATCGTGATTATGGGACGGGCCGTGCTGGGGTCGCCCTGGTTCGGATTGCTTTCAAAGGTTTTATATTCGGAAATTACTATAGCTCCGTCACTCAGACGCGTATAATAGACAAAAAACCTGCGATTCGTCGCGAACTGCGGGTGAAACGCCAGTCCCAGAAGTCCCCGTTCGTTACCAGACGAACTTACCGTCCCCACCAGGCTGATAAAGTCCGTCGCGACATTGGTGCCCGGCTGCACAACCTTGATTATTCCGCGCTGCTGAACAATGAACAGCCGCCTGGAGCCGTCTTTTGCGACCGTAAGATGCACCGGCAGACTTAATCCCGTAATAAAATTCTGCTGCAGGCGAAACGGCAAGGCCGTCTGCCCAAACAGGCTCGTCGCAAAGATCGACAAGCATAAAAACGATACCGCCCAATACCCACTTTTCTTCATGATTGCTCCCCTATTATTTTGGCGTTTTCCCCTTGCCCAATTCCTTTAAGTCGTCTTCGGCGTAACGCAGATCGCGGACCCGCGAGCACCTTGCCACGGTTAAGGTGCCATCTTCCCTTTCGTGCGCGTAAACGAGAAACTTGTCGCCTTCGCGGAAGGGTGATTGGTAACGCGCCGTTTGATAAACGAACACGTCTATCTCCGGGGAATCTTCGCCTTTCCAGAATTTATCTACCCTGAACGTAAAAGTCTTTACGTCCCCGTTCTTTTCCTCACGGATAACCTCGCCCGAGAAAACCGCTTTCGATCTTTCAAGCGCTTTCTTGACCTGAAGCACGGCACATTTTGCCGAAGCCGCGCTTTCATTCGCCTCTGCTACCTGAACGTTAGACGAAATGCTTCCGCTCAGAGTCGAAAAAAACAGAACCACGACAGCGAATAGTCTGATCTTCATGTAATTATGACGTTTGAAACCGTTACAACACCTTAGATTAAATTGTAGGGTGCGCCGATTTTAATTGCAAGACATTTAAAGACGGTAGCGAACGCGCTTCCGGCGAAGCTCAACGTCTTCATTTTCAAAGTTTTGCAGCCGCAGCGTTACATCCGCGGTCATGCGCAGATCGGATACTTCTCCGCGCGAAAAATGAAAAAAACCGGCAGCCGCGATCATCGCTGCATTATCCGTCGAAAGGTGTTTTGACGGGAAATAAACCGGTATTCCCAGTTTTAAGGCCGCGGTTTCAGCAGCTTGGCGAAGAGCCCCGTTGCAGGCCACGCCGCCGGCTACTATCAGCGTCTTCGGTTCAAGTTCGCTCGCCAGCCTTTCAACAGTACCTACCAGCGATCTTACGACGGTCGATTGAAATCCAGCGGCCAGGTCCCTGATATCCTGCCCCGGTTCTTCACCGTCTTTGACCGGCTCGATGGAATTTTCCCGTACGTACTTAGCTACCCCGGTCTTAAGCCCGCTAAAACTGAAATCCGGCCGGCCGTCGGAGATCTTCGGCAGCGTGAATCTGACCTTCTGCGGGTCGCCCGTTTGCGCCAGGTTCTCGATTATCGGGCCTCCCGGATATCCGAGCCCCAGCATCTTGGCCACCTTATCAAAAGCCTCGCCCGCGGCATCATCGCGCGTCCGCGACACGACCTTATACACCCCTTCCTCTGGAACATGAAAAAGGTTCGTATGGCCGCCCGAAACGATCAATGCGAGCGCCGGGTATTCGACCGGCGGATTCTCAAAGATCACGGAATAGACGTGCCCCTCGATATGATTCACGCCTATCAGGGGAACGCTTAAACCAAACGCAAGCGCCTTTGCATAACAAACACCGACGAGCAGCGATCCGACGAGCCCTGGCCCTTGTGTAACGGCGATCGCATCGATGTTCTTAAACGTAACGCCAGCATCACTTAATGCGCCGAGGACCACCGGCTCGATCTTCGCAAGATGCTCGCGCGACGCGATCTCGGGAAAAACACCGCCGTATGGTTTATGTATTTCTATCTGCGACGAGATCACCGATGAAAGAATTTCGCGGCCGTCGCGCACAACCGCCGCCGCGGTCTCGTCACAAGAACTTTCAATGCCAAGCACCAACATTACTAAAGATTATGATGCCGTGGTGCGCGATGCAAATAAAAAGGGCGTTCCGATACCGAAACGCCAAAGGCCGAAGCCGCAGGTCCTGGAAAAAGACGAGTCATATACCCCCCTTGATAAATCTTTAGAAACTACAAGAAATGAAATTGCATGATCGCTCAGAGATTTCCTGCTCGAATTACTCTCTCACCGCACCGCTAAATTAAAGACTAGAGAAAAATCCGCCTAGAAACATGAGGAATGCCACCAGGATAATGAGCCCGAGACTTATCAGCGCCCAATAAACACCCCGAAATCCTTTCGCCGCATCTTCTCTTACGAGCATGTCGCCCTTAGTTGTATGGATCACTTGTTTTGACATAAATCCACCTCCATTTTGAAGATCGCTGACCTTCGCAAAAGACGTTTGCAAGGGGCATGCCAAAAACGCAAATCTTGTAAATTGCTAATAAATATAGGCTTCTCTAGATCAACCCTGATCCTCGCACCAAAAAAGAACGCCCTAAATGCATTGATTCCGTACATTCAAATCCACGCATACCTACATTCCGAGATCGTGTCGAAAAGAATCAAGTAATCTGCCGTGCATTATTCACCGGAAATGACACGGCGCGTCTTGAATAATTACGACAATCTTTTTACACTTAGGACACTCTGAAACAAACCCGTAATGCTCTCATGGAAAGATTAACTAAATCGAATTTTCTTACTTTTCTATCGTGCCCGCGCGAATTTTGGCTCAAGGCGAAAAAGCCCGAGCTTTTCCTTAGCGAAGATACTCTTCAATACACCCATCTGCGTGAGCAAGGCTACAAATTCGAGGCCGAAGCCAAAAAACTCAATATCTTCCAGATCGATGGGGCTGCCCGCATGGTCGAATTCGGCCGCGTTTTCGAAACTTTTACCCTGTACGCAAAGTCTGACGCGGTAGTAACGGACACGAGCACCGGCGGCATCCACATCTACGAAATAAAATCCTCGGCCAGCGTAAAGGACGAGCATATTTACGACGTCGCATTTCAATGGATCGCAGCCGAAGGTGCCGGCTTCCAAGTGACGGGAGCCTCGGTCATCACCGTCAACACGAGCTATGTCCGCAACGGTGACATCGATCCCGCGCAGATTTGCAGCGTTACAGACGTTACCGACCGGGTACTTCAAAATAAAGAGGCGATACGTACCGCGATCGCTACCGCGTTCGAATGTCTCGACGTCGAGCCCCGACGCGAAATACTCGGCTACTGCGGTTCAAAACTCGACTGCACCTTCATTCGCCATCATTTTCCCGACCTTCCCGAATACACAGTCTTTGCGCTCGGAAATCTGAACCAAACAAAACGCGACGAGCTTATTGCGCAGGGAATAATCGATATCCGGGATATTCCCGAGGATTTTAAGTTATCCGATCGCCAGCGTATCCAGGTCGATACCGCGCGAACGGGCGAAGCGCGAATAAACGTAGAGGACATCAAAAACCGTCTGGAAGGCCTCGTCTATCCGCTGCATTTTCTCGATTACGAGACGTTCGGCTATGCCGTCCCGCACCACGCGGGCATCCGCCCATATCAGCAAATGGCGTTTCAATATTCGCTGCACACTCTCAGCGAGCCGGGCGGCGAATGCGTGCACACGTATTTTCTATCGGACGGCAGCGGGACCCCGCCGCTCGAGATGGCGCGAAGCTTGCGGGATTCGATCGGCGATAATATCGGCACCGTTATAGTTTGGAGCCAGGGATTCGAAAAGACCGTCAACAAGCAGATCGGCGAGATGTTTCCCGAATTCGCGGATTTCTTTGCCGAGGTGAATGACCGGACGTTCGATCTTAGAAAAATATTCTCCGATTTGCTCTACGTTCACCCATCTTTTCACGGCAGCACGTCGATAAAAAAGGTAATGCCGGTCGTCGCGCCGCACCTTTCCTATGACAGTCTGGAGATCGGCGATGGCATGACCGCCTCTATCAAGTGGTTTCACATGGCTACGGGCCGAAACGGCGAAGAAGAGAGCCGGGCCATCTACGAGGCGCTTTGCGCGTACTGCCATTTAGATACGTGGGCGATGGTCGAGATTTTCAAATTCCTTAAAGCGTTGTAGCCTGGGGGTCGTTTTTCTCCGCACGCAACATAACCTATAATACAAGCGATGAAAACCGTCCTTATACTTTCGCTCATCCTCGTCGCTTCCCTCTCGATCTCCGCCCAAAATCCCGACAAGATCACGTCGGAATTCATTGCGCGCCATCGGGCGATGGACGCGGCGGAGGATAAGAAAGACATTACTGCACTGGAGCAAATGCTGGCTGAGGATTTTATCTTTATCGCCGGAAACGGCGCGGCGAACGATAAGAAAAAGTTCCTGTCGGATACCAAGGCAAATACATCTTCACCTGCCGAGCAAAAGGTTGAATATGAGAATTTCAAGGTCCGGATCTACGGTAAATTAACTGCACTCGTGAGCTACACTGCAGCCTTTCCGGGTAAGGACACGGCAGGAGCTGCGATAACCGTTCGATATCGTATGAGCGTGCTTTGGGTGAAGCAAGGCAAAAATTGGCGGATTGTAAACTTTCATGCCACAAGAGTTCGCCCTTAAACTATTTTAACTCCAGAATCTCACAAAAGTAGATGTTCTCCCTGTATTTGACACCGTCGGTTGTGCGCAGGGTCACCCGAAATACGATGTGCTTTCGCCCACTTATTTTTGAGCTCCGCTGAAAAATCCTTCTCATTCTTCCACTGGATCCGGACGCTCATATTGTTCGGCCGTTTAAAAGGCTGGCTGAGCTTGATCACCCATTCATCCGCGTCGTAATCGAACGTATCCGAGTATATCCAGCTCTGCTCCAGTTCGCCCTGAAATGGCAGTATTACCTGCTGAAAGCTTTTGAATTCCGCGATATCGAACCGATAGCGGTACGGGTAATTGTCGTCGCCATGCTCCTCGCGTAAAAATCCGACCGCCTGAACACGTGCGCGTTCGGCGAACCGATCCTCGCGTAGCTGCGCAAGCTGTTTCCTGAGCTTGGAGGTGTCCGCTCCCGGCGCAAACCCGGTACCTACCCACCCCGAAACCCGCAGGCTCTTGACCCACGCCCCGTCGCACTCGGGGTCGTAAAAATACTCACCGCCCTCCGCGCCGCGCACAAGCACCACGCCCTTTTTATCAGGGTCGGTGTCTTTGCCCTCCCAAGGCAGCTTCATATCGGCATCCACGCTTATCTTTTTATCCACATATTGTTTGCGGTTCTTGAGCATCTCGCAATAGGTGATCGCGGGCACATCGGGAACGATCGGCCTGGATGGACTCTGCGCCCGGGCAAACGCCGATAGCATTAACATGGCAAGAGTGATCGCAACCTTTTTTCTCATATTGTTCCGGGAAGAAAATAACACGTTTCTCCGTATTACCTGAACGCATCAGTCCGCCGGTTATTGCAACTCCGAACCGTGAAGGCGCATCTCACGAGAAATTCATTCATTTTAATAAACATCGACAGGGGAAATCATGTACAAAAGACAGGTGCTTTTATCGCTCGTTTTTATTCTTTCCTTTTCAATCGGGGCATTCGGCCAAACAACGCTGACCAGCGTCGTTCACAATATCCATAAGCTCCAATCGGAAGTGTTGGGCGAAGAGCGCACAATTCTGGTGCGCGTTCCGGCCCGCTATGCCTACTCCACCGATAAATTTCCGGTTACGTATATGCTCGATGCGCACCCGCCGCAAAACGCGATGATGGCCGGGATACTCGACCAGCAGACGTGGGCAAACCAGATACCTGAAATGATCCTGGTCGGGATTCAAAACATAGACCGCCTGCGCGATATGACCCCGACAAAAACGGCGCCAGGCGGCGGCGAGGCCGACAAATTTCTGCGGTTTATCGAGACCGAGGTTATCCCACTCGTCGAAAAAACCTATCGCACGGAGCCTTTTCGAGTTTTCGCCGGGCACTCGCTGGCGGGCTTGGCGGCGATCAATTGCCTGATCACGCGCCCCCATCTCTTTAATGCCTACATTGCCGCGAGCCCCGTCCTTCACTGGGACAAGAACTATGTGATCAAACAGGCCGAGGCCCTTTTTGAAAAGACGCCGGAAATGAAAAAGCGGGTCTATTTTGCTATCGGCAACGAACCGGACTATACCGCGGGTTTTACTGCGTTTCGCGAGTTGATTAAAAAGAAGGGGCCGAAAAATCTGGCGTGGGCATCGGACCAATTCGAAGACGAAAACCACGGTTCCGTGGTGCTGCCGGTTTACCTGAAAGGATTGCGGTTTATTTTCGAGGGATGGCTGCCGCCCCCGGTACCAAGCCTTGCAGAGCTCGAGAGCCATTACAAAAAGCTGTCCGAGCGCCTTACCTATACGATCACCATACCTGAGAACCTTTTGAACCAGTTCGGTTACGAAAAGCTGCGCGATGGGCAAACCAACGAGGCGGTTGCCGCCTTCAAACGAAATGTAGAGCTATATCCCAATTCGGCAAATGCATTCGACAGTCTGGCGGAGGCGCTGGAAAAGAATGGCCAGATAAAAGACGCACGCCTTGCTTATGAGCGGGCCTACAAGATGGCGCTGTCGAGCGGCGAGAACCAACTGGCACAAACCGCCAAGGCAAACTACGACCGGATCTCAACGAAACTAAATTGATCTCCTATAATTAATTACCCAAACCGGGATAAAATCGCCACGCAGTCGAATGATTTGCCCTAAGTTTCTGCTTCGTCAAAATAGCCCGCGACATCTCCACCGGTATCGCGCCTTCCTTCAATATCGCATCGTGAAAATGGCGGTCGGTCATTTTTTTCGAATCGACCAGCTCGCGGTGCAGGTTATAAAATTGCAGCCCGCCCATCATATAGGCGATCTGGTATAGCGGCCCGTAGTCGCCCGCAAACGACCTTCGCACCTCCGCCGTGGCGTTGTCGCGTTCATGCCCGACCCGCTCGACCAGAAAATCCACGCATTCCTGCGGCGTCATTTTTTCAAGATGAAAACTAAGCGAGAAAATGATCCGCGCACAGCGGTGCATCCGCCAGAACAGCGCCCCGACCTTATCTTCCGGCGTCTTGTTAAACCCCTTGTCCCACAACAGAAACTCCCAGTAGAGCGCCCAGCCCTCCATCCAGAACGGCGT
>Ga0193752_1001907_pt1 | contig 16591 bp, 15 predicted proteins | sample H1c1metaG_FD_144924 | JGI IMG/M metagenome (GOLD analysis project Ga0193752, IMG submission 144924) | Soil microbial communities from a riparian zone of the East river system, Colorado, United States - H1c1 | ecosystem: Environmental > Terrestrial > Soil > Riparian zone | place: USA: East River... | reverse complement strand
GACCCGGACGGGCCGCTGCGATGGCGCTCGAGATCGACCAGTGTCACCGGCGGAAGCGATTGCTCAGTCGCGCGATTCGGTAGCACGAGCCGAGTGAGTTTTCCGACCTCGCTCAGGTGATAACTTTCTAAGGAGGGTGTTGCGCTGCCGAGCACGCAGACCGCGCCTGTGCGATGCGCGCGGAGCAACGCCATGTCGCGCGCCTGATAACGAAAGCCCTCTTCTTGCTTGAACGATCCATCGTGCTCTTCATCGACGATCACGACGCCGAGTTGCGCGACAGGAGCAAATAATGCGGAGCGCGCGCCGATCGCGAGCTGCACGCGACCCTCGCGTAAGCTTTGCCACGCACTGTGGCGCTCGTGCTCGGAAAGCTCGCTGTGGAGCACCGCGATCTCGTCGCCGAAGCGCGCGCGAAAGCGTGAGACGAGCTGCGGCGTGAGCGCGATTTCGGGCACGAGCATCAACGCGCCGAGGCCGCGCGAGCGCGCTTCGGCGATCAAGCGCAGGTACACTTCGGTTTTGCCGGAGCCCGTAATGCCGTGAAGCAAAAAGCCACCGCCTTCGCCGAGTTTTGCGATCAGCGCGGCGATAGCAGTGGCTTGGGCCGGCGTCGGTTCAGGGACGACGTCGCGTGCGACTGCGGGTTCGAAAAAGCGATCGGCGGACACCTCGCGTTCTTCGAGTGCGATCAAACCTTTCGATTCGAGCGCGCGAAGCACGGCGCGCGGTGATTTGACGTCGCCGCGCAGCTCGGGCAGCGCGAGCTCGGGAACCCCGATCAAGCGCGCGAGTGCGCGGCGTTGTTGATCGCCGAGGCGGACCTCGGGCATCTCTTGAACGAGTGCACGCGCAAACAACAGTTTGCGCGTGGCGACGCTACGGCCGCGCAGCGTCTCACCTTTTTCGAGAAAGCCACCGGCGCGAAGCGAACGAACACGGTCGGTCGCGAGTGCAGGTGCTGCGGCGCGAAGCACCTCGCCGAGCGGGTGCAGGTAGTAGTCCGCGGCCGCGCGTAGAAAACCGAGAAGCTCGGTCGTGAACACGGGCTCGGCATCGAGCACGGCCGCGATCGATCGAACGCGCATGTCGGTCGAAGGTGTTTCGGCTTCGCCGAGCACGAACGCGGAGAGCTTTTGCCGCCCAAACGGGACAGCGACGCGAACGCCGGCGCGAGTCTGCTCGGAAAGCTCGAGCGGAGCGGAGTACGTGAAGCACTGTCGAAGCGGAAGTGGAACGCAAACCTCGACGTACCGTTGGACGTCAGGCGTGGTCATGAGCGCTCCGGCTCGACACTGCCGGTGGTGGCGAAGCTCGAGCGTCGTAGCAAGGTCGGCACGAGCGCAACGTAGCCGTTCAGGACAGCTCGTGTCACGTGCGCCTCGGAAGCTGCAGCCTCGCGGCGATCGTCGGCGGCAACGTTTCGCCGATCTCGAACTTTCCGAGCTCTAGCGCTAGCTCAGCGTCCACTGCGACCCGAAGGCCTCGCGCGATCGCTTCGGATCTCACTCGGAAGGCCAGATCGCCCTCGGCTGCGATCCACACCGCGAGCTCAGCGTCTCTCTCACGCAACGCAAACGCACGTCCCTCGAGATCGCAGACCACGTACGCGACCTCTCCGAGCTCCTGCAACACCGACGCCGCTTGCTGCTCTCGTGCTCGGCGTCGCCGCTCCGCTGTCGCGTGAGGATCCGCCTCCGTCGCCCGCTGCTCCTCCTGCAGCTGTTGGCGGCTCATCTTCAGACGACGCCGGAAGAGCGCCTGCTGCACCCCGAAGTCGATCACACCCAACGCCGCGAGCACGATCGCCGCCCGCTCGAACAGCGACTCGACGAGCCCACCCGCGATCGGCAATAACTCGCTCGGCGCTCGCTGCCACGCACCTGACATGCCGCGCAGGGCGTCACTCCACGGCGCTACCAACGCGACCATCAACAACGACCACTTCGCGCACGCAAAGCTCGCCCTCGCCACGCGCTCGGCCAGCCTCTCGCGCGGCACACTCCCCAATTCTCGGTCCCCACCCGCAGCAGCCGCAAAACGAACGAACACGCCGCGCTGCAACCAAGTCACTGCGGCAGTACTCAGCGCCACTGCAACGAGGACCGCCGCGCACAGCTGCAAAAACGCCGCGAGCTGCGAGGTTGCCCCCAGCTGCGCCAGCCCCGAAACACCTCCCGTCGGCAGCCCAGGGCTGCGCGCGGCCGCGAGCGCCCTACTCCACGCCTGACTGAACGCCGCTACCAGCGTCGCAGCCAACGACGGCAGGACTAGCACCGCGATACCCAACGCGACCGCCGCCGTCAGCTCCGGGCTCGTCGGTCGACCCAACCGCTGGCGCGCACGCGCGAGGCGGCGCGGAGTGGCGTCGAGAGTTCGGCTATCGGACACGACCGCGAGGATAGCCACCTCGCGCGCAAACGCATCACTGGAGCAGGTATCAAAGCGGCTGGCGCGCGCGGACCCATCACGCGAGCTCGGCCACCGGCGGGGACACGACACTTTTTTTCATCCTGAGCCGGCCTCGGAGACACTAACGGGCATAGCTCGCACGAGCACACCCCCCGCTTCGCTTACTTACTTCTCTTCGTCTTTCTCTGTACTGCGGTCGTTTTTGAAAACTGTTCCTCGCGAGGTTTGCGTCGACACCTGCCGTCGCTCTACGCGGGATTAAGTCACGGCGCGCACCCCCCAAGGTATCCGTTGATTAGATCCGCTTTGCATAGTCTCACTCGGCATCTTCACGACCGAACGCTCCTGCGTACGAGCTGTTGGCTCACCGCAGCAGCATTGCTCTCGATCGCGTCGAGTGCATCGGCACAAATCCGCAGCCCGCGCAGTCACTCCCACTACGGCGTCGAGCTCGAGCCGCACCTCGTCGTACAATGGGCCGATGAACCGTATTGGGACGACACGGGAATCGGCGTCGGACTTCGCGCGTCCATCCCAGTGCTCCCAGACGGCCCGATCAACTCGATCAACAACAGCTTGGCGGTCGGCTTCGGGCTCGACTGGGCACACTTCGATGGTTGCGGCCGCTTCAACGACGTCTGCGATGCGAACGACTTCTGGATTCCGATCGTCTTGCAGTGGAACTTCTACCTGACGCGCGCGATCTCCCTATTCGGCGAGTTCGGTCTGGCGCTTCAGTACTCCACGCTGGATTGGGACGGCCCGATCCCAGGCAACTGCGGGCGCATCAACGGCGTCGACATCTGTAACGACGATGTCGACGACCTCGATGTAGAGCTCGTGCTCTGGCTCGGCGCTCGCTTCGCTCTGGGCGACAACGTCGCGCTCACGATCCGCTTGGGCACACCGTCGTTACTCTTCGGCGTGTCGTTCTTCCTCTGATCAGGTGATCGTCGCGCCACCGTCGACGACGATCGTCTGACCGGTGATGAAGCTACCCGCTTGCGACGCGAGAAAGATCGCGGTGCCCGCAATCTCGTCCGGCTCACCGATCCGGCGCAACGGATAACGCGTGACGGTCTGCTCGTAGATCTGCGGGTTCTCCCACAACGCCTTCGCGAAGTCCGTCCGGACGAGCCCGGGCGCGATGCAGTTCACACGCACGTTTTTCGGCCCCCACTCGACCGCGAGGTTGCGCGCGAGCGCCATGTCCGCCGCTTTGCTGAGCCCGTAGGTGCCGAGCGACATGCTGCCTTTGAGCCCGCCGATCGACGACACGATCAACACTGCCCCGTCTTTCCGCGCCGCCATCTCCGGAATCGCGAGCTGACACAACCAGTGATTGCTGCGGATGTTGCAGTCGAGCACCTTTTGAAAGGCCGTGTCCGGAATCTCTTGCGTCGGACCGAAGTGCGGGTTCACGGCCGCGTTGCACACGAGGATGTCGATCTTTCCGTACTTCTCGCGCGTGCGCGACACGAGCGTCGCGAGCTCTTCCTTGTACGAAATGTTGCACGCGATCGCCGTCGCCTCGCCGCCCGCCTTCTTGATCGCGGCGACGACTTCCTCGCACGCATCGAGCTTACGACTCGACACGACGACCTTCGCGCCCGCTTCCGCCATGCGCTCCGCAATCGCACGACCGATGCCGCGCGAAGAACCCGTGATGAGCGCAACGCGCCCCGTCAGATCGAACAGTTTGCTCATGTCATCTCCTGCTGCGCCGCCGCAAACGCGTGCGCGCCTATCTCAATGTTTGCGCGAACAGTTCCGTCACCTTCGTGAACGCGCGATCGGCTTGCGCCGGGTTGTGTGCCTGATGCCCCGGCATCGTCCAGCCGTGGTACGCGCCTTCGTAGACTTCACTCTCGTACGTGCCGCCCCAAGCGGCGAGCGCTTGGCCGAGTTTGTCGATCGCCGCTTGCGGCATGCTGCGGTCCTTGATCGCATGACCGAAGTACAACCGCGACTTGATCCGCGGCAAGAGCAAATGCGGGCTCGTCTCTGCATCGGTGCACAAACCACCACCGTGAAACGACGCGGCGGCTGCGACACGATCCGGTTGCGTCGCCGCGACCCGCAGCGCGTATCCCCCGGTGTAGCAATATCCCGCGAGTCCGAATTTGCCGGGCTTCACGCCGGGTAGCGCCGCGAGGAAGTCGAGAAATGCGCCGCCGTCGCGCTCGATTGCGTCAGGCGTGAGCGGCCCCACGAGCTCCGCGAAACGCTTTTGCGTGCGCTCCTCGGCAAAGTTGGGCGTGAACGTGAACAACGGTGGCTTCGCCGTGCGATAAAACACGTTCGGCGTGAGTACGACGAATCCCGCTTCGGCCACACGCTTGGACAGCTCGAGTGACGCGGGTCGCAGGCCCCCGACGTCCGTCAGCATCAACACACCCGGCGCAGTTCCTCCCGCGCTCGGACGGTGAACGTAAGCATCCGCCGTTCCATCGGCGGTAGGGATCTCGATCGTTTCTTCGCTCATACAGGCCTCACCCAGTTGTACCCGGCGTAAATCGCCGAGTGGCAGGCCCCGCGTCAAGCACCGGACGGGGGAGCGGTGCTGATTCGTCCTTGCGGAACCAGAGAGGCCTCTGCGTGTTGCGCCACCTCATGCGCGGCTTCGGTCAACGCTTCCGCAGAGCCAGTCTCGGGCGCGAGATAATTGCGAAATGCCGGCAACCAGCGCGCGCACGCGGCGACGCCACATAAGCCGACCAAACTCGACAGGCTGATCGCGCGCTGGATCCCGATCGCGCCCGAAAGCAAGCCGAGCTGCGTGTTTCCAAGCATCGGACCGGTCAGGTACGAGATCATCTCGATGCCGGCGAGTCGCCCGCGCAAGTGACTCGGAATGGTTTGGTTCCAAATCGTTTGGCGAAAGACGCCGCTCACCATATCGGCGTAGCCGGCGAGCACGAGAAACAGCACTGCGACTGGAAAGCTCGGTGCCATCCCGAAGCCGATCATGCACGCGGACCACGCCGCGGCCGCGATCAAGATGATGCGGCCGTGATGCCGGAGCTTGTTCAAGCGCGTCGTCGTGAGCGTCGCGAGAAGCGCGCCGGTCGCGAGCCCCGAGTGCAGCCAACCGAGGTAAACCGAGCTGCCGAACGCAGCCGCAACCGCCGGAAACAGCAGGTTCGGCATCGAAAACGTCATCGCGATGATGTCGACCAAATACGTGCCGAGCAGGTCCTTGCGGCTCAGCGCGTACCTGAACCCTTCGCGGATCGACTCGAGCGTTAGATCGACGGCTTGCTCGGGCACCGGGATCGCGCGCAAGCCGATCAGGCACGCAACTGCGATCGAGTAGCTCGCGAAGTCGATGTCGAACGCGAGATCGGGTCCGCCGATCCCGATCAGAATCCCCGCGACCGCAGGTCCACCGATCATGCACAAGTTGTGTTGAAACGAGTGCAGCGTCGCGGCGGCGGGCATCTCGTGCTTCGGAACCAGCAGCGAAGTGAGCGCTTCGAGCGCGGGGGAATGGATGCCGTTGAGCACGGCGAGCAAGGCCGCCGCCGTCAGCAACCAGACCGGATGCGGGTAACCGGGCGCGTGAAAGCGGATCGCGAGTCCGAGTGCGAGCACGACGAGCGCCATCGCCGCCTCACACACCACGATCAAACGGCGCCGATCGATCGAGTCCGCGAGCGCGCCACCGAGCAATCCGCCCACGACCGAAGGCGCGAGCTGGATCACGCCGAGCAAACCCGTGAGCACGGTCGACTTCGTCGATTCGTAGAGCACGTACGGCAACACGACGTAGCTCAGCATCGAGCCGAACAAGCTCACGAACTGTCCGATGAAGAGCAGCCGGAAGTTGCGATGCCGGAGTGGTGCTAAATCCACGCGCGGAGCGTAAGGCGATGTGAGTAGAGCGCAAGCTCGGTTCGAAGCTTACGTCGCGGGTGCGCGCGCACCTCGAACCAGACGAAAGTGACACGCTCCGCAAGTTCGCCCCCAAGGTTTCGGCTCACTCGTCCGAAGGGCTGTTCCAGGAACCCCACGTTCGATGAAACAGTCCGCAGCTTCGCAAGCCGTTTCGCCCGATCGTTCCATCGCAGCCTGGTTTCGGCGCCTCTTCGGGCTCGCCCCGGCAAACACGCAAACCACGCCGCTTCAACGCTCGCCTGCAGCTGGGAGCGGCCAACGTCCGGCGCCCGGCCAAGCGCACGGTCAGCCGGCCAAGGCGGCGCCGGAGGAAGTCGCTGCGATGGACGAGGCTTGGGGCGACCACGCACCCGAGTTCAAGCCGTATGCGCACGCACTCGGCTTGCCGTTCGCGTTGCCGCCCGAGTTGACCGACGAACAGCTGGAGTTGATGGCGCAGCTGTCGACGGCGGTCACCGAGTTCGCGAGCAAAGACGACAACGGTCCCAAGTCGCTGCCGACGGCGTCGCTGCGAATCTTGAACTTGGTCGCGCAAAACGACGTCGAGGTCACCGAGCTCTCTTCGGCGATCAATCAGGACCCTGCCCTGATGACCGCAGTGCTTCGCGTCGCGAACTCCGCGCTCCTCGGTGGCACCGGACAGATCGCGACGGTTCGCGATGCCGTGACGCGGCTCGGGATCGCCGAGACTGGGCGCGTGGCCGGTGCGGTCGCTGCGAAGACGCTGTTCAGCGCGAAGTCGAAGTCGGCGCACGCGTTGTTCTCAGCGTCATTTTTGGATCTGCACGTGGCAGCTGCGGCGGCGGCTGGTGGCGCGGCGTTTCTCGCGATGGAGCGAGCGGTCGGGCGCTCGGATCTCGCGTACCTCGGCGGGATGTTGCACGACGTCGGCAAGTCGCTCGCGCTCGGAGCGATCGCGTCGCTCGTGCTCGACAACAAGGCGCCGCGTGAGATCGATCCCGAGGTGATCTTCATCGTGCTCGAGAGCTTGCACGTCGAGCTCGGCGCCGAGGCACACGATCGCTGGGCGTTGCCGCAGTATCTCACGACGTTGTGTGCATCGCACCACGACTCGACCGTGCCGAATCATCCGAGCCAGGCGGAGCTGCACTTGGTGCGCGTCGTCAGTGGTTTGCTCGCGTTGCGTACGCGGCCGCAGCCCCTCGAGCGGATCTCGGAACTGATGCAGAGCATCCAAGTCTTGGGGTTGACGCCGGTGCAAACCCGCGCGCTCGACGCAGAGCTACGGCGAAATACGTCGCGAATGCGTGACGCGCTCGTGTGAGCTAGTTACGCCCGACGCAGCGCTACCAGCGTTCCGCAACCACCGTTTGCTTCGATTCGCGCTTGCGAGCTCATCATGACGCGCAGGCCTGCCGCCGTGAGCTGCTGGTACGCCGCCTCGTAGCGCTCGCGACTCACGCGCGCGAACCCGAGACCCTGGACCGGGTTGTACGCGTAGAGATGCACGCGCAACCCGAGTGGTTCGGCTCGCGCGACGAACGCATCGAGCTCGGCCGCGGAATCGTTTACGCCTTCGACCAGCAGATAGGCGAGCGCCGTCTTCTTGCGACGCCGCCGCGTCATGCTCGGCAGCTCGGCCGCTAGGACTTCGAACAAGGGATCGAGCGCGGGCCCATTCGGAACGAGTTGCTCGCGCACCGGCTGCGTGCCCGCGTGCACGGAGAGCGTCAAACCGTTGTGAGGTGCGTGCAGCCACTCCTTCAGTCTCGCGAGCGGGCCGCCCGAGCTCGTGAGACTCATACCCAGCCGCTCACGGCTGCACCACTCGCGGAACGCAGTCACCGCGGAATGGTTGTGCAGCGGCTCGCCGACACCGGACACCGTGACACGCGCGAGCGCCGCTCCCCGCGCGCGAATCGCTTCGACCTGTCCGATCAATTCAGCAAGCTCGAGCCCGCGTGCGAGCCCTCGCTGGCCGGAAGCACAGAACGGACACCGCACCGCGCAGCCGACCTGACTCGAAACGCAGAGCGTGTCAGCGCGATACAAGACGCACTCGACCTGCGCACCGTCGTGCAAGCGCACGAGAAAGCGTTCGTTCCACTGGCTGCGCTCGACCGACTCGAGCTCGACCGCTCGCGCGTGCTCGCGCCCGGCTGGCTCGGTTCGAATCGCGAGGTCTAGTGCCACGGAGCGGCGGAGGCTCGCCCGCGAACCGGTCACGCGCAAGTGGATACGCGGCCCCTGGGTGGGCCAGTCCGCTTGACGTGGGCCTAGCTGCGTGGATGTTTGCTCGGAGGGACACCAATGAACCTGCTCCTGGCGGTCGACGATTCGTATTACTCCGAGCTCGCGGTCCGCGAGGTGGCCTCCCGGCCGTGGCCCGAGGGGAGCACCATCAAGGTGCTGTCGGTCGCATACTTCCTCGGAACACCCGTCGCCGGAGTGCCGACTGGGGGCGAGCCCTCCGCAACCACTGCGCTGTTCGAAGCTCGCACTCAGCTCCTCGAAAGCACGAACCTGCTGGTGCAGCGTGCCGCCGAGCAACTCGCTCGAGACAATCTGCGCGTCGAGACGCTCGTTCGCGAAGGCGACCCCGGCACCGAGATCATTCAAGAGGCGGAGTCGTGGCCGGCCGACCTGATCATCGTCGCGTCCCATGGCCATCACGGATTGAAACGTTTGTTGCTCGGCAGCACGGCGAACTACGTCACGAACCACTCGCCGTGCTCGATCGAGATCGTCCGTGCCCGCGGCAGCAGCAACAGTAGCTAACAGCCGCGTAACCGCACCGTACCTGCCGCCCACAGCGTCAGCCGCGATTCGTTGCAATTCGCAACTGCCGTAACAGCCTGCAATGCGCAGTCTCGTGTTTCTTCCGCTCTTCCTTCTGGAGACGCACTCCGACTGCTGGCACGCCGGCTGCTCACAGTGGCAAGCATGTCCACGCCCCATCGATTCGACGTCGAATTTGCGGAGCCCGAACCCCGCCGCCCGCTCGTGCTCCTCGCTGAAGACGAGGTCGAGATGCGAGGCCTGATCGCACGTACGCTGCGCAAAGAGAACTGCGACATCCTGGAAGCGCGCGACGGTTCTCAACTCATTCGCCTGCTGATCACGCACGTCCTGGTTCCGCGCAACGGGCGCGAGCCAGTGGACTTGATCATCTCGGACATTCGAATGCCGGGCGCGAACGGTTTGGACGTCCTAGCGGCGCTACGGCGCCAGGATGCGGTGACGCCCGTAATCTTGATTACGGCGTTTGGCGATCCCGACATTCAACTCGAGGCCTACCGACAGGGCGCAGTCATGGTGTTGAATAAACCATTCGAAATGGAAGATCTCAGGGTCGTCGTACGTAGCTTGGTGGAGCCCACTTTCTGAGGCACGTGCGCTCGAGTAGCCTGGGCCTCAGACTGTTGCGCAATGAGGCTCGCTCGCAATCTCATCGTCGGTGTCGCGATCGTATTGCTCGGCGTGCTGTCCATCGAGGGCTATCTCGATGTCCAGCAGGCTTACGCAATTTTCGAGTCCGACATGCGCGCGGACGGGCGTCTGCTCGGACATGCGCTCGCAGCAGCGATCGTCGCGGCTCGCAGCGGCAACGCGAGCTCGCTCCAGGTCACCGATGGAGACGACCGCGTCAACGTCCGGGTGGTCGCGCTCGACGCTGCCCAAAAATCGCCTTCACCCGCGCAAGGCATGGCCGCAGTCGCGGCTGCGTTGCGGGAAAAAGGCGTCGCACACTTCAAGGACGATGAGACGCGGCTCTACACCTACGTGCCGATCGAAAGCACCCATCTCGCGCTCGAGATCTCGGAAGACCTGACACCTTTGCGCGCGCACGGCCGAACGATCGCAACGCGCGCGGTGGTGCGAACCGGGTTGACCGCACTCGCATTCATCGTGCTCGTGCTGATCGTCGGGATCGTCTACGTCGGCCAGCCGTTGCAGGCGCTCGCCGAGATGGCGCGGCGCGTCGGCGGCGGCGACTACTCGCAGCGTTTGCACTTTCCCCGCAGCGACGAGCTGCAGGACTTGGCCGAGGTCATGAACCACATGACCGACGACCTCGGGGAAGCGCGCTTGCGGCTCGAGCGCGAGACGAAGAGCCGCATCGCCGCGATCGAACAACTGCGTCACGCCGATCGATTGGTCACGGTCGGTCAACTCGCGGCCGGCGTCGCGCACGAGCTCGGAACGCCGCTCAATGTGATTTCAGGCCACGCGAAGATGATCGTGACCGGCGAGGTCACGGGCTTAGAGGCGACGGAGTCGGCGCGAATCGCGCTCGAGCAAACCCAGCGCATGACCAACATCGTGCGACAGCTGCTCGACTTTTCGCGGCGGCGGCGCGCTCAGCCCACAGAAGTCGACATCGCCGACATCGCGGCCACGACCGTGCACATGCTGGCGACTGTCGCCCAGAAGAGAGACGTCGCACTCAAGCTCGAAGTGAAGGACCACGCGCTGGTCGGGCACCTCGACTTGGTTCAGCTCCAGCAAGCATTGACGAATTTGGTCATGAACGCGATTCAAGCCGTGCCGGCGAATGGACACGTCGAGATTTTGGTCGATCGGCTCAACGCAGCCAATGGCGGCAACGGTGCGCTGATCAGTGTGAGTGATGATGGGCCGGGAATCCCGGTCGAAGACCGCGGCCGCGTGTTCGAGCCGTTCTTCACGACGAAAGGCGTCGGTGAAGGGACGGGACTCGGGCTCGCGGTTGCGATTGGACTCGTAAAAGAAAACGGAGGCACGATCGAAGTCGAGGACAGCCACCTAGGTGGGGCTCGCCTTTCGATCGTGCTGCCCTTCACGGCCGAGGCATAGTTATGGATGGGAGAGCTGAAATGGCGCAACCACATGTGTTGTTCGTCGACGATGACAAAAGTTTTTGCACTTGGGTCGCAGGCTCACTCGCACGCCGAGGATTCGACGTGGAGGTCAGCTCGAGCTCGGTCGAAGCGATCGAGCTCGTTGCGACGCACGAGTACGATGTCGTCGTCTCCGACTTACAGATTCCGCAGCTGAACGGAGTCGCGCTGTGCGAGCGAGTCGCCGCGAATCGGCCGGACGTGCCGGTGATCGTGGTGACCGCGTTCGGCAGTATGGACGCCGCGATCGCATCGATTCGCGCGGGCGCGTACGACTTCATCGCGAAGCCGTTCGACATCGAAGTGCTCGAGCTTGCGCTCAAGCGAGCGGTGCAGCACCGCCAGCTCCGCGATGAAGTGAAGCGGCTGCGCTCGCTGACAGAGGCGACGCTCGAGTCGACGGGCCTCCTTGGCGAGTCGAAAACGATGCTCGCATTGCGCGGCTTGCTCGCGAAGGTCGCGGATACCGAGAGCAGCGTGCTGATCACGGGTGAGAGTGGGACGGGCAAAGAGATCGCAGCCCGCGCCCTGCACGCCCACTCGCGGCGCAAGAATGGGCCGTTCGTTGCGATCAACTGCGCGGCCGTGCCAGAGCCACTTCTCGAAGCTGAGCTGTTCGGGCACGACAAGGGCGCGTTTACCGACGCGAAGGCCGCGCGACCCGGGCTATTCAAGCAAGCCGACGGTGGCACGTTGTTCCTCGACGAGATCGGCGACATGCCGCTCAGCCTGCAGCCCAAGTTGTTGCGTGCGCTCGAGCAGCGTTCGGTGCGGCCCCTCGGAAGCCAGCACGAGGTTGCGTTCGACACGCGCGTGATCGCGGCAACACACCGCGACCTCGCGAGTGCGACGACCGAAGGCAGTTTTCGCGAAGACTTGTACTACCGGATCAACGTCATCGAGTTGAACATGCCGGCGCTTCACGCGCGCGGTTCGGACGTGCTGTTGCTCGCGCAACACTTCGTGCGCGAGTTCGCTACGCGCGCGAAGAAGGCGGTCAAGGGGTTGTCGCCTGGCGCGGCGGAGCGCCTGCTCGCGTACGTGTGGCCGGGCAACGTTCGCGAGCTGCGTAACTGCATCGAACGTGCGGTAGCTCTCACACAGTTCGAAGAGATCACGGTGGATGATCTACCGGAGCGCATTCGGACTTATCACGCGTCGTTCGTGGTCGTCGCCAGTGACGATCCGACGGAGCTCGTGCCTCTCGAAGAGGTCGAGCGGCGTTACATTTTGCGTGTACTCGAGAGCGTCCACGGCAATAAGACGTCCGCGGCTCGCATCCTCGGGCTCGATCGCGTGACCTTGTACCGCAAGCTCGAGCGCTATCGGGAGCGCAATCCCGAGCAGCAGCAGCAGTGAGCTGAGCGTCGGCCGCGAGTGCACGCGGCCGACGCACCACGACTACTCGGCGTACCACACGTCGTACGAGTGTTGCGTGTCGAGATACTCGCGCACGTTCGCGACCTTACCGTCGCGGCACTCGATCGCCATGTGGTAGAGCTGGCGATATTTGCGGCCGTTTTTCAAATCGGCCTGGGACTCGCATTCGACTGCGACCCGGTCGCCTTCGGCGATCATGCTCTTGATCCAGATGTTCAGCGGGCTCCCGGTGCGCTCGTGCATGCGCTCGAGGACGCGCCTGAACCGATGCTTGTCGTAGCTGCCCGCGCTCGGGAATCGTTCCGGTTTTCCGGGCATGAGCCAGGTCGCGTCGTCGGCGAATAGGGCCGTGAAAGCGTCGAGGTTTCCGTCCTTGATGCGGGCGAACAGATCGGTGACGAGTTGTTTGTTGTCGGTTGGCATGGGTCAGAGTCTGGAGTGAGCGCGCCAAGGCCGATTGGAAAAACCGGCCATCTGCGGCCATACTCGAATCGATGGACCAGCTTCCGGTTCCCAAGGCGCTTTCGCCGTTCGTGCGGTCGATGCGTTGGGTCGATGACACGCCGATCGACGGCCGGTACCGGCGCCTGCCAGATTGCGAGGCGGAGCTCCTCATTCAGTTCGGAACGACGCGCTTGGCCGCAATCTTCGTGGGCACGCGCACGCAGTCGCTCGAAAAACCAGTGTCGGAGTCGGGCAGTGCCCTGTTAGTCCGGTTTCGTGCGGCGGGAGCGTATGCGTTTGTTCGAGGCCCGATGTCGGAGCTCACCGATCAACTCTTGCCGCTCGAAGAGTTGTGGGGACAGGATGCGCGCGATTCGCTCTTGGAAGTGCGCGATCGTCAGAGCGTCGCCGGGCGCGCAGCGGGTGCGCTGCAAGGCATCTTGCAGACCGCGCACGCACGCGAGCCCTCGAGCGTCCCGGCCGTCCGGCGTGCAGTGCGCATCGTGCAGCAGGCCGAGGTGTTGCCGCGTGTTGGGGAGCTCGCGGAAGATCTCGGACTGAGCGAGCGCCAGCTGCGCCGCGGCTTCGACGAGGTGATCGGCGTCTCGCCGAAGCGCTTTCTGCGCATTGCGCGTTTTCGGCGTGTCTTGCGTTCGGCGCGTGCGGCCGAACGCGCGGATTGGGCGCGCATCGCGGAGCAGCACGGCTACTTCGATCAGGCACACCTGATCGCGGACTTCCGTGAGATGACCGGTGTCACGCCGAGCCGCTTCGTAGGTTAGTGATCCGGCAGGCCGATTGATCCTTCGTGCAGGACTTCGGTTTCGTTGTGCACGCGCACGAGGACTTCGCCGTTTTCGAGTGAGGCTCGAGCGCCACGGAGCCGATCCGCGCCAACGGCGGGTCAATGGGCGTTTGCGGGAGCGCTAGTGCCGCTTCCGGGTGCGTGATAAGACCGTGCGGATGACGCGCATCGCATTCATCGGCGAGTACGACCCCAGTAGCCCGACCCACTCAGCGACGAATGCGGCGTTTCGGCACTCGAGTGATCGCCTCAAGGCGGATGTCTCGACCGGTTGGGTGAGCACTGAATCGCTCGAAGATGCGATGTTCGACCACTTCGATGCGGTGTTGATCGCGCCCGGCGGCCCGTACAGAGATCTAACGAAAGCGCTCGCAGCCATCCGCTTCGCGCGCGAGAACGGTGTGCCGTGTCTCGGCACCTGCGCGGGATTTCAGCACATGGTCATCGAGTACGCGCGCAACGTGCTAGGCGTCGCGAATGCTGAACATGCGGAGTATCGGCCCGATGCCGCCGAGGCTTTCATCACCCCGCTAGCGTGCTCGCTTGCAGGGCGCAGCATGGGGTTGACATTCGAGCCGGGCTCGAAGGTTGCGGAAGCGTATGGCAGCACGTCTGCCACCGAGCAGTACTTCTGTAACTTCGGTGTCGATCCGGCACGGGTCGAGAAGCTAAAGGGCGGCCCGATGCGCGTCACGGGTGCGGATGCGGAAGGTGTGATTCGCGTCATCGAGTGGCCCGACTCGCCCTTCTTCGTGGGAACGTTGTTCGTGCCGCAGGCGAGGTCGCTGCCGACGAAGCCGCACCCGTTGATAACGGCGTTCGTGAGAGCGGCGGTTGTGCGCGCGAAGCAACGGGTTGTTGCGCCCGGCGTGTGAGGTTTTGTGTAGCCGCACGGCTTTGGGGCGCTGGGTCTGGAACCAGTCGAATCGTGGGCGCGCTTACCGGTGTTCCTCCGAAGGAATGAGCGTGAGTTCCTCGCGCAGCTCGTCTCGCGAAAGCTTCATCATCACTCACCGCTCTGTCTTGGTATCGGCCGATGGTGATTCGAGTTGTGTCCTTTTTTTTGTTAGTTTTTTTAGATTGTGCTTGACAGTTTTTGGCGCATCTCCGGCGCGATATTGCTACTCGTGCTGGCAATCACGTTCGCTCCGCCCAATTTCGCTCGTGTGCTCGCAGAATCTAATTTTTGATTTGCAACGTGTGCCGCATCTAGAACGCGGTGCCTGCCGCACACTGCGAAGCACAAAAACCTGCGTGGTATCGCACCAGTGCTGACGCCTCGAACATCGAGCTTCTCGAGCAGGCGCGCTTCAAGTCGAAGCTGGAGATTCAGACGTTGATCGCATCGCACTTTCCGCAACCCGATGTGCCAAGCGCGATCCGAAAACTTCCCACCCCCAGAGGAGCCTTAGCATTGGCGGCACCGGCTTCAGCGTTAGCGGCGGTACCCGCACCGGCTTCAGCGTTAGCAGCAGCTACCACGTGAATTTCCCAAGCGGCACAACCCATCCGTGCCGTGCAGCGAAAGGCTCGGACGCCGAACCTGGCATGCTCCCGGCCGCACAGGCCGCGACTGCACAATCGTCCGAACATGCGCTGCCGTCGATTTCGGTACCGGTCCAAGGCGAGGCATTGCCGGCTGATCCCGTGCCGGCCGCTACGGCAGCGGTCCAGAGCGATGTTAGGGCGGGCGACCCCGTGCGAGGCCTGCAAGTCATGGCATTCGGCGAGCCGTCACTGCCACGCGCGCCCGACCCGAGCTCGATCGTTCCGCTCCGCGCAGGACGCTACAAGGTGCAGTTCACTGCGACTCAGAGTTTGGTCGACATGTTCAGCGAGGCACGAGAGTTGTTCCGCAACCAACTGCCGACCGATGACTTAGCCGGCATTGTCGAACGTGCACTCGCACTATTGATCGCGGACCGAAAGAAGCAGCGCTTCGCACTAACCAGCAAGCCTCGGGCGCCGCGGCTCTCCGAAACTGACACCACCACGGGCAAAACTGGCCCCGCCGTGCCCTCGGTGCACGCTGAACATCAGCCTTCAAAACCGAGTACCTCGCACATCGCCCACGTTTTATCTGAGGCGCACGCCGACGATGCTCGACCCACCACGCCCGCGGGTTGTGCCGAACGGCAACCGGCCAAACCGAATACGCGGCACATTGCGTACGCATTGCGTCGCCAAGTGTATGCGCGAGATGCTGGACGTTGTTGCTTCGTGAGTTCCGATGGAACGCGATGTGGTGCACGCGGCAATCTCGAGTTTCATCACATCATTCCGTTTGCACGCGGTGGCGAGGCGACGCTCGAAAACATCTGCCTCATGTGTCGCGCGCACAATGCGCTGATCGCGGAACGAGACTACAATCGCGAGTTCGTCAAGCGACGCATCGCTGTTAGGGGGGCCGCGGCGCCACGCGTACGCGCGCAAAACAATGATGGATCTTACGACAGCGCGGACGCGCGCGTGCAGGTGCAAGAGAGAGGCGGGTTTTACGACAGCGCGGGCGTGCGCGAGAAAACCACTCCTTTGCCTCGGAAACACCGGTAAGCACGCCCACGATTCGACTGGGTCCAGACCCAGCGTGATCCGAGCAGTGCGCAACGCTGAGTCGGTGAGTCGACAGAGATCGAGTTCGTGCTGCCGTCCGGGCGCGTGGGGCGATGGAACCTGCGCCTCGGTGTCGCGGTCTTCGCGAGGCCGTATGCGGAACCGAGGTCGCGGACGGTCGTTTCGATCGCCGTGGACATCCTTCGAAGTGAGCCCAGATCGCAATCGTGAGATCGCTTCCCCGTGAGGCTGAGCCAGC
>Ga0193752_1001906_pt1 | contig 16592 bp, 11 predicted proteins | sample H1c1metaG_FD_144924 | JGI IMG/M metagenome (GOLD analysis project Ga0193752, IMG submission 144924) | Soil microbial communities from a riparian zone of the East river system, Colorado, United States - H1c1 | ecosystem: Environmental > Terrestrial > Soil > Riparian zone | place: USA: East River... | reverse complement strand
CCGACGGGGTCTGCATGTCGTCGTCACAGGCCAAGTACTTCGCCATCGCGTCGCGAGTCAGCACGGGGCGCGCATCCTCGAATGCTTGACTCGCGCTGGCATCGCGCGTGGCACGTCCCCAAGGATGGGCCGCCGAGCGTAAGTACACTGCGCCCGGGATCGACTGGGCGTGTGCCGGCATGAGCTTCTCGCCCGACTTCGGATCCGCGACGCCGTACGCCGGTGGATCACCGCCGTAGATCATCACCCAGCGCTGCAGCGGCGCGACCCATGCCATGCTCATCTGCTCGACGTAGTCGAACTCGGGTTTCTTCCATGACCACGAGAGTTGACCGTTGTGATCGACCAAGTTCTCATCGATGCCGTACACGGGCTGCGCGTCCGCTTCGACGTCGGACCATTTCGGATTGCCCGCCTCGTCGTAGCCCGCGAAGAACTTCGGCGCCCATCGCAGGTTGCCTTGTTCGTCGAGTAGCCCGGAGAGCGGTTGATAGAGCAGAAACGGGAACGACTGAAGGCCCTTCGTCGCGGCGAAGCTCGGCCGGCCCCACATCAACAGCGTGTCGGTCCCTGGCGTATAGTCGTTGTTTGCAGGATTGGCCGGATCGAAGCGCGTGATAGTTCGCGCCGTTACGTTCACGAACTTGTTCGTGACGAAGCGAAAGCCGGTGCCATAGTCCGAAGCGCGGTCGGGCCACAACGCGGTCGCGAGGTACAAGCGCAGTGCGATCGAGCGCCGCGGGTCTTCGGCGTACCAGGATGGACTGGTCTGCTGGCCGTTTCGCTCGACCGTGAACGGCGCGGTGGCGAGACACAGACCCGTATCGAGATCCGCGCATAGGTTCAAGTCGGGACAGTCGTCGTTCGTCAGGCAAAACTTCGGATCGGCGTCTTCGGTGAGCGAGATGTTGGGCTGACACGAACCGATCTTCTTGCCCGTGTACGCAGCGTCAGTCGAACACACCATTTGCGTGGGACAATCCGAAGACGCGCTGCAACGCGCCGATTCGTCGCGCACGAACGCTCCAAACGTGTGCTGGCCATCGCTCCAGGCTGCAACTGGGGTTCGCAACATGCCGGTGTCGAGCTGATTGTCAGGGCTGCGATTCACCGGATCTTTGTAGACGTGGATACGCGGCCACGTCGTCGCATCGGCTGGGTTGTCGAGCGGATACTGCAGAGTCCCGCAGGCGTCCGCCGCTGCAGCTGCGGGCTGCCCCGCTGTCAACACGTTCGGCCGTTGTGCTGGCACGAACGTGAAAAGGTCATCGGCCTTCATCACGGGATATGCGCACGCGTCCGTTTGTGCGGCCCAGCTGTCACCGAACAACATTGCGAGCTGAGGTTGCCCCTCCGCGCTCGGCACGGGTGTCGGCACCGTGATACCGAGATCTGTTCCGTAGATGCCCGGTCGTTCGCGTTGTGGACCGACGAGCGCGCACACGTCCCAGCTTTGCCCGACGACTTTCGGCGTGCCGGCGGTCGCTCCGGGAGTGACGTGGGGAGGTTCGGACTTGCTGCAGCTCGAGTTCAAGAGACAGGTTGCAGCCAGCAGCAACCAAAACGTCGACTTCTTCATCGCGAAACTCCACGTCAACTACGCGCCAATCGATGTACCGATTCGACCCCCTTGCAGATTGCACGCCAGTCGAAGAACGCGGGTTTAAGCTGCGGCGCGCACAGAGCATGGGGCAACCGTGCAATTCGCCCGCGTGCACCGCGCACGAGTGCATCACTGTCGACTAACGGCCTAGCTCGCTGCGGGCTGTACGGTGTACGAATCTCCCGCGCTCCTGTGCGAGATTCGTTCACTAGGGAATCCGAGTCGCGACCTACACGGCCTCGGAGATCGAAGCCAAGTTGAACTCGTGTGTTCTCAGCGCCGGAACACGGATGTCGAAGACCGGCGGAATCAGACTTTTCCCGAGCCCGTCACAGTTTTTCAGCATCGTGTGCGGTGATTCGTTGAAGCGAAAATTGTTCACCGGCCCAGCGATCTCTCCATTCTCGATCAAGAAGGTTCCATCGCGAGTCAGCCCCGTGCTCAACAACGTGTTCGGATCCAAGTAGTTGAGATACCAGAAGCGCGTGATCAGCACGCCGCGCTTCACGCCGGCGATGAGCTGCGCGAGTGTTTCGCTGCCTCCAGCGAGCTCGAACGCACGCGGGTACGGAATCGGTGCGAGACTCTTCTGCTTCGCCCAGTAACGCGACACAGGCAGCCGCTCCAGCTTGCCCTTCTCGATCCAAGCCGCCGCCGACAGCGGCAGCGACTCGTCGTTCCAAGGCGCGAACGGAAGCGCGACGTCGGCAGGATCGCTGCGCAGCGTGATCGAGCTGGGCCACAAGGTCTCGCCGATTCGCGTCTCGCCGCCGGGCCGGCTGAAGAAGCTCCGACCTTCCTGCGCGTTGCGAAGCTTGAGCGACTCGACGAAGGCGCCGAGCAATTCTGCAACCGCCGCCGGTTCCAACACGACCGTGTAGCGCCCGGGATCGAGTCTTCGCGGCGCGCGGGCCTTGACCGCCTTATCGATCGCGGTCGACGCGTAGGCCGCAACGTCGAGGTCGGCCCAACGGTTCGAATGACTGCCGGCCCAACCCGAGCCGGTGCCGTCCTGGGTTCGCGCAGTGCAGTCGAAGCTGCCGCGCGTGTATTCGAAGTAGCCCGCCAAGCCGGCCGAGTTTGCGACCGAGACGCTCGTGTCCTCGTGGTCGACGAAGCCCGCGATCACGACCTTGTCCGCTTCCGCACGCATGATCGCGACTTTGGCTGCTTCAGCACGCAAGGCCGCGGATGCACCGCGAAGCGCGCCATCGACCGTGCCCTGCGGCATCAGATACTTTTGGGGACCTAGCAGCGGCTGACGCTCTGCTTGCTCCGGCGCGATCTTCGCAAGGCGCGCGCCGCGCACAGCTGCATCGCGGACGGTCACGTCATCGAGTTGCGAAACCCGCACGGCCGCGCTGCGCAGCCCGTACGACAAGCGCAGCTCGAGCTTGAGCACCTCGACCTCAGCCGCCGTGCTCACTTCGTTGACGGCAAAACGTGTTTGGCCGCGCTGCGTGTGCCGCATGTACACTTCGACGTCGGCACCAGGCGCTGCCTTCTTCGCGATTCCGACGATCCGCTCGACATGACGCCGCGCTTCGGCTTGCGTGAACGCCATCAGCCGCCCCGGGTGTTGGTGCTCGCGACCGAGATGTCGCGGAAGTAAGCCGGCGGGCAGCCGTGACTGACGCCGTTGATTTGCATGGGCTGACCTTTGCCGTCGTACATCGCTGCGCCAAGCTTGAAGTGCGCGCGATCGCCGATGCGCTGACACGCGTTCCAAAACGAGATCGTGTTCGCGGAGTAGCTCACGTCACGCAACATGCGCGTGCGCTTGCCATGTTTGATCTCCCAAAACAACTGGCCGCTGAACTGAAAGTTGAAGCGCTGGTGATCGATCGACCACGTGCCCACGCCGGTGATGAGCACACCGTCTTGCGTTCCCGCGACTAAATCCTCGAGCGAGCAGCGCGCCGGGTTCGGTGCGAGCGACACGTTGGGCATGCGTTGAAATGGCACCGAGGCGTACGAGTCGGCGTAAGACGTCCCGCGCGATGCCTTCTCGCCGAGCCACGCCGCCTGATCGCGCGTGGTTTGATAGCCCACGAACAAGCCGTTCTTGACTAGATCCCAGCGCTGCGTCTTGACGCCGTCGTCATCGTATCCGCAGGTCGCGAGCCCGCCGCGCGTGGTTTTGTCCGCGTAAAACGTCAGCTGAGGTGCAGCGATTTGCAGCTTGCCAAGCTTGTCCGGCGTCGCGAACGAAGTCCCGGCGAAGTTTGCTTCGTACCCGAGCGCGCGGTCGAGCTCGGTGGGGTGGCCGATCGATTCGTGAATCGTGAGCCACAGGTTGCTCGGGGCAAGCACGAGCTCGCGCTTGCCGCTCTGCACCGAAGGCGCGGCGAGCTTCTCGAGCACTTGTTCACCGAGTTGCCGCGCATCGCCGATCAGGTTCGCTTCTTCGAGATACTCCCAACCGGCTTGGCGAGGCGCGATCGTATGCGCCACGGTCTCGAAGTCGCCGCGTTTGTCGTCGACTGCGGTCACCTCGAAGCCCGGCGCTAGCCGCGTGATCTGCTGCTCGATGAAGCTGCCTTCACTCGTCGCGAGCAACTTCCATTCCGAGATCGCGTAGTAGTTCGAACGCGCAAAGCGAACGCCCTTCACTTTCATCGCTGCAGCGTTCAGAGCAAGCAGCAGCTCGGCCTTGTCTTCGATCGGGATCTTGAACGGATCTTTGGTGAGCGGCGTCTGCCACACGTCGACATGAACTGGGTTCGGAGCGAGCGCGACCGGACGCTTCAACAAGGGCGCGTTCGCACGGGCGAGCGCAACTGCGGCAGCGGCCGCACGCTCCACCGGCTCTGCAGCCAACAGCTGCGTGGCGGCAAAGCCCCAGGCTCCGTTCGCGATCACGCGGATCCCGATCCCGTATTCGTCGTCCGCAGAGATGTCCTCGAGCTTGTCCTCGCGCGCGGAGATCTCTTCGGTGCGGCGGCGCACGATCCGCACGTCGGCGTAACTCGCGCCGTCTTTACGTGCTCGCCCCAGTGCGCGTTCGATCAGCGATGCGAGCAGCGGATCGGTGAGAAGCCCGCGCGCTTCCGTGAACCCGGCCGAAGAAAGTGTGGCGAGCGCTGCGACGCTGGCCGTTCCTTTAACGAAAGTCCGCCGGCCGACCCGCATGGCCCACGGTCTTACCGACGCATTGCAGCAATGGCAACCCGTGCCAGGGCCCAAGCTGTCCTCGAGCGATCGAGGTCACACGATCAGGGCGTGACCTTTGCGATCACGACGAGCACGTGAGCCGGACTCTTGGTGCGGTTTTCCCACGAGAACGTCACGGGCCCATCGAGCACGACGCTGTCACCGTGTTCGACCTCGATCGGGTCGCGACCTTCTTCTGCGAAGACGAGCGTCGCGCCGCCTTTAATGCAGTACATGAAGACTCTGCGGCCAACAGCGTAGTGCGTCGATCCGGAGCGACCGGTCGCATCCAGCTGCAAGAGAAACGCGCCGAGTCGCTCATCGAAGCCGGACGGCACGAGCGACTCCATCGATGCTTTCGACCACTCACTTCGAACCGAAGCGCGCCGCGACTTCCGCAAGACCGGAAGCGGATCAGGATCGGTCGCGAGCAGAGATGTCAGACTGATTTCGAGCGCATCCGAGATCTTCTGCAGCGATCCCAGCGAGGGAGTCGTCTGACCGAGCTCGACTTGCGACAGGAAGCTTGCCGAGAAGCCAGTCATTTCGCCGAGCCCGCGCAGGGACAATCCAAGCTTCTGGCGCGCTGCTTTCAGCCGTTCCCCGACCTGCATGCCGAGCGTTCGCGACATCTCACCCCGATGATTAACGACCGATGCCTATCATCGATGAAGCTAGGTTGGGCAGCCAAAATGCGACACGTCGCTCGTGACATAGCCGTTCAAAGACACCTGACAGCAGCGAGCATTCGTTGACGCGTGTACAGTCGCACTTGACAGTCGTACATATGGGACATAGGTATGACAGCGTCCGCTTTGCCTGCGAATCGATGACGAATGCTTTTCAACTCATCGACATTCTTGCTGGCGTTCTTGCCGATCGTGCTCTGCGGTTTTCTGGTTCTCGCGGGCGCGGGTAAGAGATCCTGGGCAGGCCTCTGGCTCACCGCCGCGTCGTTCGTGTTTTACGGCTGGTGGGACGTGCGCTACGTGCCGCTGTTGCTCGGCAGCATGCTGTTCAACTATTCCGTCGGCCGCAGCTTGGCGCGGCAACCGCGGCGATGGTTGTTGTGGAGTGCGGTCGGCGCAAACGTCGCGCTGCTCGGGTTCTACAAGTACACCGACTTCTTCTTGAGCACGGTGAACACGGTCGCGGGGCTCGACTTCGCGCTGCCGCGGATCGTGTTGCCACTCGCGATCTCGTTCTTCACCTTCCAACAAATCGCGTACCTGAGTGACGCGCACGACGGTGAGGCCGCGGAGCACGACTTTGCGAACTACTGTCTGTTCATTACGTTTTTTCCGCACTTGATCGCGGGGCCGATCACGCACCACCGCGAGATGCTGCCGCAGTTCAATGACCCGGAGAACTTCCGGCCGCGCTGGGATTTCTTGTCGGTGGGCGCGACGCTGTTTTTAGTCGGCCTGGTCAAGAAGGTCGCCGTTGCAGACCAGTGCAGTGAGCTCGTCGGCAAGGTGTTCACGGCTTCTGCGCACCGCCCGGTTCAGTTGATCGATGCCTGGGGCGGCGCACTCGCATACGCACTTCAGATCTACTTCGACTTCTCCGGCTACACGGACATGGCGATCGGCCTCGGCATGCTCTTCTGCATCCGGCTGCCGCAGAACTTCAACAGTCCGTACAAGGCGCGGAACATCATCGAGTTCTGGTCGCGCTGGCACATGACACTGACGCGCTTCCTGACTGCGTACATCTACAACCCGATCACGCTGCGCATGACGCGAGCACGCGCCGCAAAAGGGCTGCCGTTGCCACGCCGTGGCCGGATGACCTTCGGAGCCTGGGCGAGTTTAGTTGTCTACCCCACTCTGTTGACGATGCTCGTGTCGGGTCTGTGGCACGGCGCCGGTTGGCAGTTCCTGATGTTTGGGCTGCTGCACGGCGTGTATCTGTGCGTCGCGCACGGCTGGCACGCGCTCAAGGCGAAGTGGGGATTGCCCGTGCACAGCGTGAACAAACTCGTGAATGCTGCGAGCGTGCTCGTCACGTTTCTGTGCGTAGTCGTGGCGCTCGTGTACTTCCGCTCGAGCAGCGTCGCAGCGGCGAATCAGCTGCTCGCAAGCATGCTCGGTGCAGGCGGCCTGATGGTACATCCTTCGCTCCTCGCAATTCCGGGCGTCGGTTTCCTCGCTCATACGTTCGAGTGGACCGTGGACAGTGCGTCGCGCGTGCCCTTATCCAGTGTAGTCGGCATCGCCGCCATGTTGACTGTCGTGTGGACACTTCCGAACGCGCAACAGTGGCTGCGCAGCTATCCGACTGCAATTCAGACGGCGCCCCAAGCGAGCTGGTTGCAACGCGTGTTGCCGGTCGCGACGTGGCGTCCGACTGTCGCCTTTGGTTTGTCGATCGGTGCGGTCGGGTTCTTCGTGATCATGCGCGCGATCTCCGCAGCGCCGACTGAGTTTTTGTACTTTCAGTTTTGAGGCAGTGACATGGAGCAACTGGAGTGGTTACCCGCGCATCCCGATTTTCGCGGGGCGCTCAGGGCCGCGCGTGACGAGCACGATCCGGCAGCACGGCTACGCGCCTGTGTGTCGCTCGCGAACTACAATCGAGACTTCGTCGTCACCGACAAGCTCGATCGCCTGCTGCAAACTGCACTCGCCGAGCTCGGAGCTGCCACGAAGCTGACGGCGGCTCGCGTCGCGTTACTCTCCTCGCACACGGTCGACCATCTCACGCCTGCGTTGCGCGTCGCCGGTGTGTCGCGGAGGCTCGCCGTCTCGACCCACGTAGCTCCGTACGGGATGTACCGGCAGTCGTTACTCGGTGACGACCCGGCGCTCGCCGCGTTTCAACCGCAGTTCATTCTGCTCGCACTCGATGGGCAGGACGTCGCGTTCGACGTGCCCCTCGAGGCTGCGGAATCCGAAGTGGACCACGCAATCCGCGTGCGCGTCGACGAGCTGCGGCGGCTCTGGCGCTGCGCACGCGAACGCTACGGGGCGCAAGTAATACAGCAGACGCTCGTGCCAGTCACGCCGTCGCTGTTCGGGTCGTTCGAAGCGCTCGTGCCGGCGACCCCGTTTGCGATGACCGAGCGGTTCAATGCGGCGATTCGGAGTGCAGCTGGCGAGGACCGAGTCTTGCTGCTCGACTTGGCGTGGCACCCGATCCGCGGCTCGAGTGCGCTCGGCGATCCGGTGCGCTGGCATCAAGCAAAGCAGCTCGTGAGTCCGCTACTCGCACCACTGTACGGGGATCTGCTCGCCCGCGTGGTTGCAGGCGCACTCGGCTTGTCGCGCAAGTGTTTGGTCCTCGACCTCGACAACACGCTGTGGGGCGGGGTCGTGGGCGACGACGGCATCGAAGGATTGCAGCTCGGACAAGGCAGCCCGACCGGCGAAGCGTTTCTCGCCTTTCAGCGCTACGTGTCGCTCCTCGCCAAACGCGGCATCGTGCTCGCCGTGTGCAGCAAGAACCACCTCGAAGTCGCAGAAGGCGCGTTCACGAACCATCCAGAGATGGCACTGCGCCGCACGGACATCGCAGCCTTCGTCGCGAACTGGAGTGACAAGGCGCAAAACCTTCGGAACATCGCGCACCTACTCGACCTCGGCACCGACAGCTTCGTGTTCGTCGACGACAATCCAGCCGAGCGCGAGATCATTCGCCGCGAGTTGCCGGAGGTCGCCGTGCCGGAGTTGCCCGAAGAGCCGGCGTACTACGCGGCGCGGTTGAGCGCGGCAGGCTACTTCGAGACTTCATCGTTCACGGCCGACGACGCCGCTCGCAGCCGCAACTACGTGGCCAACGCTGAACGCCGCTCGATGGCGGAACAAGCGACCGACCTCGACGGCTATTTGCGCAGCTTGGACATGACGCTCGTGACGACTGGAGTGGGCCCGGTCGAGTTGCCTCGCGCGACGCAGCTGTTGAACAAGAGCAATCAATTCAATCTGACCACGCGGCGCTACACGCAAGTCGAGATGAGCGAGCTCGTGACTGCCCCGAGCAGCATCGGTCTGTGCCTGCGGCTAGTCGATCGCTTCAGTGACAACGGCCTGATCAGCGTCATCATCGCGCGACAGGATCCAGCGTGGGCCGGCGACGAGCTATTGATCGATACGTGGTTAATGAGCTGTCGCGTGCTCGGACGGCAAGTCGAAGCGGCAGCGCTTCAAGTGCTCGCCGAGCGCGCGCGCAAACGGGGCGTTCGCGCGTTGATCGGCGAGTTCCGGCCTACACCTAAAAACAGTTTAGTCGTCCAACACTACGAAAAGCTCGGGTTCACGCCAGCCGCAGCACCCGCAGGTGCAAGCGCGGGTGCCACGTTCTGGCGCTTCGACGTGGCGTCGCAGTCAGTACCCACCCACTTCATCCAACTGAGCGAGCAAGCATGACCGAGCCCGAAATCTACGCGAGCCTCACCGAAGTTTTTCGGGACGTATTCGATGACGACGCGATCACGCTGAACGCCGACACGACGGCAGCCGATGTCGAGGGTTGGGATAGTCAGGCACACGTGAGCTTGATCGTCGCCGCTGAAATGTGCTTTGGAGTGCGTTTTCGAACGGCCGAGCTCGAGAGGCTCAAGAACGTCGGCGAGTTCGTGAGCGTGATCGCGAAGCAACTGCGCACATGAGGATTGGCATGGCGAGCCCGACGACTCCGTTCCGCGACTCGAACCTACTCGGTGTTGCGCCGCGTTATCTCGGGTTCGTCGCGTTGGGTGCCTTGCTCGCACTCGGGTTGCTCGGTGCGATGCTGTCGATCCTGCGCCTCAGCGGCAATCTGCCGGCACCCGCGATCGCAAATAGTCAGTGCATCGACGAGAAGCTTGCGTTCTTGCGCGGTTCGCGGCCGGCCGATCCGAACCTGCTCGTGATCGGCTCGTCGGTCGCGTGGCGCCACTTCGATGGCTCCGTCGCTGTCCGTGCCACAATGCCCACGGTGGCCACGGTGGCCACGGTGGACACGGTGCCCACGACGCCCACGGTGCCCACGACGCCCACGATGCCATTAAACGCCGGGTTTTGTGGCTTGAACGCCCAGCAGGCAGTGAACGTGGCCGATTGGCTGTTGCCGCATCTGCCGCGCGTGACGCGCGTATTGATGATCGCGTCGCCGCAAGACTTCGCGCAGTGTGCGAACGTGCCACCCGCGTTCGACGTCGCGGACGCGGAACGCTACGTATTCGAGCGCGCGCCGACCTGGTCGTTCTATCTCCGCTACTTCGACCCGATCTCGCTCGTACGTAACGCCCGCGAGGTCGCAGCCAAGCGCGGCAACCGCATTCCGCTCGATCCACTCGTATTCACTCGCTACGGCGATGGCCCGCTCGACACGACGAGCAGCCGTGACTTGACCTACGGTGCGATCCCGTCGCTCGATCCTGCTTGCTTCAATGCCGTGCGCGAGTTTGCAGGTCGGATGCGTGACACGCGGCGCGAGCTCACCGTCGCCACGACCCCGATGAATCCGACCTGGAGCGCACGGTACGACGCGCTTGGACTAACGACGTCGGCGTTCGCGAGCGGGCTCGACCGCGCGCTCGCGGGCACGGACGCCGCGCTGTGGAACGCGGAGCGTCAGACCCACTTCGACGCCGCCGCGTTCACCGACGCGATTCACTTGCGGTGGTCGGCGGCACACAGATACTCCGAGCAAGTCGTGGACGGCATTGATCCTTCGCATCGACGCCCGCTCTAGTGATGTACGTGTTTGGGTGTCGCAGGTGGTTTAGTAGGCAGACCGCCTGCAACGCCACTCACTGAACTCCTCACGGGCGTGAGGTAAACTCGATCGCCTATGGCTGAGAGTCTCGAGTTCCTCGACGGCGAACCTGGGGTGTGTCGCATCGCCGGCCTACGGAACATCATGATCATCTCGTGGTCGGACCGCGCCAACGGGGCCGCGGTCGTAAAGCTGGACCACGGCTCGAAGCGAATGGTTGCGGCGTATCCCGGCGGCTTTTCGGCCATTCACATCATCGCGGACAAAGCCGGCGTCCCGACCCCTGATGCACGCAGCGGCCTGATGAGGATCATGAACGAGCAAGCGAAGTCGATCGCTTGCGTCGGAGTCGTCGTCGGGGGCACGGGATTTTGGGCGAGCACGATGCGCAGCTTCATAACGGGCATGCGATTCATGACACCGCGAAACTTCGACCTGCGCCTGCACGGGACTACCGCAGAACTGATCGAGTGGCTGCCGAAGCAGCACGCGAAGGTGACCGGAATCTCGGTGGACGCAAAGACGTTGGAGCGCGTGCTCGACTCGGTCGATTCGTGGCCGAGCGAGACAGCCGACTTGTGGGCGCGCACGAGTGGCACCGGGACCTGACAGTCACTTCGACGCTAGCGTAAACACGCGATAGTCGAAGGCGTTCCAGCGCGCGCTGCGAACTTCGAGCCGCATATCCAGCTGTGCGCGATCGCGCGTGAGCGCGGCTGGAATCCAAAACTCGTCTTCACGCCAGCGGAACGCGTCGTCGCCACCCGAGGTGTACCAAGTCCCGGCGAACTGATCTCCGACGTACACGTCCGCGCGCTGGTCCCGCAGCGCTTGATCGAACAGTCTGCGGAGCACGACCCCAGAGTTGTGCGGATCGACCGAGACCGTAAACTGCGAGCGTTCGGTGAAAGCGACGCCTTCGCGCGTCTGCTCGTCTGCCAACGCGTCGTTGAAAAACCGAGCGGACACCTTCAAGTCCTTCCGAGAGCCTTCCGCGCTGAAGCCGTGCGCGGCAGCGCTGCCGGGTTCCGCCGGTTCGAACGCGTCAGTCTCGCGCATGCCTGCATTCGCGTTCAGATAGTAGTAGGCGACGCTCGCGTAGGGAGCGCGATTGCCGTTGATGCCGTCGTGCTCGAGCGCAACGCGAATCGACGTGCGGAACGGCACGTAGTCCGTCAGGTGCAGTCGATAGGCCGAGACGGGATGGGAAGTCTGGGCGCGTTCGGGAGAGCCACTGAAAGCCGCAGTGAACGGCCCACGACTGAAGTACCAGCCGCCGTTCACGTAGTCTTCGGTGCCGGTGCCGGAAATCGACGGAGTCCGCAAGCCATCGACGAAGATGTGCTCGTCGCCCTCCATCGTCCAATCCATCGCCGGCAGGATCAGATTCACGCCGACGTAGTGTCCTTGTCCGTTCGCAACTAAGATTTCGTAGTCCTTGCCGACGGTAGTCGCGTCCACTGCGCGGCGTTCAGCGTGAAAGTAGCCGACGTCGGCGAAATCGATCACGTACGGCCGGCGCTGGATCGAAACTGACAGATTCTGAAGCGCAGGCGTGCCTTCGGGACTCACGAACGCAATCCGCGCCGAGCGCGCGAACGGCATCGGGAAGTAGCAGTAAAAGCGCCCTGCTTCGTGACCGAGCATCAGTGATCGAACATGCGCGACGAACCCTGCACCGGTACCGAAGAGCTCGGAGACGGGCGCGTCGACAGCGGGTTGGGTGGCGTCGTCCCAAAAGACTTGCAACCTCACGCTCGCCAACGCACGCGCGTCGTTCGTGCCTTCGATCACGACTGGTTCGAGCGGACGATACGAATTGGTGTAGCTCCCGTCAGAGTCGATCATCGCGTACGCGTGCGCCGCTTCGGAGTCTGGGTTTCCGACATCGAGCTCGTCGCTTAGGGTTTCGACGCCCGCAACGGTCGACTTCGCCCAGTAGCGATACTCGTTCCACGTCGCGGTGTAGTCGGACTGAGGCGAGGGAATCACTTCGATGCGAACCTCGACTCGCTGTTTGCCGACTGTCAGCGCGGACGGCAGCTCGAACGTGGAGTCGAGCCACGCGGTCACGGCGCGCGTCGGCGAGTAGCCATCGCCGCGACCGGGCGTGGTCCATCGCCCCGCGAGCTGACCGTCGACGTACACGTCGGCCGCTTGCGCCTGGTCGTCGGCGAGGCGCCGCACGAGCTTGACGGTAGTATTGTCCGGCGCGATCGCGAGCTCAAAGCTCGAATGACTGTGCGTCGATCGACCGTCGTCGGAGGTCACCGGGTACTCCTCGCGCCGCAGATTGGGCACGGTCAGGATCAGCTCGGTGATGAGTGATGGCCCGGGCCACGGGCCGAGCGAGACAGTCGAACCCGATGCGAGATCGAACGTCTGCGTCTCCACTAGATCGACGAGCTCGCGTGGAATCGGATTTCGACCGACGTTCGCGAGGATCTCGCGGGCGACACTTAGATCTTCCTGCGCGCTGTAGGTCGTGACGTCGTTCCCAAGCGCATCATCGGCCTCGGCGTACAGGCTGTAACCGATGTTGTAGTAGTCGAGCGTCGGATAGTCGGGTCCGACGACAGCCGTGACTTTGACACCCTGCCTAAACGCGATCGGCCGATAGGTCACGGCTCCGCCGCTCGTGGCGTCGGCATCGAGCGAGAGCGGCGCAGGGAAAGCTGCGATGCGCCCGCGCCACAGATCGGGCCCTGACAACTGCAACGCCGGCTTGGTCGCACCGTCGAAGTACAAGTTGTACGTGATCGGCGAACCGCCCGGATTCGCGTGTTTTCCCGCCCACGCGTCCATCGCATCATCGGTATGCCAGAACCGGTAGATCGCGCCCGCACCCACGACGTCGAGGAGCACGCGTTCACCCGAAGTCTGCGAGCGGTAGTTCGAATAGTCGTCGTTCGGGTCGTACTCGGCGCCGACGGTAGTTCTAGCGCTAGACGCTGCGCTCGACGCGCCGAATGCGCGCACGCCCCGCTTCAGGACCGGCAGCTCCACCAAGCTCGCAAACGCGTCCAAACCTACCCGTGCCGGCGGACTCACGGCGAAGTCCAGCGCCGTCTCGGTCGTAACGACGAGCTCCTGCGTATCCCGGCATGCCGCTGGGAGCTGCAGCAGACACGCGACCGCCGCCGTGACCACACGAAGTGACGCCACACCCCGCATCCAGCCCCCACCCTGGCGCGAACATTGTTCGCGTCAGGCTGCGATCAGGCTAGCGCAGAGGCGGCGACCTCGAGCGCATGCGAGCACTCGCGTCCTAGTTTTTAGTCGCCGGAAGTAGCGGCTTGTCGGCGCCGGCAACACACTGCGCGACGCCGTCCACCTAACACTCGCTCACATCTTCGACTTGTCGTAGCGCGTGACGCTCATCATCGAACGCATATCGCCGTAGAGGTATGGGCGATAGCGCTCGTCGCTCTCGAGAAACAGCTTGTAGAACGGGATGATGTAGGCGGCTTGAATGTCGAACGAAGGCGTCGCGTCCTCCGGCGCGGTTTGATCCGTGCTCGTGCGGTTCGTCGACAAATAGTGATCGCCCTCGAACACGACTAAAAACTTCTCCGTCGACGTCGGGATGCTCTCGTAGTGCGGGCCCGCATTGCCCGAGACTGCCGCAATCGTGTCACCTGCCGCGCCGATGAACATGATCGGCGCTTTCACCATCGGGAAGCTGCCGCCGGGTTGCCACGGCTGCAGCGGCATCGCGCACCGAATCATGTCGCCGAGCTCGTTCGCCGCGAACAGCGTTCCGCCACCGCCCATCGAGTGGCCGGTGACGCAGATCCGATCGGTCGCGATCTTGCCCATCAGCGGGCTACCCATGCGCGTGTTCTCGGCCTGAATTTTCTTCACCGCCGCGACCAAGTCGTCGCCACGCGCCGGAGGTTGATCGGAAGTGCTCGTCGGTGTGGTCAGCAACGCGGCGATGCCGTGTGATGCGAGCATGTCGCCGAGGAACGTGTAGTTCTCCTTGGTCGCCGTGTAGCCCGGCGTGAACGCGACGACGCCGAACGGCGGCTGAGCACCTTCCGGGTAATACATCATCGATGACGCGTACGTGCGCTCGTCGAGCCCATCGGTGTACGTCTTCACCACGTACGGGCCCTTGGCTTTGATGTTGATCTCGTCGGTCTTGGGGAAACCACCCATCGCCGGCGCCGGAGCACCGCCGCTACCAGCTGCAGCAGTGCCGGCTGCGCCCGGGTCCGTCGTCGCGCCCATACCAGCAGCCGCCATCGCGCCGGCTGTCGCCCCGCCGCTACCAGCTGCAGCGCCTCCCGACGCCGGAGCACCCGCACCACCGAGCGACGGCTGGCCAGCGACGCCTGCACCGGCGCCGCCGGTCGAGCTTCGACCCGCAGTCGCGAGACCGATTCCGGCTGTCGCGGCTGGACCAGCGCCGGCAACGAGACCAGTCCCTGCAGTCGGAACGCCCGTGCCCGCCTGCGTTCCGGGCAACTCTTGCGCGCCGTCGCTACCGCATGCGGCGATCAACATGAGCGCGGGCCACAACCGAAGTGAGCGATCCGCGCCGCGCTCAGGATAACCGGTTCGAATGTTCATATGACTCCTGTCGCTGTCTGCTTGAGCAAATCCGCAAGCCGTGTGCGCCACGGCGCCGGTTGTTATTTAGCTCAGGCAGTCAGCAGACAACAGGAGTGGAATCGCTGTGGATCGCTACACTTTGCTACCAGCACACTACGACTGCGCAGCGGAAGTCAGTTCTGTCCTTAGGCAGAGACCCACGGTTGGTCACAGTGGCGAGGGAATGCCACCGCATGCGAACACCGGCTGGTCGCAATTGTTCGTCTTGCGGCACGAGTCGCAGCCCGCGCTGTCGCCCGCGAGGCACTGCGCCAAGCACATGTCGCCGGCGCACTCCGCAGCCGTGATCGTGCACGCCAAACATTCCGGCGTGACCCGCATCTTCAGCATCGCATCTTGGTAGACACAGTCTTGGACCATCGGGCTCAGCACGTCGTTCGACGCAAGCGGCATTTGGGACTTCACCTGACGCGCACAGTTGCCGACGGCCGTGATCGTCGCGTTGCTACACAGCAAGTCGACCGCGCCACCACAGATCGCCGTCGGATCTACCGCCTTCTCCAAGGTCGCTTGATCCACGCCGCAGAAGTAGCCACCGCACTTGCCATTCGCCGGCGCTCCGTACGATGAACAGCTCGCACCAGTCCCGGTCACGAGCGACGGATCGGGCGCCGTGCTCGGTGCACCGGCTGCACCGATCCCCGCTTCGCCGCTTCCAGCTGCAGGCGCGCCGGCTTGTGCCATCATTCCACCCGTGGGCACGCCCGCGTCGTCATCCGCCGACATTCCTGCGACGACGCCCATTCCGCCGCTACCAGCTGCAGCTCCTGCGGTCGCGGTTCCGCCCGTTCCAGCAGTCGCAACAGTGCCGGCCGCACCACCGCCGGCTGCAGTCCCCGCTGCCGCTGCCCCGGCACCGGCCGTTCCTGCACCGCTCTCGCCGGCCGCGGATTGCGTGTCGTCGTTGGACTTCGAAGCCGTGTCCACACAGCTCACACACGTGAGCAGGACCAGAAGTGCCGACCCGTGTCTACTCAGACTATGCGTCGCCGTACTCATGGCTCAACTCCTCTTCGAGAACGCCGCCTGACACGCCCGCTGCGCGTTAGTCATTAGTTAGAACGCGACATTGGCCTGCACCGAGACCACGTCGAGCGCGGCTTGGTAGTAACCTTCGTTGACCGGTTGGGCTGCGTTGGGTTGTTGCGAAACGATCTCGGGGACGCGGCCCGCACCGACCCCGACATCGACTGACTGATAGAAGATATGCGCGTACGCGATCGAGAGCTTCAGCTTGTCGAACGCGACCGTTCCGCCGGCGTGAAGGCCGAGCTTTGCGACCGGCCACGCATCGATGTTCATGTATTCGATCGGCACCGCGCGCGTCTCGTACGAGACACCGAGACGTACCGAGAACTTTCCCGGCACGAGGTTGTAGTCCCCGCCCGCGCGCACTCCGAATGTGTCACGCCAACGGTGTGGAACTGTAATGGTCCCCGGGACTGACAGCGTCGTGGCGTTAGGCGCGGATGAGAACGTCAAGTTCGTCGACCCGGGCGCACCGGGCGCTTGGTCATAG
>Ga0193752_1001905_pt1 | contig 16599 bp, 12 predicted proteins | sample H1c1metaG_FD_144924 | JGI IMG/M metagenome (GOLD analysis project Ga0193752, IMG submission 144924) | Soil microbial communities from a riparian zone of the East river system, Colorado, United States - H1c1 | ecosystem: Environmental > Terrestrial > Soil > Riparian zone | place: USA: East River... | reverse complement strand
CCCCGGCGGCTATGGCCACTGCGGAACAGCCGGACTGAATATCGATCGTGCCGACATCCATCCAGGCATCGCCCACGCTCTGTTGCGGGAACAGCCAGGATAAAATCCCGGGTAGTCCGGCAGTTCGCGCGGCGAGCTGTGATCCTCTCGTCGAGCTGTCGAGCGCGTCGGCTTTGCTCGTGCCCGAGTGACCGGTGGCGACATGTAGATTACGGAACACGGGGAACCAGTTGTTGCTCAGCGACACCAAGTCCATCGGGCAGGACGCATCGACGAAAAGAAATCTTAGATGGCCTGGTCGATTTCCCCAGCGTGACTGGGTGCCTATGTTGACGGTGTTCGGCGTTCCGAAATTGCCGCACACGATGATGAAATCGGGGTCGGTGGCGCCGGGAGGGTTCTGGCAGCTGCCGTGCCCCGCGAATAGGTAAATGTCCGGCAGCTCGCTGCCACCTGATGCATCGGTATCACCGCCGTCTCGAAAATCCGATCCCCAAACATCGCCGTTTTCCCAAGTGGTGACCGCGGTGTGGCCTGCGAACGAATACCAAGCCTGGAAAGCCCGCACTTCATCAATTGTGGCGGGCAGGTCAGGACCACCGCACCCATTTGGAATGTAATCTCGAACTCCGCCGGTCGAATAGCGCATGCCCTGACCCTCTCAGCACGATGTTCGCGATGGTCATTTATAGGCGAGGGACGGCAGAATTGCACCCCTAGTGAGAAGCGACCCTTGGTGGGATCATCGCTGTCGGTGTTGGGGATGGCAACGAGTGTCAAGGCACTCAAAATAGTCAAGAGGCGGGTAATAGAGCTTTGTTCGAATAGCCGGGACCAATCGCCGGGGAATTCCATCCGCTGAGCCTTCTCGCCGCCCAACAACCCTCTCTCAATTGAGCGTTGGCTTCGCTGACAGGCCTTTATCTGGGCAAGTGGCCTGGCGCTTTCCGCTGCCCAACGGCAGCCAGCATTCCTATCAATCGAATGTCATCTGCGGTCATCGTAGTAAAGACACCGCTGAGATTTGGGTAGGAAACCTTATTCCGCGATCATTTCGTAGAAGCCGCCGGTCACGACCCAAATCTCGCCCAGAGTGCCAGGACGCAAGTACCGCAAGCCAAGTTCGGCGCGCCCCAGTCGGACATTGGCGAAACGATTCTGGCCTACCGTGCCCGTGGCGAGAACCTTGCCTTGCATCTCGGTTTCGCCTTGAAGCAGGAAAGTGGGGACTGCGGCCTTTGTTAGAGTCTCACCGGAAACTTCTACTTCGCTGCCGGAGCCGAACATCGTGTCTTTGACGATCACTGGCATGAATATCCTCCGCTAAGGACAGAGTATTAGAGCCTCGCAAGTCGCCGAAATCTTATGTGCTTCCTTTGGTCCTTGGTGCGGAACCTACCATAGGCCCGCTTTGAGACTGGCGTGCAGATCATTTTGTGTTCGCTTCGGCCGAGGCGCGAAGGCTGCGCAAAGTCGGACTCCCAGGCCCCCGTTGACTTGAAAGCGAAACGCAGTCCACAAGGCGTGTCAAAGCAATCCTATCATGAGAGACTATCGCTGCAGATACAGTATCCAAGAACGATAGGGCGGAGAATAAATGGCGGGGAGGCCGGGGATTCGCACTATAGTCGCAGCGGCGTTTTGGACGGTTCGGCGGGGGACAGAACGGCTGGGTAAACGACAAGGAAGTTCATGATTGATCGCGATAAACTTCTCTCGACCGTGCTCGCCTTCGTTCCTCCTGAACTGCCTACGGATCCCACCACACCTGCTGTGGTCAAAGCGGCCGACCGGATCTCCCGGTACTGGACCAGTGCGCAGACCGGCGCTCTGCCGCCGGGCTCCGAAGCCCACAAGCGTGAAGTCTGCAGAATGTTCCAGGAGACGTTCAACCCGTACCAGCCGTCCGTCATCGCTTGGCCGAAGCTCAGCGCCGAAGAGCTGCGCCGCCTGACGTCGCTGCCGATCTGGGACATTGCCGTGCAGACAGAAGGCCGGGCGCGTCTGCGCTTTGCCGCTTATGCCCAGTCTGTCGCGGACCCGGATATGCAGGCTGCGATAATGTTAAATGCCTGGGAAGAAAACCGGCACAAAGAGGTCCTGTCGAAGTTGGTGGAGGCCTATGGAATCACACTGGCGAGCGAGCCGGCATATCGATATCCACGCGATCCGGAATGGGCGTACCTTGTTACCGGATACTCTGAATGTATCGATAGCTTCTTTGCCTTTGGTCTCTTCGACCTTGCCCGCCAATCCGGCTTTTTTCCAAAGGAGCTGGTGCAAACCTTTGAACCGGTGATACAGGAGGAATGTCGTCATATTCTGCTCTTCGCCAACTGGCTGGCATGGCATCGCACGAATTTGCCATGGTGGCGGCGCGTCTACTTCGAGATTCGCGTCGCTGCAGCATGGATCTTGATCGCGTGGGAGCGGGCCAGATTGGCTCGCTCGATCGAGCCAGGAGGCAGCGAGACGCGCCTCGACGAAAATTTCACTGTAAGTAATGCCAAGTTGGTCAGTCCGGTCGATATTGGCGCTCTTGATTTCATGAAGCTTTGTCTTCGCGAAAATGACCGCCGTTTCGAGGGATACGATCCTCGGCTGCTTCGCCCGATAGCCGTGCCCCGCTTCGTCAGGTTCGCGCTCCGTATAATGACGCCATTGACCAGAAAAAAGCGTCTTCACACCCAAGCCGACGCTCCCGGCTAGCAAAGCTTCCTTTGGCGTTGCAGGGGGCGGTGCGGAATCTCCATCCGCTATCGCTCCGCGAATTGGCGAAGCTGGTGAAATCCACCATAGTGCCGGGGTGAGCTTCCAATGAATCTAGCAATGGGCGATCCGGTCCTTGTGACAGGCGGCTCGGGCTTCCTTGGATCTGCAGTCGTTCGGTCCTTGGTTGCCCGCGGTGCGCGTGTGCGCGTGCTTGTCCGATCCACGAGTCCGAGCAGCAATCTCACTGGGCTGGGCTGCGAGACCATTGTCGGCGATCTCACCGATCGGCAATCGTTGAAGGCGTCGCTGCGAGACATCCGCTACCTCTTCCACGTGGCGGCGGACTATCGGTTGTGGGCGCGCGATCCTTCGGCGATTTTGCGCGTGAATGTAGAAGGTACGCGCAATCTTATGGGAGAAGCGCTGTCGGCGCACGTGGAGCGGATCGTCTATACCAGCAGCGTCGCCGCGCTCAGGGTCGCGGGCGCCACGGGTCCGGTAGATGAGACGTCGCCTCTCGGGTCCGACGAAGCGATCGGGGCTTACAAGCGCAGCAAGGTTCTGGCAGAGCGTGCAATAGAGGAAATGGTCCTTCGCGATAAACTGCCTGCCATCATCGTCAACCCCACGACGCCGATCGGTCCGCGCGACATCCGGCCGACGCCGACCGGGCGCATCCTGCTGGATGCCGCGCGGGGCAGGATCCCGGCATTCGTTGCCACCGGCTTGAACTTCGCCCATGTAGACGACATCGCCGAGGGCCACCTTCTGGCCTTCGAACGCGGTCGGATTGGCGAGAGGTATATTCTGGGCGGTCAAAACCTGTCGCTGCAGGAACTGCTTGCTGCGGTCGCGGGCCTTACCGGTCGGCGGGTACCCCGCATCAAGCTGCCACGCGGTCCTCTCTTCCCGCTGGCATTCGGCGCGGAAGCGGTCGCTCGGCTCACGGGAAAAGAGCCCTTGCTGACCGTCGATGGCCTGCGCATGTCGCGCTACCAGATGTTCTTTACCTCGGCCAAGGCCGAGCGGGAGCTCGGCTATCGAAGCCGTCCTTATCAAGAGGGCGTGGTCGACGCGCTGGCCTGGTTCCGGCAGGCTGGTTACCTGTCATGACTCCGGGTGCGCTCCTTGGTCTGATGGCGTTGTCGATCTGGCTCTATCTGCTGTCGGCGCGTGGTGGGTTCTGGCTCGCACGCGAGCGCGATGATGCGGCTGGCGTTCCTCAACTTTTCCACTGGCCCAGCGTCGTGATCGTCATCCCGGCCCGCAACGAGGCTGACGTGATCGCGCAATCGGTCGGGAGCTTGTTGAAGCAGGACTATCCAGGGTCTCTTCGCATCGTGCTGGTCGACGATGGCAGCGAGGATGGCACGGCGGCCGCAGCCCGGCAGGTCGCTGTCGAGAATGGCGAGGTGCGCCTCGACATCCTGCGCGGCACCGCGTTGCCGGCGAGGTGGACGGGCAAGCTCTGGGCTTTGGAGCAGGGAATCCAGCATGCCGGGAAGGATCCCGACTATCTCCTGTTGACCGATGCGGATATTGGCCATGCGCCCGACAATGTCCGGGCGCTCGTCGCACGCGCAGAGCAAGACGGCCGCGTGCTGGTTTCCCTGATGGCCCAACTCTCCTGCGCGACCTGGGCGGAACGCTTCCTCATCCCGGCTTTCGTCTTCTTCTTTCAGATGCTTTATCCCTTCGCGTGGGTCGCGCAAGGGAAGCGTCGGCTCGCGGCGGCCGCCGGTGGCTGCTTGCTCGTGCGGCGTGAAGCGCTCGAACGCGCAGGTGGTATCGCTTCCATCCGATCCGAGATCATCGACGACTGCGCGCTTGCACGCCATCTAAAGGCACAGGGTCCGATTTGGCTCGGCTTGACCCGGCGAGCGAGGAGCCTTCGGCCGTATGGCAGTCTCGGCGAGATCGGTCGCATGATATCGCGCTCGGCCTATGCGCAGCTCGGCTACTCGCCGGTGCTGCTGGCAGGCACCATTGCTGGTATGGTTTTGACCTATTTGGTGCCGTCGGCCCTGGTGTTCATGGGCAGCAACGACATTGCGCAGGGGTTGGGGCTGTGCGCTTGGGTGTTGATGGCGCTGTTGTTCCAGCCCATTCTTCGCTTCTACCGCCGCTCGCCAGTTTGGGGGGTGGCCCTGCCGGCTATCGGCGCAACATATACTCTGTTCACCCTGTACTCCGCTTTCCAGTTCTGGCGTGGCCGGGGTGGCATGTGGAAGGGACGCGCCCAGGCACGGGCGCGCAGTACATGACGAGTTCGGACGGTTTCGCCTCCGGCAAAGGTCACCGGAACGAGAACTTCCCCGTTGCCTCCCGCTTGGTGCGAGCGGAACTCCGTGCGCCCATCCTTGCCTTTTACCGCTTCGCGCGCGCTGCGGACGATGTGGCGGATCACGTCAAAGCAAGTGCCGAGGACAAGTTGGCGCAACTTGCGCGAATGGAGGCGGGGCTGCGTGGCGAGGCCGGCGTCAATACGGAAGGCGAAGCGTTGCATGCGGCCCTGCAGGCGCGTGGCGTGACGGACCAGCATGCCCTCGATCTGTTGAAAGCGTTCCGTCATGATGTCGCGAAGCGGCGCTACGCGAGTTGGGCAGAGCTGATGGATTACTGCCGCTATTCCGCCGCGCCGGTCGGGCGTTTCGTGCTCGATTTGCATGGTGAGGCACGGGCGCTCTGGCCGGCCAACGACGCGCTGTGTGCCGGCTTGCAGGTGATCAATCACCTTCAGGACTGTGCGAAAGATTACCGGGCACTCGACCGGGTCTATATCCCGCTGGACGCTCTTGCCGCTCACGCGACAAACGTCGAGTCGCTGGGTGAAGGCCAAGCATCGCCGGCCCTGCGAGAGGTGATCACGGAACTGGCTCACCGTACGAGGGCACTGCTCGATCAGTCACGACCTTTCGCCGGCCAGATCGCAGATCGTCGGTTGGCACTGGAAGTCGGCGTCATCCAGACACTGGCCGAGAGCCTTACGGCCCGGCTCATGCGCGCCGATCCGCTTTCCCAGCGTGTACACCATCATCCTGTCGAAGCAGTTGCTCTCGCGCTCCGCGGCGGTCTTGGAGTCGCCGCCAGGCGGCTCGGGCGGATGTGCGGCCTGAGCCAGCCCGGTCTCCATGGCAGCCGGCGGTGAGTGACCAACCTCAAATCCATACGACGCCGGTAGCGCTTCAGACACAGGCCTCCGGTAGCTCCTTCTATACAGCCATGCTTCTCATGCCGGCGAAGGAGCGGGCCGCCATGTTCGCGGTTTACACGTACTGCAGGCTGGTGGACGACATTGCAGATGATGGAACGCGGCCGCGCGCAGCGCGAGCCATAGAGCTCGAGGCGTGGCGCGCCGACTTCAGCGCTCTTTATGCAGGCAAGCCCGCGGGTCGCGCGGCTTTCCTTGAAACCGCGATCCGGGATTTCAAGCTACGGCAGAAGGACTTCCTGGCCGTGATCGACGGTATGGACATGGACGTCGCAGCCGATATCTGCGCGCCCTCCCTCGATACACTGAACCTCTACTGCGACCGCGTGGCCGGCGCGGTCGGGCGTCTCTCGACTCGCATCTTTGGGATGGAGGAGGGGCCCGGCCTGGAACTCGCGCATCGTCTGGGGCATGCGTTGCAGCTGACCAACATTCTGCGTGACCTTGATGAAGACGCTGCGATCGGCCGCCTCTATTTGCCGAGCGAATTGCTGCTGAAGGCAGGAATCACCACCACCGATCCGATCGCGGCGATCGCCGATCCGCGCCTAGACGGCGTCTGCCGTGGGCTGGCTGCGCAGGCAAGCGATCATTTCGCGGCCGCCGACCGGCTGCTGCGTTCCCGGCCGCGGGGCCGTCTTCTGGCGCCGCGCCTGATGGCGGCAGTCTACTGGACCATGCTGCGGGGCATGCTGGCGCAGGGTTGGGCGCCGCCGCGCCGGCGAATCCGCATCGGCAAGCCGCGATTGCTGTGGCTCGTCGCCCGGTGCAGCGTGTTTGGATGACGCTGTCCGCGAATGCGCCGCGCGTTCATGTCGTGGGGGCGGGATTGGCCGGATTGTCAGTGGCGGTGACGTTGGCGCGCCGCGGCATCCCCGTCGTGCTTTCGGACGCGGCCAGGCAGGCCGGCGGTCGATGCCGCTCCTACCACGACAGCGTGCTCGACATGGTGATCGACAACGGCAATCACCTCGTGCTGTCGGGAAACCCCGCCGTCGGCCGTTATCTGCGGGCGATCGGCGCGGAAGACCGGCTGACCGGACCGTCGCGGCCTGAATTTCCTTTCCTCGACCTCGGCAGCGGCAAGCGCTGGACGCTGCGCCCTAATGACGGGCTTGTTCCCTGGTGGCTTTTGTCTTCCAGCCGCCGGGTGCCGGGCACGCGCCCGAGCGACTATCTGGCCTTAGCCAGCCTTGTGCGACCCCATCCTGGCCGACGGATCGACGAAGTCATGGAATGCAGGGGTCCAATCTGGGACAAGTTCCTGAGGCCCATGCTCGTCTCGATTCTCAATACGGCGCCGGAGGAAGGGTCCGCCGATCTCGCCGGCGCAGTGATGCGGGAGACCTTCGCGAAGGGCGGACAGGGGATTCGTCCCCGGATCGCCACGCCCAGCCTGGCCGCGGCCTTCGTGGATCCCGCGCTGCGTCTGTTGCGCGAGGCGGGAACGGATATCCGGTTCGGTCGCCGCCTGCTCGCGGCGACGCTGGACGGGGACCGGGTGACAGGATTGACCTTCGCCGATGGCCCGGAAGCACTGGGTCCGCAAGAACGGGTGATCTTCGCGGTTCCGCCATGGACCGTGCAGGAGTTGCTGCCGGAGGTCACCGTTCCCGGCGCGTTTCGCGCCATCGTCAATGCGCACTTTCGCATCGCCCCGCCAGTGGACGCACCGGCGATGCTGGGGCTGATCGGCGGCACGGCGGAGTGGGTTTTCGCTTTCCCCGACCGCCTGTCGGTCACCGTCAGCGCCGCCGACCGCCTGTTGGAGATGGACACCGACACGCTGACAACGTGCCTGTGGCGCGATGTTGCCCGGGCCTGCAATCTGATCGGTCCACCTCCGCCTTGCCGCATCGTCAAGGAGAAACGCGCGACCTTCGCGTCCACGCCCGAGGAGAACTCCAGGCGTCCGCCCGCTCGCACGCGCTGGAAAAACCTGTTCCTTGCCGGCGACTGGGTCGATACCGGATTGCCCGCGACGATCGAGGGTGCCCTTCGCTCAGGGGAAGCGGCGGCGGCGCTCGCTCTTGCCGGAAGCGCCCGCTCGTGACCGATGGTTCCGCCAATATTTGGGACGAGACCGGCTTGAACGGCATCGAAGGCGACGTCCGTCGCGCCGTCGATGCGCTGTTGCGGCTCCAGAAGGATGACGGGCATTGGATCTTCGAATTGGAAGCCGATGCGACGATCCCGGCCGAATACATCCTATTGCGTCACTATCTGGGCGAGCCGGACGATCTGGAACTGGAGCGCAAGATCGGCGTCTACCTTCGCCGCATCCAGGGCGCGCATGGCGGCTGGCCGCTGTTTCATGACGGCCCGTTCGATATCAGCGCCTCGGTCAAAGCCTATTTCTGCCTCAAGATGATCGGCGATGGCCCGGATGCGCCGCACATGGAACGGGCGCGTAAGGCGATCCTGGCGCATGGCGGGGCGGGGGAGGCCAATGTGTTCACGCGCATCCTATTGGCGCAGTTCGGTGAGCTCTCCTGGGCGCAGGTGCCGACCATCCCCGTGGAGTTGATACTCTTGCCGCGTTGGTTCCCGATCCATCTGTCACGGATGTCCTATTGGGCGCGTACCGTGATGGTGCCCTTGCTGGTCATTTCGGCGCTGCGCGTGCGGGCGCGCAACGCGCGCGCCGTCCGCATCCAGGAGCTCTTCTCGACGACTCGCGGTAAGCGACGGAAAGGGCCGACGCATCAGAAGCGTGCCTGGGCGCTGTTCTTCAACGGCTTGGATCGCGTGCTGAAGGGGGCGGAGCCGTTGTGGCCGAAGCGGCTACGCCGCCAGGCCATCGAACGCTGTCTTCGCTTTACGATCGAACGGGCGAATGGCGAGGACGGGCTGGGTGCGATCTACCCGGCCATGGCCAATGCGGTGGTGATGTTCGACGCCCTGGGGTATTCGCCGGAACATCCCGATCGCGCCACCGCGCGCCGCGCGATCGACAGGCTGCTCGTGATCCGTGACGACGAGGCCTACTGCCAGCCCTGTGTCTCGCCGGTCTGGGACACCGCCTTGGCCGTCCACGCGGTGATGGAAGCGGGTGGTGAGGAGGCTGCCGCCGCCGCTGTGCGTGGCCTGGATTGGCTGCGGCCGCTGCAGGAGCTGGAAGTGAGAGGAGACTGGGCGGAGCGGCGCCCGGATGTTCGTCCCGGCGGCTGGGCCTTCCAGTATCGCAACGGGTACTATCCCGATCTCGACGACACGGCGGTCGTGGTCATGGCCATGGATCGGGCGCGGCGCCATCAGCGAACAGGCGACTATGACGAGGCCATCGCGCGTGGCGTCGAATGGACGGTGGGACTGCAGAGCCGTAATGGCGGCTGGGGCGCCTTCGATGCCGACAATGTCGACGACTATCTCAACAATATTCCCTTTGCCGATCATGGCGCGCTGCTCGATCCTCCCACGGCGGACGTCAGCGCGCGCTGCATCAGCATGCTGGCCCAGCTCGGGACGGGAGCGAATGGCTCGGCGATGCGGGACGCGCTCGAGTATCTCGAACGTGTGCAGGAAGCCGACGGAAGCTGGTTCGGTCGATGGGGAGTGAACTACATCTATGGCACCTGGTCGGCGCTTTGTGCGCTCAATGCCGCGGGCCGGGACGCGGCGTCGCCCAGCATTCGCAAAGCGGTGGACTGGCTTGTCGTCATCCAGAATCCCGACGGCGGATGGGGAGAAGACTGCACAAGCTACAATCTCGACTATCGCGGCTATGAACCGGCGCCGTCCAACGCCTCGCAGACCGCCTGGGCATTGCTGGGGCTGATGGCGGCGGGGGAGGTGGAGCATCCCGCCATGGCGCGCGGAATCACGTATCTCAGGCAGACCCAGGATGCGACGGGGCTGTGGTCGCAACAGGCCTACACCGGCGGCGGTTTTCCCCGCGTCTTCTACTTGCGCTATCACGGTTATCCGAAATTCTTCCCCCTGTGGGCCCTCGCGCGCTACCGCAATCTGCGGGGCAGCAACGCCCGGCACGTGGTCTACGGCATGTGACGATCCTCGCGGCCACCGGACTGCAGCGTGAACGGCGTCTCATCGAAGGCCCCGATGTCGAGGTGATCGCGGGCGGCGGCGATGCCGTGCGGCTGGAAGCGGAACTCGACCGGCTCGCCGGCAAAGCCCGCGGCATCATCAGCATCGGCATTGCCGGGGCATTGGCGTCCAGACTGACGCCGGGCCGTTGGATCGTGGCCCGCGCCGTATTCGATAACGGCGAGTCGATATCCACCGATCCGGCCTGGACCAGCCGGCTCATCACTCGACTTCCTGACGCGGCTACGGGAGTGCTGCTCGGCACGAATGCGATGGTGGCGGATGCAGCGCAAAAAGCCGCGCTGCATCAGGCGACCGGCGCCGATGCCGTCGATATGGAGTCGCATATCGTGGCGAGAGTCGCGGGGCGGCATCGTCTTCCCTTCGCTGCCGCTCGGATCATCTCCGACGCCGCAGGTCGGACGCTGCCGCCGGCTGCCAGGGTCGGAATGAGACCGGATGGTGCGATGGATCTGCCGGCGGTCTGGCGCTCGCTGCTGAGAGAGCCGTTCCAGCTTCCCGCCCTGATCCGGACGGGCCTGGAAGCGGAATGGAGCTTCCGGGCTCTATTCCGCGGCTGCCACCGCCTTGGCCCCGGGCTTGGCGGCCCGTAGCTCGTCGATCTTGTGGTCGACATGTCTCGAAAACACGAAGTCCGCAGGCCGCTGGCCGTCGAGGCTGATGTCCTTGGCCATTGCGCCCTTCGAGCGGACGCCACGCGCCGAGATCCACAACGCCTTCAGCGGCCGCCGCATCATATCTTTCACGGCGGAGGCCTCGAAGCCGGAGTGCACCATGCAATCGGCGCATTTCTCGTAGTTGCCGACGCCGTACTTCTCCCATTCCGTGTCGTCCATGAGTTCACGGAATGTCTTCGCGTACCCCTCGCCCAGAAGGTAGCAGGGCTTCTGCCAGCCGAAGACGGTTCGCGTCGGATTGCCCCAGGGCGTGCAGTGATAGGCCTCGTTTCCGGCAAGAAAATTCAGGAACATGATCGACTGGCTGAAAGGCCATTTCCGTCCACCATTCCCGCGCTCCAGGATGCCGCGGAACAACTCCTTGGTCTTGGTCCGGTTCAGGAAGTGTTGCTGGTCCGGCGCGCGCTCATAGGCATAGCCGGGCGAAACAGTAATGCCATCCAGCCCGAGCGTCTTCATTTCGTCGAAGAAGTCGGCCACCTGCGCAGGGTCGGCATCGTTGAACAAAGTGCAGTTGATGCTGACGCGGAAGCCCTTCGCCTTGGCCAGGCGGATGGCTTCCACCGCCTTGTCGTAGACGCCGCGCTGGCAGACCGACTTGTCGTGCATCGCCTGATTGCCATCCAGGTGGATGGACCAGGTAAAGGCGGAATGCGGCTTGTAGTCATCGATCTTCTTCGCCAGCAGCAGGGCGTTCGTGCACAGGATCACGAACTTCTTGCGGGCGAGGTAGCCTTTGACGATCTCGGGCATGTCACGGTGCAGCAGCGGCTCGCCGCCGGCGATCGAAACGACGGGCGCCCCGCATTCGTCGATCGCTTCCATGCACTGATCGTAGGACAGGCGCTGGTTCAGGATCTCATCCGGGTAGTCGATCTTGCCGCAGCCGGCGCAGGCCAGGTTGCAGCGGAACAATGGCTCCATCATCAACACGAGCGGATAGCGTTTGCGGCCGGCCCAATGCTGACGGAGCAGGTAGGTTCCGATACGCGCAGCCTGAAGCAGAGGAATTCCCACGATGTTGTTCCTCTACGGGGCTGCCGGCACGACTTTTTTGTCGGACGATGCCCTGAGCTCTGGGGGTAAACGGAACTCGATATCCTCGTGCACGCCGGCCATTTGTTCGACCTCGACGTCGCCATGCCGGCGCAGCGCCTCGATGACATCGAGCACCAGTTCCTCAGGTGCCGACGCCCCGGCGGTGAGTGCCACGGTTTGAACCCCGGTTAGCCAAGCCGGATCCAATTCCCGGCCATCGGCGATCAGGTAGCTCGGAATATTTTGCTCCACGCCGATTTCCCGCAGTCGGTTCGAATTGGAACTGTTTCGACCTCCTACCACAAGAAGCAAGTCCGCCGTTTCACACAATTCCCGCACCGCAGACTGCCGATGCTGAGTCGCATAGCAGATGTCTGAAACGTCTGGTCCCTCGAGGTTTCCGAAGCGTGCGCGGAGCGCAGCGATCACGCTGCGCGTATCATCGACGCTCAGCGTGGTCTGCGTCACGTAAGCAACAGGCATATCATTCGGCAGGTCAAGCCGCGCAACATCCTCCGTCGTGGAGACGAGATGAACCTGTGCGCCGACCTGACCAATGGTGCCTTCCACCTCGGGATGGCCTTTATGACCGATCAGGATCAGAGCGCGCCCACGCGCCACGTATCGCTTGCCTTGGCTATGCACTTTTGAGACCAAGGGGCAAGTGGCATCCAGCACTGGAAGCCCGCGCGCCAAGGCCTCGTCGATGATCGACTGTGCGACCCCATGGGCGCTGAAAATCGTTACGGCGCCATTGGGAATTTCATCCAACGTCTCGACGAAAACCGCGCCCATGCGCTCAAGCCTTTCAACCACATGACGGTTATGTACGATTTCGTGTCGTACATAGACCGGAGCGCCGAATTTCTCGAGGGATCGTTCGACGATCTCGATCGCCCGCACAACTCCCGCGCAAAAACCCCGGGGTTGAGCCATAAGTACGCGCATCAAGATCATCTCCTTGGACAGGGCACGCCGCGATCAGATCTCGTATCCGTTGGTTGCTTTCCGAAGCGCAATGGAGTGTGTGTCTACACGATCCGCGTCCGCAGGCGGCGGGGAGGCGAAGGACCGATCAGACAGCCCCGCGCCTGCAGGCCGGAGCATTCATAGTACTTTCATCTTCCGCTACCACAGTGCTCAGTGCAAGGCACCCGGACCACTATCTTTGGCGATACCGGGACTGTGATCGGTCTCATTTGGACACGCATGCTGCATCTATGGCGGCAAGATGTCGCGAGCCTACTCACTGGGCGTCTGACGTTTCGGATCGCTGGTGATGCAGCATCTGGCATGGCGGGGCCTGCTGGAGATCGCTTCATTTAAGCCGTCATTGGCTCGAGCGAACTGATCTCGCTGCGGCAGAGGCACTCTGTGCCTGCCTGGAATGACCCTCTATATTGCGCTGCGCGCATAGTTGGCCCTCTTGTTGATCGTTATCCGTACCGCTCGTCGTCTTCACCACATTCCTTGCTGAGGCATCGTGTCCGCCAAGCCTTCGCTGTTCGGTCGCATCGTCGCGACAAGTGCCAGCCATCCCTTGATGGTGCTGCTTCTTGTCGCCCTGCTGACGGTGGCTTCGCTCGTCTATACGGCACGCCACTTCGCCATGACCACCGATACCGCCGAGCTGATCTCGACAAAGTTGCAGTGGCGGCAACGGGAACTGGCATACGAAGCGGCGTTTCCGCAGCTTCAAAAGCTCGTAATCGTCGTGGTCGACGGCGCAACCCCCGAACTGGCCGACGCCGCGGCCGCACGGCTCACGGCGGCATTGGGGGGGAAACCAAATCTGTTTCAGAGTGCGAGGCGTCCAGACGGCGGTTCCTTCTTCGACCACAACGGACTGCTTCTGCTCCCGCTCGACGAAGTGGAGGCAACGACGCAGAGGCTTGGTCGGATGCGGCCTCTTCTCGGCCCGCTTGTGGCGGACCCCAGCCTCCGCGGTGTCTTGACGACCATTTCGGCCTCTCTGGAAGGGATCAGGCACGGACAAGCGACGCTCCGCGATATCGAGCCTGCGATGGCGGCACTCGCCGAGACGTTCGAGAACGTACTGGCTGGCCGGCCGGCCTTCTTTTCGTGGCGAGCGCTGATCGCGGGGGTGCCCGCGGGCTTGCAGGAGAGGCGGCGCATCGTGCTAGTTCAGCCGGTGATGGATTATACGGCGCTGCAACCCGGAGCGGCGGCGAGCGATGCCATCCGTGACACGGCCCGGTCTCTCGGTCTCGATCCGGCGCATGGCGTAACCATTCGTCTCACTGGCCCGGTGCCGCTGGCAGACGAGGAATTCGCGACTCTGGCCCAGGATGCGGACCTTGTTATCGGAGCGATGGCCGCGGCGTTGCTGGGAATCCTGTGGCTCGCCGTCCGCTCCGCGCGTGTCGTGATCGCGATTCTCGTCACGACCCTGCTTGGCCTGATCATGACAACCGGGCTCGGCCTCCTTGCGACGGGGCGTTTCAATCTGATTTCCGTTGCCTTCATCCCGCTCTTCGTCGGGCTCGGCATCGATTTCAGTATTCAGTTCAGCGTCCGCTACCTCGCCGAGCGCCTGACCCGGCCTGACCTCAAGACGGGATTGACGGCGGCGGGCAACGGCGTCGGAGGGGCCTTGGCGTTGGCGGCGGCCGCCATCGGCGTGGGCTTCTTTGCTTTTCTGCCGACCAGCTATATCGGCGTGGCCGAGCTCGGGACTATCGCCGGTCTCGGCATGATCATTGCCTTCGCCTTGAGCATCACATTGTTGCCGGCGCTGCTGTTCCTGCTGCGCCCATCGGCCAGTGGAATGTCCGAGGTCGGCTACGCAAGGCTGGCACCGCTCGAAGGCCTCCTCCAGCGGCACCGTCGGGCCGTCCTCGGCCTGGGAGGGATCGCCGCGCTCGCCTCGGCTGCGCTGCTGCCGCTGGTGCGTTTCGACTTCGACCCCCTCCATCTCAAGAGTGCCAAGGTGGAGTCGATGACGACCCTTCGGGATCTCACTTCCGATCCCGAATGGACGACCAATACGATCAACGTTCTCGCTCCCTCTCTTGCCGGCTCGGGGGACCTCATACACCGGCTCGATGCCTTGCCGGAGGTGTCGCGGACGATCACGCTGAACAGCTTCGTCCCCTCACATCAAAAAGAGAAGCTGGCGCTCGTCGGCGATGCGGCGATGCTTCTCAACCCCATCCTCGAAGTCGCTCCGCTCGCGCGGCCCTCGGACGCCGAGCTGCTAGCGGCCTTGGCGACAACAGGATCGGCGTTAAGGCAGGCCGCGGCGGATAAGACAGATTCGGCTTCCAGCGCCGCCCGTCACCTTGCGGGTGCGCTGGAGCGTCTGCAGGCTGCGGCGCCTGATGTTCGAGCCACGGCTGGGGCAGCCCTGGTCATGCCACTCGGCATCATGCTCAACCAGATCCGCGCGCTGTTGCAGGCCGGTCCGGTGACGATGGACACGCTGCCTCCCGATCTTGTCGCGGACTGGATAACGAAGGATGGCCGCGCCCGCATTCAGGTTTTCCCGCGTGCCGGTCACGATGACGACGAGTCCCTTCGCCTCTTTTCGGACGCGATCGAGAAAATTTCCGCGGATGCGACCGGTATACCGATTTCCATCCGCGCCGCGGGTGACAGCATCGTGACGGCCTTCCTGCAGGCAGGAGTGTTTTCCGCCGTCGCCATCACCGCGCTTCTGGCGTTGGCGCTGCGTCGGGTTCGAGACGTCGTGCTGACGATGCTGCCGGTGCTTCTGAGCGGGCTGCTGACATTCGCACTCTGCGCGGTCTTCGACCTGCCTCTGAACTTCACGAATATCATCGCCCTGCCGCTTCTGTTCGGTGTTGGCGTCGCCTTCAACATTTACTTCGTGCTGGCGTGGCGCGCGGGGGAGACAGGCCTGCTGCAGTCGAGTCTGATGCGTGCAGTTGTCTTCAGTGCGCTCACTACCGCCACGGCGTTCGGCGCTTTGTGGCTATCCAGCCATCCGGGCACCGCGAGCATGGGTAGATTGCTCATGATCTCTTTGGCCTGCGAACTTCTCGTCACCTTGCTCTTTCGGCCCGCCTTGCTCGGGCGGCCGCCGGCAAAATCGTGACCGGGCATAACGCGCTCTGCACCAGTGGAAAAGGGTTACTCCAGACGGAGCTTCCGCCAGGCCGTTGCTGGCTGTTCGATGCGGTTTCCACTATCACGCCATTCAGGTTCAGAACGGTTCCGAGAGCAAGACGGACGGCAAGGTTCAACGCACGGCCGGGGAAATCCGCGCTGAGATCGTGTCGGTAAATGGACTGACCAAGATTGGTTTACCGCCATCGACCTTGATGCCGGTCGCCGCCCTCGGTAATCTTGTGGATCGCCTGCGCGCCAAGAGCGGCTCTTTCCCAACAGTGATATTTGGAGCCGAGGCCATAGGCGACGCCTTCCGGGTTGATGTGGAAGATCTCGATCCTGATGCACTGCGGGCGGCACCCGGCGCCCTCACGCCGGTGGCCGTGCCGGCAACACAGTTCTGGCCCGTTTCCATGACCTTTACGCGCGACCGCCAACTGGGCCAAAAGCCACTTTTTTCGGTGACCGCCAAGATCTTCAATTCGGGTGTCCTGGATCGGCTAACTATCGACGTCGGCATTGTTACCGTGACGGCGGATCTCAAGGCCGTCGTTAGGGCAGGGCCCGACGATGATCTCCTCAGTTGGGGTTGGATATCGCCGGGGTACGGCGTCGCCGCGGAACAGAACGGGGCGCGCCGCGTTAAGGAACGCAAGGTCGTTCGTTCCTTACTTGTTGAGTATGGAGAGCATGTCATGGCAGGCCCCTGTGACCTCGATGTTTCCCGGCGTGAGCTATTGGTCGCAGCCGCAGCTTCTGCAGCCGTAACAACGACGCCTGCGCTGGCACGTGCCCAGGTGG
>Ga0193752_1001904_pt1 | contig 16600 bp, 9 predicted proteins | sample H1c1metaG_FD_144924 | JGI IMG/M metagenome (GOLD analysis project Ga0193752, IMG submission 144924) | Soil microbial communities from a riparian zone of the East river system, Colorado, United States - H1c1 | ecosystem: Environmental > Terrestrial > Soil > Riparian zone | place: USA: East River... | reverse complement strand
GCGGTTTGTTAGGGCCGCCGTCGCCGAAGCGCGCGCAGATCGTGCGCTCGATCCTGGCGGATACATTTGCCAAACCTCTTTAGGTTTTCGAGGGGATACATGAGACAAGTTGTCGTCGGCGGACTCGCCGCGGTTCTGACAGCGGTGCTGGTCGCCTGTGGAGGCGGCGGCGATGGTGGCGGTTCGCTTCCCCCTCCCGCAGGAGGCGGCGGCACGCCGCAGTTGCCCAGCCCGTCGACCGCGCCGGCCCTGAAGACGACCCTGGCCGCGAAGTTCGGCGTCGCGAATTTCCCCGTGGGGGCCGCGATCGAAGTGGCTTCGACCGGCGGCACCGACGCCGCGATCCTGCAGAAGCATTTCAGCAGCATTACCGCGGAAAACGCGATGAAGCCGGACACGATCTGGCCCAACAAGCCCGGCACGGCTCCCGCGCAGCCCGCGGACCAGCCGAATTTCGGTCCGGCCGACGCGCTGGTGAATTTCGCCGCGGCTAACAACATCCAGGTGCGCGGGCACACGCTGCTGTGGCACCAGACCCTTCCAACCTGGATGGTCGTCGGCGACCTCGGCAACCCGGCTAACTACCACGCGGCCGTCCAGCAGCACCTGCGCACGTACATCACCGCGGTGATGAATCACTTCCCCAATGTGTACGCATGGGATGTGGTGAACGAAGTCGCGACTGATGCGCCGAATGCCACGAATCCCTATCGCACCGACAGCCCCTGGTACGCGGCGTACGTCGCTGGCGGGATGACCGGCAAGGAGTACGTGGTCGACGCGTTCACCATCGCGGGCCAGGTGCGCGCCGCGATGGGCAAGAACAGCTCGAACATGAAGCTGATGCTCAATGACTACAACACAGAGATTCCCGGCAAGCGCGCCAACGTGCTGAAGATCGTGCAGGACGTGATCAACGCCGGAGTCCCCATCGACGGCGTCGGTCACCAGCTCCATCTCAACCTGAACGCCGATGTGTCGCAGGTGACCGCGGCATTCGCGGCGGTCGAGGCCCTCTCCACCACGCTCACCAACCACGTGACCGAGCTCGACGTCTCCATCTACGGCGATCCGGGCACTTGCTTCACGCAGCTCACGATTCCGCCCTGCCTCGCCGACCTCGGCGCCAGTCCCCCGCAATCCGTGCTGTCGCAGCAGGCCACTCTGTATCGCGCGCTCTTCAACGCCTTCGACCGGCCGAGCGTCACTTCGGTGACCTTCTGGGGTGTGGCGGACAACCACACCTGGCTCAACACCTGGCCGGTCACCCGCACCAACCGCCCGTTGCTGTTCGACACCGCTGGCAACCCGAAGTGGGCCTTCTGGACGATCGTGGACCCTTCAATCGTCGTTCCCTGATCGCGCATAATCGGCCGGTTTCGACGAAGGGGTTGAGCGCGCTTCAGTCCGGCCAGCGCCGGTGGGGGGAATCTTGAAAGGACTCTGTCTGGGCATCGCCTTGGGCGCGTTACTGGGAGCGTCGGCCGCCGACGCCGCCGGCGTATCCATCACCGTCACCAACGACCTCGATGCCGCGCGTCCGGGCGCTGTCGTCGCCGTGCCGTTCCGGCAGATCGATGCCGCCGCGCCCGGTCTGCGCATGTACCACGTGGTGGTGCGCGATCCCAAGGGCCGCGTCCTGCCGTTGCAGGTCACTAACTACCAGCACGATCACCGGGGCGCCAGCTACGACGACCTGGTGTTTTCGTACGATTTCGCGGCCGGCCAGAAAAGAGCAGTGTTCACGCTCGAGCCGGTCGCGACCGCGACCGCGCCCGAAAGACCCTGCGTCTACGCGCGCTTCGTTCCCGAGCGCCTGGACGACATGGCCTGGGAGAACGATCGCATCGCGCACCGCATGTATGGCGCGGCATTGAACAGCGACGCGGCCGACGTCGTGCATGAACGCCTGCGCGGCAGCGGCATCGATGTGTGGGCGAAGAAAGTCACCTACCCCATCGTCGATCGCTGGTACGCCAAGGGTCACGATCAGTTCCACAAGGATGGCGACGGCGAAGGTCTCGATCTGTACAGCATCGGCGGCGCGCGCGGTGCGGGTGGCACGGGCGTGTGGGATGGCAAGAAGCTCTGGACTTCTGACAATTTCACCACCGCGCAGGTGCTGGCGAATGGACCGCGGCGCGCGTCATTCAAGCTCAACTACGCGCCGTTCGACGCGGGACACGGCATGGTGTCCGAGACCAAACAATTCACGGTCGACTGCGGCGTCAATTTCGATGCGGTCGAAAGTGTGTTCGCCTTTCCAAACACAGAAAGGCCCGGCGCGGAGGGTCCGATCGCCATCGGACTCACGCAGCACAAGCTCGCGCAGGGCGATCCACCGGCCGTGATCACCACCGATCCGGATGGCAGATGGCTCAGCATCTGGGAGCAGAGCAAGGACGGCGGCGTGGGGGTTGCGGCCATTCTCGCGCCGGACACGGTGTCGACGGGTATCGCGAGCGAAGGACCGGACGATCGCGGCAACATCAATCATCTGTTGTTGGTCAAGGCAACCGATGGCGCGCCCGTGCGCTACTTCACGGGCGCCGGCTGGGACCGGAGCGGCCAGTTCAAGGGCCGCGCCGAATGGGAGAACTACGTGAAGAGTTTCGCCGCGGGCGTGGCGAAGCCGTTGACGATTTCCGTGAGCGCGCGCCCATGAAGGCCTCGCGAATCCTGTTAGCCGCCTGTTTGTTGGCCACGTCGGCCGCATTCGCGCAGAACAAGAACTTCGGCGACTGGCCCGTGGGCACCGATCCACGAGAAGTCGGCAAACGCGTGGCCGAGCGCTTCATCCCCACGCCGCACATGGAGATGAACTCGCACGGCCCGCAGGCGCTGCATTACGCGGCCGTCGCCACCTGGGTGGGCGCGTTGCAGTTCGCGAATCTCACCGCCGACAAAGACCTGCAGCAGCGGCTGGTGAAACGTTTCGATCCGTTCCTCGCCACCGATGGGCCGCGCATTCCGCGCACCAACCACGTCGACCCGGCGGTGTTCGGCCAGCTGCCGCTCGAGTTGTATATGCAGGAGCGACGCTACCAGTACCGCGTGATGGGCCTGGCGTTCGCCGATGCGCAGTGGGATCGGCCATTGCCCGATGGCCTGACCAACCAGACGCGCTGGTGGATAGACGACATGTACATGATCACGGCGCTGCAGCTGCAGGCGTATCGCGCGACCGGCGAGGTGAAGTATCTCGAACGCACCGCGCTCGAAATGGACGCGTACCTGAAAAAACTGCAACAGCCGAATGGCTTGTTCTTCCACGCGCCGGACGTGAAGTACTACTGGGGTCGCGGCGATGGCTGGGTGGCGGTGGGCATGGCCGAAGCGCTGCGCGAGCTGCCGAAGAACCACAAGCTGCACAAACCGATTCTCGCGGCCTACAAGAAGATGATGGCGACGTTGCTGAAGCACCAGGCGCAGAACGGCATGTGGCGCCAGCTCATCGATCACCCCGAGAGCTGGGAAGAATCCTCGAGCACCGCGATGTTCACGTACGCGATCGTCACCGGCGTGAAGAACGGCTGGCTGGATGAGGCGACCTACGGCCCCGCGGCGCGGAAGGCGTGGATCGCGCTCGTCGGTTATCTCACGCCCGACGGCGATCTGCGCGAGGTGTGCGTGGGTACGGGCAAGGAAGGACGATCTGCAGTATTACCTGGATCGCCCGCGCGTCGCTGGCGATGCGCACGGTCAGGCGCCGATGCTGTGGACGGCGACGGCATTGTTGAGATGAGATAAGTCGGGAGAGGGGACAGTCCCTCTGATTTCGAAGCTGACGGAGATGTCGTCCGTTAGCGTCATTACAAAAATGGGGACAGTCCCCGGGGGAACTGCGATGAAGGGGACTTTCCTGTCGATGGTGCTGGCGATGGCGTCGCTGGCGGCGGCTTCTCCCAACGGCGGACCGTTGGGAGACTTCGAAGCGCATGGCGACGTGGGCTCGCCCAAAATCGGGGGCTACGCCACGTACAACGCCGCGTCGCAGGTGTACACGCTCAGCGCGGGCGGCGTGAACATCTGGGCAAAGCGTGACGAGTTCCAGTTCGCGTATCGCAAGTTGAAGGGTGACTTCATCGTGCAGGCGCAGGTGGAATTCGTCGGCAAGGGAGTCGATCCGCATCGCAAGGCCGGCATCATGGCGCGCGCGTCGATCGCCGATTTCGATTCGGCCTATGTCGACGGCGCAGTGCACGGCGATGGACTCATCTCCCTGCAGTACCGCAAGGCGAAGGGTGAAGACACCGCGCAGACCGAGATGCCGGCCGCGAAAGCCGCGAACGTCATCCAGCTCGAACGTCGCGGCGGCGTATTCATCCTCTCGGCCGCAAGATTCGGCGAGCCGTTCGAGATCGCGCAGATCGAGAACCTGCCGAACGTACCTGAAGAGGCGTATGTCGGCTTGTATCTCTCCTCGCACAACGCGGATGTCAAAGAGACGGCCATCTTCCGCAACGTGCGCGTCATCAAACCGGTGAAGGTGGGTTTCCAGCCGTATCGCGACTACATCGGCAGCCGGCTCGAGGTGATCAACGTCGCCAACGGCCATCGCTCGCAGATCTATGCCTCGCGCATCCCGTTCGAAGCGCCCAACTGGTTGCCCGATGGTGCAGCGTTGCTCTACAACGCCAGCGGTGGTGATCCGGCCACGCGCGGGCGGCTGTGGAAGTTCGACCTTGCGACGCGCACACCGGCCCTGATCGACACGGGCGTTGCGATTCGCAACAACAACGATCACGTGCTGTCGTTCGACGGCACGCAGATTGCGATCAGCAGCAACAGCCCGGAAAACAACCAGTCGACTATCTACACGCTGCCGACGACGGGTGGCACGCCGAAACGCATCACGCCGCTGACGCCCAGCTACATGCACGGCTGGACGCCCGATGCGAAATGGCTCATCTACACCGGCGGGCGCAAGCCGAAAGGCGGGAAGGACGACGAGTTCGACATCTACAAGATCGCCTCCGATGGCAGTGGCAAGGAAATCAATCTCACGAACTCACCCGGCCTCGATGACGGCCCCGAGGTCAGCCCCGACGGCAAGTGGATCTACTTCAACTCCACGCGCTCCGGGCAGATGCAGGTCTGGCGCATGGGTCTCGACGGCAAGAACGTCGAACGCGTGACCAACGACGACAAGTGGAACGACTGGTTCCCGCACTTCTCGCCCGACGGCAAGTGGATCACGATCATTTCGTACGGGCTCGACGTGGAGCCGTCTAACCACCCGTATTACAAGCACTGCATGCTGCGGATCATGCCGACCGATGGCAGCGCGGCGCCCAAGGTGATCGCGTACATCTACGGCGGCCAGGGCACGATCAACGTGCCGTCGTGGTCGCCGGATGGCACGCACGTCGCTTTCGTGAGCAACAGCGACGCGTTGTAACCCACCGGGTGCCGGGGGTTCCTCACCCGGCACCATCTCCATGCATTGAAGCCGCGCGCGGCACGCCGCGGTGCAGCGCGCTCGCCGCAACAGCGTTCGCGAGCCAGTCAGCGCTTTGAAATCCGCCTATGTCGCTGGCACACAACTTGTATGCCAGTTCTCCATACGTGGCGTAAATTGCGGGTCGTCGGGTCCGCTTTCCGGGCCGCGTTGCGTCTGTGCAAGAACAACTAGTGACGGATGGGGACTATGAATCGAACTGTGTCGCGTCGCGGCTTCCTCAACCTGGCCGGCGCAGTCGGCGGATCGACCGCCGTGTACCGCGCGGCCATGGCATTGGGATTGATGTCCCAGGCGCGCGCCGAACGGCCTGACATCGCGGCGCTCACCAAGCCGAAAAAGGTATTGATCCTGGGAGGCGGCATCTCCGGCCTCACCGCGGCCTACGAGCTTTCGCGCAAAGGCTACGACGTGCAGGTGCTCGAAGCGTCGTTCCGCGCTGGCGGCCGCAACATGACGGTGCGCAACGGCGACCGCATCGATGAGACCGGCTTTCCGCAGGTCTGCAACTTCGACAAGGATCCGGATCTCTATTTCAACTGTGGCCCTGCGCGCATTCCGGGCCATCACAAGGCGCTGCTCAATTACTGCAAAGAGCTCGACGTCGAGCTCGAGCCGTTCATCAACGACAATCGCAACGCCTGGGTGCAGGACGACGCGATGTTCGGCGGCAAGCCGATCCGCGCGCGCGAATACATGACCGACTCGCGCGGCTTCGTCGCCGAGCTCATGGCGAAATCCATGAAGCCAGAATCGATGACCGCGCCGATGACCAAGGACGACTACGAGCGCCTGCGCGAGTACGTGAAGTACCTGGGCAACCTGGATCCGAGCTTCAAGTATGTGGGCTCGAGCAACGCAGGCCTCGCCAGACACGACTACACCGCGCCGGAATTGTTGAAGACGCCGCTCTCCGCAAGCGAGCTGCTCAAATCCAGGTTCATGCTCATCATGAGCTTCGGCGAAACCGACGATCAGGCCGCGATGATGATGGAGCCGGTCGGCGGCATGGACCGCGTCGTCGCGGGATTTCTGCGCAAGGTCGGGCATCTCGTGCAGCTTCAATCGCAGGTGCAGGCCATCAAGGTGCAGGGCAAGGGCGTCGAAGTCACGTACCGCCGCAACGGCGAATACGTCACCGCGAAAGCCGACTACGTGCTGAATTGCATCCCGATGCACCTGCTCGCCGGCATCGAGCACAACTTTCCGAAGGAATACGCCGCGGGCTTCACCGCGATCCCGCGCGGCAAACTGTTCAAGATCGGTTTTCAGATGAAAGAACGCTTCTGGGAGAAGGAAGGCATCTACGGCGGCATTTCCTGGACACTGCAGGACATCCAGCAGCTCTGGTACCCCGCGCACGGCATCCATCGCAAGAAAGGCGTGATGCTGGGCGCGTACACGTTCGATCCCAACGCCGGCGAGAAATTCGCGCGGCTGGCGCCTGCCGACCGCTTCAAACTCGCGATCGCCCAGGGTGAGAAAATCCATCCTGGGTACGGCAGCTACGTCGAATCCGGCGTGAGCATTGCGTGGCACCAGATGAACCACATGCTCGGCTGCGCCGCGCAATGGGATGAAGCGCTCTGGAAGAAGTGGTTCAAGACGCTGCAGACGCCCGTCGGAAATCACTTTCTGATGGGAGACCAGGTGAGTTACCACCCCGGCTGGCAGGAGGGCGCCATGGCATCGGCGCATCACGCGATCGCGGAGATCGACGCGCGCGAACGCAGCAGCAAAAACGCGGTGGCAGCATGAAACTGAAGAAAAAACATTGGGTCGGGTTGATAGTGCTCGGCGTCGAGGCGGTGCTCGCCGCCGGCAGCGCCCGCGCCGAAAACAAGTTCGACTACTGCCTGCTGTGCCACGGTGCTGACGCCAACGGCAATTTCGGCATTCGTGCGCCGAAGATTTCGGGCGTGGAGCCCTGGTACCTCTCCCGGCAGCTCGAGAATTTCGCGGCGGGAATTCGTGGCGTACCAGGCGACGATGCCGCGGGGCACGAAATGGGCCCGGTCGGCATGCGCCTGAAACAGGAAGCTACGCTCGAGGCAGCGGTGGAATACATCGGCACGCTCAAGTCGAAGCCCCCGGCGCCGACGCTGACGGGCGACGTCGCGCACGGCAAGCAGCTCTACGCGAATTGCACGAGCTGCCATGGAGCAAAGGGCGAAGGCAACCAGACGCTGAATGCGCCGGCGCTCGCCGGGCGCTCGGATTGGTATCTGGTCGTGCAGCTCGCCAACTACCAGAAAGGTGTGCGCGGCGCCGACGAGCGCGACATCTACGGCGCGCAAATGCGCGCGATCATTGCGACGCTGCCGGATGAAAAGGCCATCACCGATGTGGTGGCGTACATCAACACGCTGAAATAGGAGCTCCCATGGCAAAACTAGCTAGTCCCTCATCCCTCACTCGCGCCGCGGTCGGCTACGCGCTCGCCTTGACGGTCGCCGCATCGGCCGGCGCGGCCGACGTCGTCCGCCATCCGCTCCCGGGCGGCAGCACCTTCCCGATCGCGCGCGCGGTCGAAGTGCCGGCCGGCAAGACCATCATCTTCCACAGCGGCACCACGCCCGCGCCGCTCGATCCAAAGGCCGAAGCGGGCACGGCTGCCTACTGGGGCGACACGAAGACGCAGGCGCTGAGCACCTTCGGCCGCATCAAGGAATCGCTCGACGCAATGAAGTTGAACTTCGGCAACGTCGTCGCGATGACGGTCTACCTGGTCGGCGATCCGGCCAAGGGCGGCCGCATGGACTTCGACGGATTCATGGCCGCGTACTCGCAGTACTTCGGCACGAAAGAGCAGCCCAATCTACCCGCCCGCTCGACCGTTCAGGTCGCCGGCCTCGTTGCGCCGGGCATGCTGGTCGAAATCGAAGTTCAGCTCGCGAAATAATCCCGCTTGAAGGAAAAAGCCCTCGGGCAACTCCCGAGGGCTTCCCTACAATCTTCGAGGGTGAGCGAGCGAGCCCTGACGCTCGCCCACCCTCTCCCTGCACATCAGAACTTGAACGTCAGCTTGCCGTAGTAGTAAGCACCGTTGATGCCGAACGGTGAAAACGATGGCAGACCGCTGACATAGCCGGTGTCGATGCCGCTGGTCTCATTGCCGAACTGGACGGTCCTGAACAAGCCATTGCGCTTGTTCGGATACTTGTCGAACACATTGGTCGCACCGACGGTCAACATCAGATTGTCCATGGCTTCGAACGCCACTTCGAGATTGGTGATCGGCGTCACCGGGATCTCGGTCCGGTAGTACCGCAACCCACTGACGTCATCGACCGCAGGGGTGCCGGCCGGAATGTCGTCGGGATCGGGATAGTAAGCGTCGGTCGAACCACCGTCGTTCTCGTACTGCGCCGCCTTTCCGTAGATGAGCTCGTGGACGCTCAGGGTTACGCGGTCCCATTGGAATCGAGCACCGAGGTTCAACAGGAACTTCGGGGAAGTTTCCGTGAGGTCCGCCAGGGCCACCTTGTCGAACAGCGGCTGCACGCCGAGTTCGGGCGGCGTCTCGCGCACCGAGGTCACTTCCGTCTTGTTGTACGTGGCTGCCACGCTCCACTCGACGTTCCCTCCGCCAAGCTCCATGCCGTAGTTGAACGCGAGGTCCACGCCACGAGTGCGGGTCGTCACACCGTTGGTGAACAGGTTGATACCGGTGTCGCCTTCCGCGGTAACCGCCGGATCGAGTACGTTGCCGTTCGCGATGATCGCGTCGACGATGGCCTGGGAGAACAGCTCGCCGCCGATGGTGCCGTAGAACGTGCTGGTTGCCGCGATGCGGTTGCGCACCTCGACCTGGTAGGCATCGAAGGTCAGCGACATCGACCGGTCGGGACGGAACACGAAGCCGGCCGAGTAGTTGGTCGACTTCTCGGGTTGCAACCCCGCTCCCAGGCCGAGCAACGCGGTCGCCGGAGCATTCGGCGGCATCTGCACGAAGGCGGTCGTCGGGCCGACGTTGGTGGCCGAGTAATACGACTCGGCCAGCGTCGGCGCACGGAAGCCGGTGCTGGCAGTGCCGCGCAGCGCGAAGGAGTCCGTGATCTCATAACGCGCGCTGAGCTTGCCCACCGTGGTGTCGCCGAAGTCGCTGTAGTCCTCGTAGCGGCCGGCGAGATCGAGGCGCAGCGCCTCGAGCGGCGTGATCACGACATCGACATAGGCAGCCGTGACGTCGCGATCGTGACCGCCGGAATCTGAAATGCTGATACCCGGGAACGATTGACCGCCTTCCAGAAAGCGCGAGGCGGCATCGCCCGGCTCCGCCGTCCAGGTCTCCTTGCGATATTCGGCGCCGAACGCGAGGTTCATCGGTCCGGCGAGGCCAATATCGAACTCCTTGGTGATATCGGCGTTCGACGTCCACTGCGTCTGCGTGTACGTGCCGTCGTAGAAGTTCGTCGGTGTCTGACCCGTCTGACCGAACAACGATGCGTTGGCGGAATCACGCGTGAACATGTCGATCTCGTCCTTGCCGTAGGTCGACGAGATGTCCCAGTCCCAGGTGCCGGCGCTGCCCTTGAAGCCCAAGGTCGCCTGGTGATCGGTTTCCTCCGTTTCTTCGCGCGGGTTGAAGCCGAACGGCCTGAAGTAGGTCACTTCGTCGGTGTCCGGGTCCGTGAAGGAAACACGGCTCGGGACCCGGTAGTTCTCGAACGAGGCGGCATGTTTGTCGCCGAAAGTGGCACCCGCATAGATCTCGGAATTTTCGCCGATCGGGACGCCCGCGTTCAGTGCGACCGTTTTTATTTCGTAGGCGGCGTCGCCGAAGATCTTGTTGAGGTACGGATATCCAGCCGCGAACGGCATGTTCGAGTTCGGGTACGTCTCGAGATTGCTCTCTAGCAGCCCGCGCGGGTCGGGATCGCCGCGATTGGTGTGGGCGTGCTCGCGGTATTCGGCGGTCACGTTGAAGTACGAACCGGTCATCGCCTCGAGGCCGATGTTGCCGGAGTAGTTCGAGGTGTCGCCGTCCCCGGCATAGTTGCCGCCGTGCGAGTAACTCACACTGGCGCCCGAGGGCTGCTTCTTCTGGATGATGTTGATGACGCCAGCGATGGCGTCCGTACCGTATTGGGCGGCCGCACCCTCGGTGAGTACTTCGACGTGATCGATCGAATCGACCGGCACGAAGTTGAGGTCGACGCCCGCGCCGCCCTGGTAGGGGCCGCCGAGGACGGCGAGACTGGCGGTCGTATGGCGGCGCTTGCCGTTCACGAGCACCAGCGTGTGGTTGGGAGACAGACCGCGCATTCTTGCCTGCAGCGTCTGGTTCGCCATGTCGCCGCCGAAAGCCTGCGCGGTGAACGAGGGAACGAGATTCGCCAACGCGTTCATGAGGTCGGGCTTGCCGGCGGATTGAATGTCTTCGGCTGCGAGCACCTGCACTGGAGAGGAACTCGTGAAGGTATCGACGCCCGTCGCGCGGGTGCCCGTGACGATCACAGTTTCCGGCTCGGGCTCCTCCGTAGCAACCTCTTGTGCGTGCAGCAGCGCAGGAGTGGCGGCGAACGGCAGCAAAACCGTGGATTTGAGCAGCCAGCTGTTGGCGGCTTTCTTCCCCGCCTTGCGCCGAGTTGCGCGATTGGTACGCATGAATTTTTCTCCCGTATGGATGAGTTTTATTTCTCGCCGGACGCATCGCACCGTTTTGTTCTTGCTTTGAAGTCCATGAGCTGCGCACGGCAAGAATGCGGGAGGTGTTGCAATAATCCGGCCAACCACCGCGAGCGCAGTGAATGGCGCGCGCCGACACGGCCTAACAACTCGGGAAAACCCGCGGGAATGCGCGAGGTTGGATGCGATTGCGACTAACGCGCAAGAAGCGGAACCCGGCGTGTCGCCGGCGTGGGGAAAATGCGAAAGACGCGGGACCGCTGGCCGTTGTGGTGCACGTCACTGGAAGTTTGGCGCGCAATCGCGCGAAAAATCCGCGTGCACGAAGTTAGGGCGCGCGTTGTTTGCCCGCAGCAACGGTTTGCGGATTTGGCACCGAAAAGGGGCCGCGCCTGTTCATGGCGCCAGAGGGGACACTCCTATTTATCGGCCGCGCGACTCGCCAGACGAAGCGGCGCGCTCGATAAATAGGAATGTTCCCTTCGCATCACCAGCATCAGCAGCAGCGCCAGGCCAAACCACTCCATCCGGCCGCCACCGCCGCCGGCAGTCTGCGCCTGTGGCGAACCGGCGCTATTCGAGATCTCGATCGCCACATCGCGCGCATCGTTGGCGGTGTTGCGGTCGTTGCTCGACGACAGCTTCAGCGAGCTCACGAAATTGCCGTTCGACGTGCCGCGCACGCTTAAGGTCACGGTCGACGTGCTGTTCGCATCCAGGTCGGAAAAATCGCAACGCAGGACGGTCGACCCGCTGCAGATGGCATTCGAAGCCGAGATGCTCACCAGCGAAACTTGCGTCGGCAGCGTGATCTCGAGGCGCGTGTTGAAGGCGACCCCGTCGCCGTTGACCACCGAGATCTGCGGGAAGCTCAGCGCGGTCAATTTCGTTCCGCCCACGGCCGCAGCCACGCGCAGTTCGAGGTCGGTGGCACCGTAGGTCTCCACACGCCCCCATACCGCGTCGTTGCCGCTGAAGACGTCGCCGTCGGTCGCGACGCTCACCGCGACATCGTCGATGGAAGTGCCGTCGCCGGCCTTGTATCCCACCGTCACCACGACGCTGTCATTGGCCGGCAGGTCGGTGAACTCGCAGGTTCCGCCCTGCACCGAATCGAGCTGGCAGACACCGGCGCTGGCGCTGATCGATTCCACCGTCAACGTCGGTAGATAGTTTTCGGCGACGAAGCGCGCCGTCGCGAGCCCGCGCCGGCCGGTCGTCACGGTAAACGATTTCTCGCGCTGCTCGCCCGCCGTGAAGCGCGGCAGGTCGAGATTGCCCGTGACCGCGATATCGTTGAACGGCCGCACCAGCACCGCGCGCGTCAGCGAGTCGTTGTCGGGCGCCGTGTCGCCGGCCGCGGCCGTAGTGAACGTCACGTCGAAGCTGCCCGGTTCGGCAAACTCGGCGGTGTAGTCGACGAACAGCTGCGCGTTGCGCGCCATGTCCGGCAGCCGGCAGCGCGCGCGCTGCTCGTTCAGCAGCTCGCAGGCCGCGCCATTGTGAATCGAAGCCGAGCGCAGCCGACCCGCGGCGTGCAGATCGATGTCGAGCGTGCCGTTCGAAACGGTCTGTCGGCCGTTCGAGCGCAGTGTCACCTGGCCCTCGACGTCTTCGTCTTCGACGCCCGAGCCACCCGAGGCCATTGCGACCAGCAGGTCCACCAGGTTGTCGACGCGCAGTTGTATACCCGCAAAGTTGTTGGTGGCGTAGCCGTCGTCGCCGGCCTCCGCGGTCGCGTTGATGCTGGCAGTGACCGGGCGCGTGCCGTGCACGCGCAGTCGCACAATGCGGGTTTCGCCGGACGCGAGCGCACCCATGTCGCAGCGGAAGGTGATGGCATCGGGCCGCGTGCAGGTGACTCCGCCCGCGTCGATCGAATCGACTTCGAGCGCATTGAGCGGCAGCGCAATCCACAGCGTCACGTTGGCGAGCGGCAGCGGACCGCGCGCGCGCAGCGTGTACGGCACTTCGTAGAGCGCGCCGACGCCGACATCCGTGGACGCGGGACCGGCGGTCAATTCGACGTCGTGCTCAGCCTGAATCCAGGCGGTGGCATTGGCGGAGTTGTTGGCAAAATCGCCGTCACCGGAAACGCTGACGTTGGCGCTCGCGAACAGGGTGCCGGCCGTGACCGCGTTGACGTTCACCGTCAATCGCCGCGTGATCCCCGCAGCGATTTCAGCGATGCTGCAGCTGACCGCGGACGCATTCACAGTGCAGGTTGCACCCGGCATCGCGGCCGCAACGATCGGCTGGTTGAGATTCACCGACAACACCGCGTTGCGCACGGCGAGCGCGCGCTGGCTCTTCACGTCGACGCGGATTTCGAGCGGCGCGCCGAGCGCGACCTCGGCTGCGCTCGCGGACATGGACACCGCGGCATCGACTCCGGAGCGCACCGATACGTTGAGCTGCTTGCTGTTGTTCGAGCTCAGCCGGTCGTTGTCGGCGCCGACGCGCGCCTGGACTTTGAAATTTGCCGCCAGGGCGCTGCGCGCGATGACGCTGACCTGTCGCTCCTCTCCCGCGGCAATCTCGTCGAAGGTGCATGTCGCGGTGAGACCCGTCACCGAGCAATCGCCCTGCGAGGCCGTCGCCGAATCGATCGAGAACGCGGGATTATCGGGCAGCGTCACGGTGAGCACGGCGTTTGCCGCCGCGAGCGTGCCGCGAGAGGCGACCACCAATGGCAGCGTGATCGGCTGACCGCCCTCGCCGTTCACATTCGCAGACGGCGCAACCGCCGCGACATCTGCGAATTCCGCGTCGGTGATGCAGCTGGCCGAGTTGACTACCGGCCGCATGCGGTCGAGGCTGCACTGCGAGAAAGTCGCGTAGCCGCTGACCGCCGGCGCCATGATGAATCCGCCGCTGACGCCCGCGCACGGCGTGCCCGGCGCGCCATCGTGCTCGGCACCGAGGTTGTGACCCAGCTCGTGCGCCATGATGAGCGCCGAAATGGTCGTGCCGTAGGATTCCTGACTCACCGATACGCCGGTCTCGAGCGCGCAGACCGTGCCCACGTAGGCGATGCCCGCGGTACTCCCATCCAGGTCCTTGCCCGTCACGAGATGCGCCAGGCCACGCGCGCGCACTTCGGCGGTGGCGGCGCGATAGGCACCCAGCTGGTCGAGCAGAGTCGCGCCCCTGGTACTGGTGAGCGGATCGGCGTCCGCGGCCAGCATGCGCACGTCGGTGGCGAGCACGAGCAACCCGAGCTGCTCACTGAAGATGCCCTCGACGATGTTGAGGCGCGCGAGCATCGCCGCGACCGGATCCGTTTCCGCCGCGGCCAGCGCACTGTCCCCGATCAACGAGATTTCGAGCTGGCGCGTCAGCGTCGCCCCGATGATGCCCGGATCCTGGCCCAGGTCCCGCATGATGGCCCGGTACTGGTCGAGGCCGGTCGAGATCTTCGAGGTGGGCGTGTCGTCGGCCAACGCGCAGAAATTGCGCGGCAACGCGTCCAGCGTGTCCGAGAGCCGGTAGACCACCGTCTGGGTGGGGCTCGCGGCGAGCGGGGTAGTTAGCTTGGCGGCAACCTTGCCGTAACTGGTGACGGCATAGAGGTCCTGGCCGTCCCAGATCGCCCCTTCGATGCCGGCGGCGGACTCGGTCAACCGCACCCACGAGCCCGGCTGGCCATCGAGCGAGCCGCGCACCAGGCGGTAGGTGCGCAACTGCTGCTTGCGCTGGGCCGAGAGCTTCGCGAGCACGCGCTCGTTGTCGATCAGGGTCAGTGAGAAACGCCGGCCATAGGCGTCGAATTGGGCGGAACTTCCGCCCAGGGACAGCGAGACCGGCTCCGCGAACTGGATCTGCTCGGCGTTCGCCGTTTCAGTGGCGGAGACCGCCACCAGCAAGATAATCGCTGCCCACAGCGGAAAACGGATTCCACTTCCTCGCACCGATGTGCCCCTTCGCCCTCCCAGGCGCTGTTTTTATTCGGCGCGGCATCAGATCGCGCGAACTGGCCGGCACCTTAGCGCGCGTGCACATGCACAGGGCGCCGATGCAACCGGTGGGAATTCGAATCAGTGACGCAAGCCGCAACGTTCAACGGCCGGACATAACGCGGGGTTGAATGCGGGCGTCGGGCGCGCCACGTGGCCAGCAACCCCAGAAATGCCAGTGCCAGCCATTCAAATCGGCCCCCGCCGCCGCCTCCACCACCGCTGCTCGAGCCGCCCCCGCTGCTGCCCCCACCGCCGTTCTGCGCGGTGACGCTCAATTCAACGGCGCCGCCATTGTTTCCGGCGGTTGAATCATTGGCGCTCTGCAGCGTCACATTGCTCGTGAACGTCCCGGGCCCGCTCGTGTTGAGCACGATGTCGATCGTCCTGGTTTCCCCGGGCTGAAACGGAAAGACTTCGCAGCGCAGGATCGACGTGCCGGTGCAGATCACGCCGCCACCCGACACCGATTCGACGGTGGTGAACGCCGCCAGTGGAATCTGCACGACGACGCTGCGCGCTGCGAACGCGCCGACGGCGGTCACTGTCACACGCGGAAAGGTCAGGCGTGTGCCGCTCATGGTCGTCGCGGTTGTCTGCGCCAGCTGCAGGCTCACGTCCGTATATGCGATGGTGGTGTAGGAAATGCTGGCGGAATTGTTCGCCTGATTTCGATCGACCGACGTTAAGGCGTAAACCGTCGCGGTGCCAATCACGTCGTCGCGCGTGGTGCGGTAAGTGACGGCCACAGGTATCGACGCATTTGCGGGGAGATCTCCAAGATCGCAGCGGCCGTTGCCATTGGAATCGATCAGACAAGCAACACCCGCGGCGGTCATCGAGTCGATGTCCGGCCCGTAGGACGCGACCAGGATCACGCCCGGAACCGCGCGGACTCCCGTGGTGACGGTGAAGCCAACCACATGGTCCTGTCCGGCGACGAGTTGCATCTGCGTCTCTGACGTCGTAATCCCGACATCGAGGTACGGACCGATGTTCAGGGTTGCCTCGCTCGTATTGTTGCTCGCGTTCAGATCACCGTCGGCGCTGATCGTGAGTTTCGCCACGTAGTCGCCCGGCGCATTGGAAATGTACGCGTAGGTGATGGAAGCACCGCCGACGTCAGCGAATGCGCCGGTACAGCGCGCGCGCTGCGCCGTCAGTAATGAACAGGCCCAGTTGTTGGCATTCGTCACGTTCATCGCCGTCAGGCGCACCGGCGCCGGAACCTCGAGCGTGGCGACGACGTTTTGCGCCGGCTGCAATCCGACCGATTCGATTCCCGCGAATGCGCTGCCCGGCTGTCCTTCGACGGCGGAAGAGAAAAGCGCGCTCGCGACCGCGTCGATCAACAGGTTGCTGTAGAGCTGCGTGACCGCTGAATTGCCCCGGATGAGATTTGGATTGAGGTGGTAAATCGACTGGCCCCCGAGAATGGAACCGCCGTTCGCCGTGGTGTGAAACCGCACGACCACCGTAAGGACAGTGCCTGGCGACAGGTCCCCGAAATGGCAAATTACCGTGGCCGGCGCGTTGACCGCTGGGCACGTGC
>Ga0193752_1001902_pt1 | contig 16612 bp, 15 predicted proteins | sample H1c1metaG_FD_144924 | JGI IMG/M metagenome (GOLD analysis project Ga0193752, IMG submission 144924) | Soil microbial communities from a riparian zone of the East river system, Colorado, United States - H1c1 | ecosystem: Environmental > Terrestrial > Soil > Riparian zone | place: USA: East River... | reverse complement strand
GCGACTTCCGCGCAGCGCTGAAGGGGCCCGCCCCCGATCTCGTGCTCGCCGACTACACATTGCCCGGCTTCGATGGTATGAGCGCGTTGCGGCTCGTTCGCGAGTGCTGGCCCAATGTGCCGTTCGTCTTCGTTTCGGGTTCGCTCGGCGAAGAACGCGCCATCGACGCCCTGAAGAGCGGCGCCACCGACTATGTCCTCAAGGATCGCTTGCAACGACTCCCGGCTGTCGTCCGTCGAGCCATCACCGAAGCTCGCGAGCGGCAGGAACTTCACAACGCGGAGTTGGCAATCGAAGCGCAGCGCGTGTTGCTCGGCACGTTGATCGACAACTTGCCGGATGTGGTGTACGCGATCAATCGCGATGAAACGCTTACGGTCGTCAATCGCGCGCTGCTCGATTTGATCAAACAGCAGCGCGGCACGTTGATCGGCCGAAAACTCGGCGACGTTCCGGTGCTAGGCGAACGTATAGACGATGGCGAATCGCTCGACGCACAACTTCTGCGCAGCGGCCGCGCGCAGACGGACCGCGAGCGAGCTGTCGTTGCGAAAAACGGCAGCGTCCGCTGGTGGCTAACCTCGAAGATCCCGCTGCGAGATCCAACCAGCGGCGCAGTGATGGGCCTCGTCTGCACCGCCCGCGACGTCAGCGCTAGAAAAGAACTCGAACAGGAAATTTTGGAGATCTCGAATCGCGAGCAACGTCGACTCGGCAGCGACCTACACGATGGATTAGGCCAGGAACTTACCGGCCTCTCGCTGCTGTTGAAGAGTTTGGAAGTGCAGATCACGCGCGAGACGCCGCATTACTTGCCGCAGCTCACCAAGATCACCGAATTGTTGGCGCATACGATTCAATCGACGCGCTCCTTGGCGCGCGGCCTGGCCCCGGTGAATCTCGAACGCGGCGGTCTACCGGAGGCTTTGCGTCATCTTGCAACCCGCTGTACGGATATGTACGGACTCGACTGTGATTTCATCGACCGCGCACTGAAGCTGCCGGAACTCGACGAAGGGTCGGCCACTCATTTGTACCGCATCGCACAAGAAGCGACGACTAATGCTGCGCGGTATGCGCGTGCCAAATCGATTCGAATCGAATTACGCAGTTCGCCGCGCAAGCTTTACCTGACGATCACGGACGACGGCATCGGCTTGAGCGTAGGTCTAGCTCAAGGCAAGCCGGGCTTGGGATTGAAGATCATGGAGTACCGCGCGCATATGATGGGCGGGACTGTCGCATTCGAAGAACCTGGCGTCGGTACGCACATCGTATTGACCTGCTCGCTGGCCTTGCTACGCAAAGGCCGCTCACAAGATCGCCGATCCGCTTAAGCTCACCCGCTTACTTTTCCGACGACAGTCTTCAGCGACTGCGCACCGCCGCTCCATGCGACCACGAACGATTCGAGATCAACGGCGGGCATGGGCTTACCGATGAAGTCGCCCTGCATGCGATCGCAACCAATCTCGTCGAGCAGATCGAATGCCAGCGCCGTCTCGACGCCTTCCGCGCAAACGGTCAACGACAAGCTGTGCGCTAATTTGACGATCGCTCGGACAATCGTCGTTGCGGCCCGCGTATGTGGAATCTGCGCGATCAAAGTGCGGTCGATCTTCACGACACTGAACGGCATCTTATACAGATGCGTCAGCGAAGAGACGCCGATGCCGAAGTCATCGAGCGCGAGATCGATGCCTTTCACGCGCAGCCGCGTGTAAATATCCATCGTAAGCTCCGCTTCGAGTTGCGACATATCTTCCATGACTTCGAGGGTCAACTGCGTAGCGGCGACGTTGTATTCCTGCAGGATGCGACTGAGCCGGTCGGGGAATTCCAAATCCTTCAACAATCGGCCGGCAAGGTTGACCGCGACCGTCAAATTCAACCCGTGCGCCCGCCAATGACCTACTTGTCGAATTGCGTCGGTCATCACGAAGTCTGCGATTCCAAGCACCGTGCGATGATCCTCAGCGAGATGCAGAAAGTCCTTGGGATATAACAACCCCATCTGCGGGTGTTGCCACCGCACCAGCGCCTCCGCGCCGAACACTTCCCACTCGCGATCTTTACGATGCAGGAGCGGTTGATAGTGGACGGCTAGTTCACCCTCGTCGATCGCACGACGCAAGTCAGTAGCCGTCAGCAGCGCGGACGTGCCGAGATGCTTGAGCAAGATCGCTTCGATGTCTTCGATCAGCGCCGGCTTCTGCAGCGTGCCCAACATTTTCAAGCCCAGCGATTCGCCGAGCTGTCGAGCGCTCGATAGAACGCGTTGATCCATACCGCTGGCGAGCACCACGCCGCCCGTCAATCCTTGGCGCGCCAAGATTCGCAGCGCCTCCACGCCATCCATGCCGGGAATCTGCAGATCGAGAAATACGAGTGACGGCATGTGCTCCGTGACCACCTGCTTGAAGGAAGCCGCGCTGTCGGCCGTCAGCACTTCATAGCCAACGCCCTGCGCTAACTGTGCGACGAGTTCGAGAAAATCCCTCTCGTCATCGACCGCTAACAACAGATTCTTTTCAGGCTGGGACACGGACTTTCTCCTGTTCGCTATCGAGCACGGCGCGTACGCGTCGTGCGAGATCGTTGAGTTCAAAAGGTTTGGCGAGCAGCTCAACGGTGCCGTCGAGCAGTGAGCGATGGATCAGTACGCTGTCGCTAAAACCCGAGGTCAGCAGCGGCTTCACATACGGGCAAATTTCGCGCAGTTTGCGGATCAGCGCTGTGGACGAAACGCCACCCGGCAGCATCACATCCGAGAACAATAGGTCGATGCGGCGCTCGTTTTCGGCGATGGCCAGCGCAGTGCGCCCGTTAGTCGCTTCGAGCACTCGATACCCGAGACTTGCCAGCATTTCGACCGCCGTCGCGCGCACATCGGCGTTGTCGTCCACGACAAGGACAGTCTCTGTTCCGCGCGGTAATTCCATCGCCAATGGGACTTGATCGCTGCGCTCCACTTCCGCATCGCGCTCGCGCGGGAAATACATCTGAACCTGGGTGCCTGCGCCGGGCGTGCTCTTGATGGCGACATAGCCCGAGCTCCCTTTGATGAAGCCGTGCACCATGGCGAGTCCCAAGCCGCTGCCCTTGCCGGATTCCTTAGTGGTAAAGAACGGCTCGAAGACTCGACGCAAAGTTTCCGGCTGCATGCCAAAGCCTGTGTCGGTGAGCGTCACGAGTACGTACGGCCCGATCGCCATGCGGTCTTGAACGTCGGGAATCTGCTCGTGCACGGTGATGACCGAAGACCGTACGGCGATCAGGCCACCCTGCGGCATCGCGTCGCGAGCATTGATGACGAGATTGAGCAGTGCGTTTTCGAATTGACCCGGATCAATGCGCGTACTACAGGTGTCGCCGAGATCCAGACGCAACTCGATATCGTTCGGCAACGTTCTGCGCAGCAGTTCGTACATGCCGGTAATGATTTCGTTAACCTTCACCACTTGCACGATCGATTCTTGCTGACGCGCAAATGTCAACAAGCGGCGCGTCAACTCCGCACCACGCATGGCGGCGCGCAGAATGGTTTCCGCCTGCTTGTGTAACCGCGGGCTGTCTTTCAAGGTTCGGCTCAGCAACTGTGCGTTACCGATGGCCACGGACAATAGATTATTGAAGTCGTGCGCAACGCCGCCGGTCAGGCGCCCAATCGCTTCCATCTTCTGGCTTTGACGCAGCTCCGCTTCGAGACGCAGCCGTGTCGTGATGTTGCGAGCGACCACGAAACAGCCCTGCACTTGCCCGCCGTCGTCGGTATGCGGCAGATAAGTGATATCGATATCCATGGCCTGACCGTGCGCGTCTTGCGTGCGAATTTGCCGCTCGATCACTTCATTGCGGAAGGCTGCGGCCAAGGGCGGTGCAATTTCGCTCAACAATTCCGGCTGCAACGCGTCGCGCATCAGCTTGCCGCATAGACGCTCGGGCGCCGTCGCCAACAATTCGCCGCTCGCCCGATTCGCATAGATGATGCGTTCGTTGCGGTCGATATACGCGACCGTCACGGGCAGCGCGTCCAAGATCGTGCTGTAGAAATCTTCGCTTCGATGCAATGCCTGCTCGGCATCGATTTGTCCGCTGATATCCCGGATCGATCCGGACAATCGGCGCGGCCGGCCGGCCGCATCGCGCTCCGCATTGCCGCGCAACCGAAACCAGCGGTATTCGCCGGACTTACAGCGCACACGACAATCCAGGTCGAGTTGCGTGCGCTGCTCTAGATGACTGCGGATTTTGCTCAACACCGTCAAACGCTCTTCATCGTGGAGGACGCGTTGGAAAGCCGTAAAGGTATCGTTCAGTTCCTGCTCGGAATAGCCGAGTTGTTCGCGAAAGCGCGGCGCATACCAGACATAGCCGGTCACCAAATCCCAATCGAACAATCCATCGGAGGTGCCCGCGACAGCGCGCTCCCACCTCTTGTGCGTTTCCTCGATCGTGCGCAGATTGGCTTTGCGCGCCGTAACGTCGCGCCATACGCCGATTACGCGCAATGCTTGACCGTCCGTATCGCGACGCACGACATCCGCTCGCGCAACGACTGATTTTGCTTTGCCTGCAGGTGTGCGTAGTTCGAACTCGCGCTCGAAACGCGGCGCATCGCCGACCAGATGGCGCTCCAGATCGGCAAAGATAGAGGCGTCGTCTTCGGGCAGCGCTAACCGGGCAGCCAGCGAATCGCGCAGCAACAACTCCTCGGCCGGCAAATCAAGCAGGCTGTGCCACTGATCGTTGTAGTAGATCTCGCCGGTAACGACATTCCAGTCCCACATTGCAAGACCGCTAGCCGACATTGCGAGCTCGAGCCGAGCTTCGCTCGCGCGCAGCCGCTCGCGAATGCGACGTCGCTCGGTAACGTCTTCTAGCGTGACAACCAAATACTGCAGACGAGGGTCGCCGCTGCGGACTGGACGCACTCCCAATCGATTCCAAAAGGCGCTGCCGTCCTTTCGATAGTGCGCAAGCTCGGTGGTGTGCTCGCGACCGGCTGCCAGCGCATCGTGCAGCTGCGTTGCAATTTCCTTGTCGGTATCCGGGCCTTCAAGAAAACGACACGTGCGCCCGATCACCTCGTCAATGCCATAGCCGCTCACTCGCAGGAACTCGGCGTTTGCGTACATGATCGGTAGGGTGGACGCATGCGGATCGACGACAATCAATCCCGTGGCGGACCCATCGAGCGCCGCCGAAAAAAGTTGCAGTTGTATTTGCAGTGCATGGCGCGCGCGCAGGTCTCGCAACTGTTCGGCTGCTCGAGAACTTTCGGCGGGCGAACAGACGAGCACCGGAGGCATGCCGACGTGAGCGCGGAATCGCTCAGCCGCAGCCGCGTCCTTCGCCAACAATACAATCAGCGCTTGCGGCGCAAGCCGTGCGCCGGACAGGGAATTCTGAAAATAGGCAATGGAGTTTTGGCCGGCAAGTTCCGCGCAGACGCAGACCATCGCAATCTGCGGCGTCACATGCTGCGCGATCTGTGCGACGTTGCCGATCGTCTCGATGCGAGTGGCGCCCATCTGCTGCAGCAGCTTGCGCCAACCCTCCGCATGAGCATCGGCCACCAGCAGCACTGCGCCCTCGGTGGTTAACTCGCTACCCAACATGCTGACTGTATCCGGTCACTACCATCACTCGTGTGGAGGGTCGTATCGTCCAAAATGAGAACTCGGCCACAGTTCCCGGCGTGCAAAGGCCATGGCGCAGCGAGCCGGCCTCCATCGAGAACGGCTGCTCCTCCCTCATCGTCCACGGCAGGGGGTTCTTGAGCCGCGAACAGCAAAACTCGGAGAAGGAGCGCGGTTATTTAGGGGGATTGCTGAGAAGGGAAAGCGCTCCGTTTGGCAACGGGGGCTTATGTGCAATGCGCTCGCGCTTACCTATCGAGCCAGATCGGCGTTCAGCCTGGTGGCCATGACGGCGGCGGCATCGTTTGGGAAGTGCCGATCGAAATCCACGAGCAGCAATCGAGCAGTGGGCTTATCACCGGCATCTCGCGCCAGCGATGCAACTCGCAGTAGTTGCGCGCTGATCAACGGCCGGAAGTTCGCGTTGCTGCGTAGTCGCGCGCGCACCAAGTCCAGCGCTTCACCCGTGGCATGCGCCGCCAGCAGACTCGGCAACGCGTACTGCACGAGGTAGTCCGCCAAGCGCTGGTCGGCCGCAGTTGCCGCCCTGACGTACAGCCATCGAAATTCATTGAGTGGCGTAGACGACGCCTCGATCAGTTTACGCACGCTGGCGCCCGCCGTGGCGAACGCCCCGCCCCGCACCTCTGCGAAGATGGTATCCATCAAACGATCCCGCTCACGATCAAGCTGCGCCTGCTTGCGCGCGGCAAGACGCTCAGGCGATTCCGCGGGTTCGAATTCCAATTCGGCGCGATGTTCGAAAAGCATGCCGCCGATGACGGACATCATCGCGAGCCACAAATACATTCCCAGAGCGAACACTAATGAGGTTGGCAAAGTGACGTCGAATAGCCCGAGCACAAAGGGGGGTATCACCCAAAGTAAAGCGACTAGGCCCACCAGTCCCACATAGGCGAGCGGCATGCGGACGACGATGCCCCCGACATCCACAGGATTGAGCGCATCAACAAAACGACCCGTGATGCTCATTGCTCCCACCATAGCGGGCACCAACAACATCCCGACGATTCGAACAGCCAACACGCCGTTCGCGCCAATGAATTGTTCCAGCCAGTCGGTACCGAAATAGAAAGCGATGAGCAACAACAGCATGCCGAATGGCCGTTGCTCAACGGGATTCACCATTTCCGCGGACAACGTCGGCGGCTCCTTGCGCCCATCGATAACAGAGTCGAGCACGACGAAGGAATATTTAAAAAACCAAGAGATAGTGATGAACGCCAACGGAATCCCGATGATGCGGGCCTGGATGGCGATCAGGAGCATGATCGTAAATGTGACGATCAGCAGCAGCGGCGCGCCGCGCGCCGGCAATGCCAAATATCGAAACAATTTAGCTGCATCCATCGGAAGGTCGTCCTTTTGCCGGGCAACTCTGAGTTGGCCGGATTATAGATTGCAGCCGCGATGCAACCCAAATAAGCACCCGGCGGCCTCTTCGCCCGCGCCGCGCGGTCAAGTTATTCGCCGCAGCAGGCTAAATAACGAGCACCAGACTAACAACAGAAGGTTGGCGTGGGTGCACCACCGTCCAGGCACATGGATGTGCCCGCCAGCGAAGATGGCGAGCTGCGCGTGAAAACCACGCTTTTCACTCGTAGCCCTCCGCGTGAGCGGCAGGAGCCCGAATCGCGGGACAAAATATAGCCCGAGTCGCCGATAATGAGATGGAGCGGTCGAAGGGAATCGAACCCTCAGCTCTTGCTTGGGAAGCAAGGGTATTACCACTATACGACGACCGCGCGAACTACTGCTTGTGAAGGGATAGCATCGTCTCAAAACCATAGGCAAATATCCATGCGTTTGATAGCGCAAATCGAAAGGGCACGTCGCAAGGCACATGGATGTGCCCGCCAGCGAAGGGGGCGAGCTGCGCGTGAGTGGCAGGAGCCCGAATCGCGGTAAGACCAGACACATGGTGTGCCCGCCAGCGAAGGGGGCGAGCATCGAGCAAAAGTCCCGCCTTTTGCTCGATGCAACGTTGCTTGCGACAGGACGTCCAATGCGACGATTCAATCAATTTACGGAGTGCCGTTTGCGATGCCAAGCGCAGTATGATGCGCGCCGTGAACAGTCCCATCGATACTCAACGCATCCGTCGTCGCATTCGCAGCTTCGTCGTGCGCGCAGGCCGCATGACGGCAGGCCAAGAACGGGCCTGGCGCGAATTGTGGCCGCAATACGGCGTCAACTTTAAGCAGGCGCCGCTCGATTTCGATGCTATTTTCGCCCGTCAGGCACCGCGTGTTCTGGAAATCGGCTTTGGGACTGGTGACGCATTACTCGCGTATGCGCAGTTGCATCCGGATCGCGATTGTCTCGGCATTGAGGTGCATCCACCCGGCGTCGGTCATCTCATGATTAGCGCGTCGGAGTCCTCAACGGCGAACGTTCGCATCGTTTGTTACGACGCAGTGGAAGTGCTGACACTCGGCGCGCCCGACAAAAGTTTCGATGAGATCCACATCTTCTTCCCCGACCCCTGGCACAAGAAACGCCACCACAAACGGCGACTGATTCAGCCTGAGTTCCTTGATGTGCTGGCGCGCGTGCTCAAACCAGGCGGCTTGCTGAAGATGGCCACAGATTGGGACCACTACGCGCAGCAGATGCTCACTCTGATGACAGAACATCCGGCATTCGACAATGCTGCAGGCCCCGAGTCGATCTCGGGGTTTTCCGCACGAGCCGAGCATCGTCCGCTCACGCGCTTCGAAAAGCGCGGTCATCGCTTGGGTCATGGCGTCTGGGATTTGACGCATCGTCGTAAGGCGTAACCGGTACTTCTCGCACTGCAGTAATTCACGGGCACGAATCGATGTACATGCGTCGATTCTTTGATGCTGTGCGGAATTTTTTTCACTTGCATCGTCGTGCGATGAGGCATACAACATAACGGTAATCGCGCAATTCAAATTCGCAATCGAATTTTCTGAAATACTTTTTCGGAAACACTTCAGTTACGAGTCGGTTGCCGAGATTTTCTTATCGTCGCTCCGACGCACTTATCGTTGCGCGAAGCGCTGCGGACGAGTGCGGAGAACGAACATGCCCACGCTGACTCCCGTCATTGGTCAATGGTATCGCTGCGCAACCGGCGAACACTTTGAAGTAGTAGCCATCGCGGATGACGACTCCATCGAGATCCAGTACTTCGACGGCGCGCTCGAGGAATACGATCGCGACACGTGGGACGCGCAGGGGCTCGTAGAAGCGCATCCGCCGGAAGATTGGACGGGCTCCGTCGATGTGGATCAGGAAGACTACGATCTGGAAGCAGAAACTCCACACAACGCCGCGTGGTCGCAGCCCAGTGAATACTTCGATCGCAGCGAGACGTCGGGCTTCTCCGAATTCTCAACGGGCGTTCAAGCCAAGTACAACAACTGACCTGTCTCGGTGATGACCAATCCGGGATGACGGGTCCGGCGCGTTAGGCGAAGCGCGCGGCGAGTTCGTCTGGATCTTCGGCAAGTATTACGTAGTCGTGCAGCACTGTAATCGGGACAGCCCGTAATGCTTTGCCCACACACGGGCCGACTACGCATTCTCCAGTCGCAATATCGAACTGAGCGCCGTGCGATCGACACAGCAGCAGCGCATTGTCCGGCGCTAGAAAATCGTCGGGGCGCCAATTAAGCGGATGCCCCGCGTGCGGACAGCGATTGAGGTACGCGAACACCTCCTCGCCTTTGCGCACAACGAACCCGCGCAGCGGCCAGTCGCCTGATCCCATCGTAAATGCGCGCGATCCCGGGTCGGGGAGTTCGGAGCGTCTACAGATGACTCGCGCTGTGTCGAGGTCCACCGCTAACCTCGAGGCGACACGTTAACCGAGAGCGCCTCAACGGCATTGCGCTTCCACAGCCAATACACCAGGAGCAGAGCCGGAATGCTCAAGCTTGCCGTGTACAGAAAGAAGCCGAAGTAGCCGAGCTTCTCGGCGATAAATCCGGAAAAGCCTTCGAGCACTTTGCCGGGCAATGCGTAGAAGGACGTGAACAGTGCGTACTGAGTGGCCGTGTAGCGTGGATTCGTCAAGCTCGACAGGAAGGTAATGAGCACGGTGCCGTGAATGCCGAGCGCAATATTATCGAGCGCGTTCACCAACCCCAACCCGATCAGCGTCGGCGTGCCGAACTTCGCAAGCAACGCAAAGCCAACATTCGAAGTCATGATGAGTGCGCTGCCAATGAACAGCACGGGCAACACACCGAGCCGAGCGATCAACACTCCGCCGATGATCACGCCCAGCATGCCGACCGGCAATCCAATCGCTTTCACAACGGTGCCAATCTCGGTCAGCGTGTAGCCCTGATCGATGTAGAACGGATTCGCCATCGAGCCCATCGTGAAATCCGTCAGTCGATAGCAGCAGACGAACAGCACGATGACCAACGCGACAGCGAAAGGAAACCGCGAAAAGAAATCCTGAAGCGGACACACGACCGCGGCAATGAATTGGCTGCCCACGTTACGCATCCATTTCGGCAGGTGTGAATTGCGCGCGAGCCACTCGTCAACGCGAGCCTCACGCTGAATAGTATCTGCGGAGGCGATCACCGAAGGTTCTGGCGCCAACAGTGTGGTGACGATGCCCACAGCAGCCAGCAACGCCATGGATGTGTAGCTCACCGACCAACCGTAGCTACCGGCGATACCCAATGCGCCGGCTCCGCCTGCAATCAACGCCATTCGGTAGCCCATCTGATAGGCAGCAGCCATCGCGCCTTGCATCTTCACTTCCGCGGACTCGATGCGCCAAGCATCGATTGCGATGTCTTGCGTGGCCGCGCAGAACGCTAGCAGCACCGCCGCCCAGGCCACATCCATGACATCCAATCCCGGCTGGCTGTCTGAGATATTCAATAAGCTCGCGGCGATTCCGATTTGCGCTACCAACATCCAGCTCCTGCGCCGGCCAAACCACGCGTGCAAAAACGGAATACGGAATCGATCGACGATGGGCGCCCACAGTACCTTGAAAGAAAACATGAGACCGACCCACGCCATCATGCCGATCGTGCTGCGCTGAATTCCTTCTTGCCGCAACCACGCTGACAGCGTTTGGAAGATTAGATAGAAGGGCAGGCCCGCGGAGAAACCTAGAAAGAGCATCAGCACCACGCGTGGCTGCCGATACACAAAAATCGCCTGCAGCCAAGCGCTGCGCGGCTTCGCGTCCTCCGATGACGGAGTAGGTTCGTTACCCGGCATGGAATGCGTCCGGGATTCGAATGGCAGATGACCGATTCAGCGTGTTGCGATGCATGCGGCGCAGTATAAAGACACTGTGCCGCGTACGCTTATCGCAGACACCAATACCGCACACCTTCCTCTCTTAGAAATTCCTCCGCTCGCGCTCCTTGCAGCATCGCCAACGTGCTGAACGTACCGGCCTGCAAGCAGGTATCCGCCGCCACCGTGATGGAACGCGGTGCATCAGAGGCCGGCCAACCGGTCCGCGCATCAATGATGTGACCGTACCGTTTGCCATCCACCTCGATAAACCGCTTTGTGTCACCACTCGTCGCCAATGCTCCCGTGCGTAGCTTGATTAGATTTCCGGCCTGACCTGATGCGTTCACGGATTCGATTCCCACTTGCCACGCGCCGGAAGCAGGGGCTGGCCCCACAGTACGCAGGTCACCGCCAAAATTTATCAGCGCCGCCAGCGTGGCCCCACCGGCAACAAGCCCCACTGCGCGATCCACCGCGTACTCCTTGCCGATTCCGCCAAAGTCCAGCTCCATGCCGGCGGGCATCGTCAGGATGGGTTTACGCCAAGCCACATGACGCCAACCCACGCGACCGAGGAGCGAAGCGATGTCGTCCTCAGTCGGTTTGCGGTCGGCGATATCAAACCGCCAAGCACGGCGCAATATGCCCGATGTGATATCGAACGCGCCCTCTGTAAGGTCATGAAGCGTCGTGGCGTAATCGATGAGCCGCGAGGTCTCGACATCAACCTCGATCGGCGCCCCATCGGAGGTATTGATTGCGTGCACAACGCTATCGTCCCGGTAGCGGCTGAACTTGCGCTCGATTCGCCAAGCTTCGTGCGCCGCCGTCTCAGTCAACGAGAGAGCGGCTTCCGCATCGGTAGTCTGGCACAAGACTTCGCAAGGATTTGCCATCGCGATGAACGTGCCGCGGTAGAACCCGCGATCTTCGTGAACATCAATTCGTGTATCGGACTGCAAGCATTCCTCAAGTGCAATTCCGCATCTGCACTCGACGTAACATGCGGTAGGTTAAAAGCTAAATTTATAGCCTATTTGCGCCACCACCGCAGTGAGTGGCGGCGCCAGATCGTAACTTGCCAGCACGCCGATTTTTGGATCGTCCGTCTTGGTGGTCTGCTTGTAATATTCGAGACGTACCGAAAACTCGCCGTGCTGGGTGCGCTGCCCGTATTTAAACCCGGCGGTTATGGCGCTCATCTCCGCCAAGCGATAGTCGGCGGAGGCAAATTCGGGCAGCGGCTGACCGTTGACTAGATAACTGCGATAGAAGTCCGCAGCCGACTGCTGATAAAAGCGAACGCGCGGCTCGATATAGCGGCGCGCAGAGACGTTCCAGTGATACTGCCCTTCGAGCGTGTTTGATGTCACGCCCCAATCGTCGGTCATCAAGCGGTAGCTGAGCGCCACAGAATCGCGATCGAACGCATATCGCCATTCCGTAAACACACTATGTTTAGCGCGCGAATCCGGACGATTCTCGTAAAGATGGCGCCCCAAACCCGGTGCCGGTCCTGCAACTGGTCGGCCGGTGACAGGGTCGATCACCGAGACGACTTTAAAAGGATCGTTGAGATAGCCGTCTTGCACGCTGTAGGAATATGTCAGTGAGACCAATGCGCGCCGGCTCAGGATCTGAGTGACACCGATCAATCCGTCGATAACGGTTTTCGAATCCGAACCCTGCTTGCTAGCGCTGTTGCCTTGAGCCTGCATTGGGGCAAATGGCACCGGAGTGCCGCCTTCCGGGTCAATGCTTTCGCTGCCGAATGCAACGCCAGCAAACGCCGTCGTGTTGCGCTGATTGAAGTCCCGTTCGTAGCGAGCGTTAGCGCCCACATGGAGATAGTCGTACTCGGTCGACGCGCTGACTCCGATGTCGATGCGCGACACTTCGCCAATGCTTTGCAGCCAATTGCCGGACAACGCGTAACGGGTGTCTTTGAATGTATCGTCCAAGGGCAACGCACCCGCGGCAGTTTGATAAGTACCGGTCCCCGATGGCCGCGTAAAAGTTTGCACTGAATCAGTGGGCACCGCGCCGGTAGGCGATGCGCCGGTGAGCGAATCCACCGAGAAGTTAACGCTCAACGAGCGGTCCTCGTCGAACATGCGCCGAATGATCGACTTGAGACTCAAGTCTTTCACGCGATCATCGCTCTCGCCGTAATACAGGAGCGCGGAATCCACGACCCACGGCTTAGCAAGTGTGGGCGCGACTTCTGCAGCCGCGACCGCGGTCGTCGGCAAGCTACCCAGAAGTCCGCACGTTGCAGTGGCAATCGCGGCGCTCAAAGAGCCTTTGGGCATCAATTGCATCCGCAACCTCCGCCGCCGAACCCACGCCCACCGCTCGATGCTTCTTTGCTGAAATAAATGTGTTCGTCGATAGCGAGATCGAGGGCGTTGGGTTGCATATCCTCGCGAGCGTGCAGATCGCGCTCCCAAGGCTTCACCGCCACACACCCACTTGCCGCCAAAGCGGCGATAAGCATTATTCCCGAGAGCAAAATTCTAGCGCGCATGCGTTATTCCTTGAGTAGCCGTAACAATGATTGTTCGCGAGCGGCTTGCTGAGCTTGCTTGAAGCCGCGATGACGTTCGCGCACTTCACCCGTTCGATCGATCACCACACTCGTCGGCATGGCAGTGACTCCAAATTTCGTTGCCAGCACGCCTTGCGGGTCATACTCAATGCGAAAGCCGGCAGGTGTCGCCGTCAGAAATTCCGCGGCCAGCGTACGATCCTGATCGAGATTGATGGCGACCACTACCAATCCGGCGTCACCATACCGCCGCTGCAGTTCGCCCATCCATGGAAAGGACTGCCGGCAGGGTCCGCACCACGAAGCCCAAAAATCGAGCAGCACGACTTTGCCTTTTAGAGTGGGCAGCAGTTCACGCAATGCAACCGGCGCGGCAGTCGACTCGGCGTGGGCCGGTGCAAACCAGACCGTAAGGACGGCAATTGCTGCGACATATTGAATCAATAACAGGCGCAGGCGGGGATGACACATGCCGGTAACTCCACAAACACATTTATCCACGTTGGACGATGAGCTCAAGCGAAATCAATCGTCACCCCGCGCATTCGAAATAAGCGATGAAACACTGAGATTTGGACGGAAAGTCCCGACTCGGTGGATTCCGTGCGCTTTTTCTGGCTAACTTTGCCGCCTCAACCGCCGTTTTACTCTTCCTGGGCTCCAGTTGTATCTATGTCCTCACCTAAATCATTCATCGATCTTTGCCTGCAACTCGGCGTGTTGCGCTTCGGGGAATTCAAACTCAAGTCCGGGCGTCTGTCGCCTTACTTTTTTAATGCCGGGCTTTTCAACTCGAGTCGCGCCATTGCCAACTTGGGCCGGCACTACGCGCAAGCGGTCGTCGATTCCGGCATCGCGTACGACATGCTGTTTGGGCCCGCGTACAAAGGCATTCCCTTGGTAACCGCCACGGCCATCGGACTTGCGGACCAACACAATCAAGACGTGCCGTGGGCGTTCAATCGAAAGGAAGCCAAAGATCATGGCGAAGGCGGCACCATTGTAGGTGCGCCACTCAAGGGCCGCGTGTTGATCGTGGACGATGTCATTACGGCAGGCACCGCCATCCGCGAATCGATCGAAATCATTCGCGCTGCCGGCGCCGAACCTTGCGGCGTGGTACTGGCACTCGATCGCCAAGAGCGCGGGCACGGCGAACTGTCTGCCGTGCAGGAAGTGGAGCAACTCTTCAAGTTGCCGGTGGCTAGCATCGTGAAATTACAGAATTTGATCGAACACCTTGAATCAGGCACCGGAACCGACGCCGGCTTTCTCCCCGCGGTGCGGCAATACCGGTCGGATTACGGCATCCGTTAGAAACTGGCACAATGCCTCATCAACGGAAATCGGGCCCGCCAATGAATGTCTCGGTGCGTATCCTTTTGTCGACATTGGGATGCCTTGCGATTGCTGCGCAGGCACAGCAACCGGAGAAGGCGAATACGGAAGTTTATCGTTGCCGTGACGCGAACGGTCAGCTGCGCATCGGCACGGCACTGCCGCAAGAGTGCCTAGGCCGCGATACCGAGGTGGTCAATCAGCGCGGCACCGTCGTGCGCATGATCGAAGGCGCCGGCACTCGTTCCGCGCGCATGAATCAAGAAGCAACTGAGGCGGCCAAACAAAAACTGATCGACGATCAAATCCAACGCGACAAGGTGTTGATCGAAACGTATCTCTCGGTCGAGGAAATCGAGCGCTTGCGCGATCAGCGACTGGATTTGTTGATGGCGCAACTCAAGGTCGCGGAGCAACATATCGGTACACTGCGTGATCGTTTGACCCGGCTGCGCGACCAGAGCAAGCGCTTTAAGCCCTATAGCGGAATTGCCAACTCGCCGCCCCTTCCCGATCACATCGCCGAAGATCTAGTCGGCACCGTCAAGAGCATCATGGTCGACACGCAAACGATCGATATCAAACGCGACGAGCAAGCCACGATGACGACCAACTTCGATCGCGACATCAAGCGCTTCAAGGAACTGAAGGGCATTAAATAGTTCGCCGCCGACGAGTTAAGTGCGATGCGAGTGCGACGACTCTCACATTCACGCCTCTCGGTAAATCGTAAAGTAGCTACCTAACCGCCCCAGGGAATGCGGGTGTCGACGTGGACGCAGATGCGAATGTCTTGGTCCAGAGCAATTCTTATCGTTACGGCGGCGCTGCTGGCCTGGCAGTTCGTCGCGCGGATCGACGCCGACAGTGTCACGGCAACCGAACTCGCGCAGCTCGCAACCGCTATGAAACCCGACGATATCGTGATGTACACGACCACCGATTGTCCGTACTGCGCCGAAGCGCGGGTTTGGTTGAGCGCGAATAATTTCGCGTTCACCGAATGCGACGCTCAAGTGTCGGCACGATGTGCCCGTGAACTCGAAGAACTGGAAGCCGATGGCGTGCCACTGCTGGTCGTGCGCGGTGCGGCGCTGACTGCAGGCTTCGATATCGAAGATTTGGCGGCAGCGCTGCGTTAGCGCTTTAAGGAAGCTATGAAAAAACTAGTGATTGTCGCGTTGCTGGCCTTGTCCGGCATCTATGGAATCGGTTACGTGAGCCTCGGCGAAACGGGCGCCGTGAGACTGCTGAATGACATGCTGGCGTTGACAGCTGACGGCAACGGCCACGGGCTTTGCGAGTTATATGCGGATGACTTGCAAGTGAATTTAAACGACCACACCGCGCCGAAAGGCGGCAAATTCAACGGTGGCAAGGACGAATTCTGCGAATACTCGAAAATGACCTCGGCCGGAGTTGGCGTGCTTAAACCGACATTTCATGTCGAGCGCAAGGACATTGCGATTAAGCGCGATTGGCTGCACCCGTGGACGGCTGAAGTCAGCTATACGGAATCGATGACGATGACGATCCCGCGAGCCAATGTCACGATCAAGACCGAAAGCGACGATAAACTAGTATTGGTCAGGACGTTTTCGGGTGTGAAAATTCGACGCCTCGAGAGCGAAATTTGGGCGCAGTAGCTGACGGCGCTAGGCGCTAGGCTCTAGGCTCTAGGTCATAAGTTCTGGGCTCTGGGCTCTGGGCTCTGGGCTCTGGGCTCTGGCTAGAGCCTAGTTACTAGTTGCTAGTTGCTAGTTACTAGTTGCTAGTTGCTAGCCGCTAGTTATCAGTTACTAGCCTCTGCACTTACTTC